>Ga0265294_10005130_pt1 | contig 16060 bp, 19 predicted proteins | sample MunlanPumphouse3_FD_192504 | JGI IMG/M metagenome (GOLD analysis project Ga0265294, IMG submission 192504) | Groundwater microbial communities from a municipal landfill in Southern Ontario, Canada - Pumphouse #3 | ecosystem: Environmental > Aquatic > Deep subsurface > Groundwater | place...
TTCTCGGCCTGAAATCCCATCACATGGCCGCCTGCTGTTCGTTTATTATTTATGAAGTGGAGGTGGTAACCTGGCACATTTATGCCCTCAACAAAGGCAGGTGACCATAATCCGACTATAGTTCCTGTCTCCTGTGTAAGGTCGAAATATGCCTGATCCTTTACAACATCTGCAAGTCTTGGGTATGGTTTTTCCTGTCCTGGAACACTTCTTGTTTTTACTGATGAGAATTCACCGTCAAACCGCACAGCATAGAAATAATTAGGTGATCTCATGAATGATTCTGCCCATATTTCAAATTCTGAAATATTCATGGGTGCATGGATCTCTTCTGAGATCTCAGGTTCAAAGAAACAGACCGCAGCAAAGGGTGTTGTCATCTCATCCTCTGCCTGAAGAACCTGGCCGTCAGTCCTGACCTGGTAGAAAATGCCATCAAGACCAATCATCTCACCATCAAGGTGATCAAATGTGCCTATTCCAAAATTGCCGTGTTCTTTGAGTCTGCCAAATGAGACACTGCCATCATATGTTCCCTCTAAAAGGGCGTCAATTGTCGAGACCTGATAGATTTTATCAGTTTTCTCATTATTAACTGACAAAATATTATGCCCTGAGACAAGAATGATCAATATTGCAATCCCTGTAAATACCAATAATATCCTGTTTTTCACTATCCTTATGCCCTCTGTTATTATTAAATTTAAGTTCCTCTGACACTTCCTGAAAATTCAATTATTACTTATCATACTTATCTATAAGTTATATTTTCAGGTGTTTTGAACTGGATAATATATCTCATAACTGCCTCATAACTGCAACACTGTTTGTTACTTTGTCAAAGATTACCAGAGATCCTTCCTGAGCCTGCTACTTGATTGATTGCATGTTTTCCTTAAGTGAGTCTGATCATTGAGGTTGCCAGGTCAATCAAAATATTGATCAGGTCAGCAATTTCAGTCACACCTTTTGTAATCTGTTTTTTTATCTGGCTGGTGTGAAGGGGGCGGAGCGGGAAGATCCGGGTCAACAGGTGCGGGGATGACACGGAAAATGCACAGTATTTCTCTGACAGGCACATTTTCAATGTGCCGTGAAGCAGGAAGCCCACGCTCTTCAGGGAATGGTAGCTCACTAAATCCACCTGAATCAGGACAATTCTGAAAAACAGGGAAACAGTAATTGCAGTGCAGCACCATCTGCTGGCATATCGGTGATGTCATGAAAATGCTGGCCTTTGACTTGAACCCCCGGAATGTGGAAAAAATGTTTGAGAATGCCTGTGATGGTGCAAAATCGCAGGGGGCCGGGGTCAGGCGGATGGCAGTATGGGAGTGAGACGTTTTGCCCGGCTCCCCCTTCTTCTGGGAGGGGTTCTCATCCTCTGCTGTATTCTTCTGTTCCCTGTCGCTGCCCATGTACCCCTCCCCTCCGGCGGCAATGACCACATCGATGATGCCTTCCCTGTCACAGACCCGATAAAGTCGTGGGTGGTCTACGGTGATCTTGCAGGTGCAGGCGATGTCAGGTATTATCAGATGGAGATGGCGTCAGGTGACGAACTGCGCCTGAGCCTCTTTACTCCGGACAGTTCAGCGGCTTTTGTGCCTGGGCTTGTTGTAATGGGGCCGGGACTTTCTCCATCAGGGGAGGCCCCGCAGTTTGTGGAGATGCATCATCATGACGAAGAGATTCACCATACTATTGATAAGACCGTGTCTGAATCCACCAGTGAGCCTGAGGATTACGGGGCCGTGTTTGTCGAAGGAACGCTTCCCAATGGGGCAGATTTTGAGCCCTTCACCCCGTCCGCCCTCTATAAAATGGCCGCCTACTCGCATCAGGTGACCGTCCCTGGCACCTGGTATGTGGCGGTCTATGCCCCGGAAGCATCCACATCAGGCGGGAAATTTGGCCTTTCCATCGGTTACCTGGAGGAGTTCACCCTTGCAGAGTGGCTGTATGTTCCGTTATCTGTGATGGGTATCCATCTGTGGGAGGGGCAGTCATGGGCATTGATTCTCGGCCCGCTCTTTGTGACCCTGATTGTGGGATTCGCGATGATCTTCTGGCAGGGAGGAAGAGAGGGGAAGAGAGGGCCGCTCATTAAAGGCCCCTACGGATGGCTTGCAGTAACAGCAGGGCTTCTGTATCTGGGGACAGGGATGATGCTTCTTGTCCAGACACTTCTGGCGCTGGCAAAGGCCGAACCAACCGCGGCGGCCATTCTCCCGATGGTTTATATTATTCTCAGCATTCTGCCGGGTTGGTATGCTATCCATAGCAGCCTGCGGAGCACCGGCTGGGGGACAAGATCAGGTGGAATTCTGATGATCGCAGTTGGTATTATCGGGCTCTTTTTATGGGCGGGCCTGCTGGTGGGGCCGGCATGTGCATTTGCGGCGGGAGCAGGGGCGATCATGTGGGGAGAGAAGAGGCCTGAATAATGGGTTTTGCCTGACTCATAGATGACCGGATGCTATGGTGTTGGTGAAATGGGATGTATTTCTTATTCCCGGAAAAGAAGCACTCAAAGCAGTCCTACCGCCACGTCACCCCCAGTGGGTTTCTCTTTGGGAGGCCATAGGTCTTGTATTTTGGGTGGCCGAACATCATCGCAAAGGCGCATGTTCGTCCCGCGGGAATGCCAAGTTCTTTTCTCAGTGGTTCATAGGAGAGGGCGGCCATTGATACAAATCCCGCCCAGCAGGTCCCGATACCAAAAGACTTCGCGGCGATATCGAAATGGGTGAGGGCGATGATGCCATCCACGGCTGCAATAGGGTTGCTCTCCGGGATGTGGGCAACCAAAAGGTGCGGGGCATCAAGGCAGATAGTGTCATAACCCTTTTCCCAGGCACTGATCAGTCCTGGTAAATACCCACCCATGGGATGGTCAGTCCCAACCAGGGTTTTCATCCATTCAATAGTCAGAGTGGCAACCGTTTTGACATCTTCAGGGTTGTGCACGACAATCCACTGCACCGGCTGCCTGTTGCCTCCTGAAGGAGCATACCGGGCGATATCCAGCACCTGAAGTATCTCCTCCTTTCTGACTGGCATGTCCGTAAAATGACGCACAGATCGGCGTGTCTTCATGTAATACTCGAGATTCACGGCAGGGATTTCACCTACAGTGGCTGGTATCTCCTCCTTCTCATCTGGCCGGATATTCAGTATAAGAGCCTGCGTCGGGCAGGTGACTTCGCATTGGCCGCAGGCAATGCACATACCGGCCTTCTTGTCCTGGACAACAGGAAGGGTATTCTCATCTGCCGGGTCAACGATCGACGTCGGGCAGACGACAGAGCATATTCCGCACCTGGTGCAGAGGTCTTCATCCACAATTATGGTTGGCATCTTTTTATCCTCCTTTTGAGTTCTGGTATGATTCCTGTTCTGTTTCCTTTAATGATGTTCTTTCATTTAACTACCTCCAGCGAAAGAGGTGCGTCAGATTTTAGTTTGGGGATTCGCAGATCTGTTTCCATGTCTGTGGATACCCAGAGAAGATTCATTAAAAAATGGGGGGCATTCTTTCGAAGAATGCTGATATTAATAGCACAGAATGGATTGCTCCCCTGATACAGAACCTGTTCTTTCTGATAATTCAGGGAGACGCCCGGATTTCCGCTCCATGGTTGCGGGCATGGGTGAGGAGCACTGACCCTCCTGTCTCTGCCATTACCTGTTCTGCTGCCCTTTGGATGTTCTGCATCCCGGTGTCGCCAATGGCATAGACTGTCGGACCAAAGGAGCTCAGCCCAACACCTGCGGCGTCGGTGGTCCTGAGGGTGGCGATGAGATCATGGATAAGAGAGGGCTGGAGGCTGTGTTCGACCTTTTTGAGGCCGAGATCCTGAATCGTGTTCACCGCCGTCCCAAAGAGATCAAGGTCTTTTTCGATAATCCCTGGGAGCATCTGCATCATAATTGTATGACAGAGTGCCTGCACCTCGCCAACAGGCACCGGACAGTACTTCCGGAATATGTCAACCTCGGTCTTTCCGCTTGCACCCTCAGGAATGGATGGAGTTGCAAGAAGTATCTGCCAGTCTACGGGGAACGGATGCCTGAAGAGAACAGGTGCGGGTTTCACCCCGTCTGAAACAGAAGATGGTCTGAAGTCAGACTTTTCTCCTGAAGGACCAAAACGGTGCCCGCCATCGAGAATAAAGCCACCTGACTCAAATGCCGCCGTTCCGATACCTGATGTGCCTCCTCTTCCTGCAATAGCTGCGATCTCCCTGACCGGAAGAGGCCGGTAGAGTTCGCAGATGGCACGGGCCGTGGCAAGGCTTACCTGAGTGCCGCTTCCGAGGCCGATGTGCCCAGGATAGGTACGGTGCAGCGTTATTTCAGCACCGCCCTGAATCCCAAGTGCTGCAAGGACCTGTTCTGCTGTCTTTTTTATCCGGCCCGTATTCTCGTTCTCACCCCTGACCACGATTTCATCGCTTCGTTTCGCCTCAACGACGACGGCAGGGTCTTCGAGCGAGAGGCCGATGCCGCCATCAACCCTCCCTGAACTGCCATTCATGTCAATCAGGCCCATGTGAATCCGTGCCGGTGCCTCTATGATCACGCTGGCCTCTTCAGTGAAGTTGCAGTATGGGAAGGTCTCTCTGATGGAGATCAGGGGCTCTTTGCCGGTGATGATACGATACCGCCGGGAGAGCAGGGGCTCATGACGGAAGGTCCCGAGAATGCTGCTGACGTTGGTGCCGGCCCGGCACACCCTCACGTCGTCGAGTTCACGCCGCGACTCGATCTGGTGCATCCGCATAATCCGGCCGATAGGGATGTCGGCCCGCATCAGGTCGTCTTTGAAGGAAGGTTCAAGACGGGAGAGAGGGGTATCTGATGTGGCATAGAGGAGAACTTTTCCGTTTTCACCCTGGTTTAACGTAACAATTCGATGGTTGACCTGTTCTCCCTCTGATATCCCAAGGGATGCTGCCGCCTGTTTACCTGCGGGCACAACCTCCTGAGATAGGGTATGCACTGTTACCTCACAGTCCAGTGCATTTTCAAGAAGGGTGGTCACTGAACCGTCTGTTCCAAGGAGAATCTTCTGCATCGGCGAAAGCTTACCAACTTCCGTTTCCATTTTCCGGAGTTTTTCGGCAATATTGAATGATTTCATAGGCATTCACATATTTTCAGTCACTAAATAACTGTTTGAAGTCTTTTTATATTCAGGATCTATATATGGTCGACCCCCGTTATTTCAATCACTGGAGCAGTCACACAGCCATGGGTCTTGCATCTGTCAGGTTTGTCCTGCGGTGTGAAGAGAGCGGAGCCGGGACGGGCCAGAGAACCTGTGGACAGATTTATTATGTGTGGTTATGCGGTCAGATTCCTTTCTGATCTGACTCTGTTATGATCTGGAAACCTGTCTATGGATATTATAATGTCTCCTGTTATATCGGGGTAATAACTTAAGAACGCCTAAAACCTCGTCATGCGTGTTCACTCCATAGACCCGATCTTCAGGGATCTCAGGATACCTGTTACGGGAATCAATTTTCTGATCAGCGAGTTTTCCGCTCCATCCTTCAACCCGATATCCAATAATCAAACGCTTTAAAGACCATGCATTCGCCATCTCAGAAAGTGTGCCTGCACCCCCGCCAATTGCAATTACTGCATCTGCATTTGAAATAATAACATTGTTACGGCCAATGTCCAGACCCGTTGGTATAGATATGTCTAAAAATGAATTTGCTTCACATGGATCATTGCCTGGAATGATCCCTATTATGTCCCCGGGCCTATGATTGGATGATTTTGTTCCACCTCTTGAGGCTGCCTCCATAACCCCACCAAGTCCCCCGGTAATCAATTGAAATCCATTATCAATGAGACAAGAACCAAGTTTTTCCGCCAGAATATATTTTTCAGAGTCTTCTGACAGATTTGCATCACCTATCACTGCAATCATCTTTTGATCATTCATGAAGTCCTGCGCCCCGTCTTGAATGAGTGTTTTTCATCAGCAAATGTTATTTCAGCAATGTTGGTATCCGCTGAAACAACGAATTTTTGATGGTTTGCACCCATAAATTATTGACTGAATATTCATATTGGATCAATGGCCCATAATATTTTTGTTCATGTTATATTCTGTCAAAATCATTTCTTAAAAAAGTTAATACTATTAAATATGTGTTTTTATCGAGAATGTCAGAAAATGGTTCTGTTCAGTCCCCTGAATTGAGGTATTCCTGCTCACCGTGGTCAGAGTAACACTTCTCACCATTGAAAAATACAAATTCAGGGGCATTTTCAGGCATTTTCTCGCCAAATATCCTTGATGATATGGTTATGGATATCCTCAGATTTAGAGGGTGGGCAGTCATCGTCTGATCTCCACCCCCACCTCATTTCGTCGCAGGAATCCGGGTGTCCAGGGGGGGTTATATCTCATCAGGAAAGGCCCTCCTATTGACTCAATTCCGGCCTGCCTGAGTCCTTCCTGCAGTTTTTCCTCTGCTGCTGCCACCTCATCCGGCCTCGCATATCCACTGAAGCGGATGACTGCAACCTCCCGGCCAGGCAGCGTTGAGATCTGGACCCTGCTGTCCTGAGGCTCAGGGATATCGTCCGGATTTTTTCCGGGGGGCATCACAAATGACATCGATTTCGCATCAGAAACAACTGGTGCAGTCATCGCGATCTTCTGGGATGTGATAACAGGCGAGGTCATTGATATGGTATTACTGGCTGAATTCTGACCCCTGATATAGGCAAAGAGCAGGTTGAAACCGGTGTTATCCCCGGGACTGTCAACAGTTGCAAGTATCATATCAGGATATTTCCTGAACTCGATCTCTCCTGCCTTGCCGGTGATCTCATAAGGAATTGTATCTGTCATGGTTTTTTTATCTCCTGTGTTGGGAAACCCTGTCTTTCTCAACGATTTTGCAACAGACTTTCCATCTTTTTCCTGTCAAACCCGAAGATGAACTCGTCTCTGATCTCGACAACAGGAGCCCCTATGTGCCCGGTCTTCTCGATGATCAGATCCCTTGCCTTCTCATTTGAAGAGATATCGATCTCCTCGAATTCCACATTCTTTTCCTTCAGGAACTCTTTGATCTCCTGACAGTTATGGCACCGCGGTGTTGAGTAGACCCTGATTGTATCCTCTCTCTGCCAGTTTTTCTGAATGAATGCCTCACGCCCTGAGTAGGTCTTGTATAATCCATACTCACGGGGTTTTTTCTCGGCGTAGTTCTGGTGATATTCCTCGGCAGGGTAGAATGTTGTGTATGGCAGGATTCTGGTCGCAACTGGTCTTTCAAACTTCCCTGAATCATCAAGGGCCTGCTTTGACTGTTCTGCCATCTGTCTCTGCTCTTCATGATGCCAGAATATCGCGGTTCTGTACTGTGAACCCTTGTCAGCGAACTGTCCCGCATCATCTGTTGGATCAATCTGTGACCAGAAGACATCCAGGAGTTCTTCATACGAGACTTTTTCGGGATCATAGGTGATCTGGACTGCTTCGAGATGCCCTGTTCTGCCTGAAGAGACCTCCTCATACGTCGGATTTTTCTGTGTTCCGCCGGCATAACCGGATACAGCCGAGATCACACCCAGAACCTTCTGGAATGGCAGTTGCATACACCAGAAGCAGCCGCCTGCAAATGTTGCCTTCATCGGTTTTCTGTCCTATATATTCTCTTTTCCTCCCAATCTGAGAGACGTATATGTGTTCAGGGCGGGCTCCACATATGTTCACGATCCATCTCCCAATCATTCTGCTGGTGGGCAGTGTTGATCTCCCTGTACTATATCAAGGTATTCAGGAACTGTGGGTCACAGGTTTGTGCCTGGCAATGAGAAACTGTGATGGGGCTTGTTTATTGTCAGGGTGTTTGGGGGAGTGAACGCAATATCTGCCCCACTGGGTCTTGAAAGTCCATATTGACCTCTGTTATTGTCTCCGCCTGAACTACTAATCAAATACTAATCTGTGTCAAATTAGTATTTCACGGATTTTGACCGAAATACTAAGTTAAACCCCGTGCTAAAGATCCGGAAGACCCGGGCCCCGGCATCCGTGGCAAACCATTATAATTCCACACACCAAGCATGGGCAAAGGAGTGGATATGCCAAAGGCTGAATGGAAAGGAATAGTGCTTGCTGAGAGTGAGCACACCCGGGAGATTGAGGGCAATCTCTATTTCCCACCTGAATCTGTCAATTTTGAATACCTGAAGGAGTCTCCGACACGGACGACCTGCCCGTGGAAAGGGGAGGCCTATTATTTCAACATCCTGGTTGAGGGGAAGGAGAACAGGGACACTGCCTGGCATTATCCTGAACCAAAACCTGCGGCTGAAGAGATACGCAATTATGTGGCCTTCTGGAAGGATGTAGAGATCACCGACTGAGAATGAGGTAATGAACATGGAGATTATAAAAATTCCAAAGATGGATAAAAAAGATTATGACGCTCTGATTGCCGACGGATACGTGGCCCGCATCGCTTTCCGGGGCGACAAGTATCCGTATATCGCCCCTTTCCTGTATGTCTTCGACGGGAAGTATTTGTATTTTCTTTCCACCAAATACGGGCGGAAGAACGATCTCTTCAAAAAGAGCCCCAATGTTTCAGTTGAGGTTGAAAAGTATACACAGGATCTCTCTTACTACACCTTCGTGACTATGCAGGGCAACCTGGTTCAGGAGGAGGACCCGGCTCAGAAGACGCTCGTGCGCAGCAGGTTCGTGGAGATGATCCTGGAGCGTTCCCTATCGCCGAACATCCTTGCAGCCCTTGGCCACAGGCCTGGTGAACCTATCGAGGCCATTGCCTCTGATGAGCACTCAAATATCTGGAAACTTACCGGGGTTGTAGATATCGTTGCCCTTAAAAACCTCTGAATCCTTTTTTACACCTCCTGGTATACCATCCGCTTCTCAAGACCTGCGAGGCCGGTGTCAACAAGGACAGCTATCATGATCGCCGGCAGGGCACCGGCAAGCAGTGTCTGTGTGTTTGTGCCTGCGAGGCCCTCGAATATGAGGTTCCCAAGCCCGCCGCTCCCTATGATCGCTGTCAGAACAGCCACACTGTTGGTGAGGATCGCAGCGAACCTGAGGCCTGCAAAAAAGGCAGGGTATGCGAGCGGGAACCTGATCTTCCAGGTGATCTCACGTTCAGTGAGGCCGATGCCCGCCGCGGCATTGATAATCCCAGGATCCACGGTCGAGAGCCCGATCCAGGTGTTCTTGACAACAGGGAGGAGTGCCCGCAGGATCAGCACGATGAGTGCAGGATAGAATCCGATCCCAATAAGTGGTACTACAAAGGCGACGATGGCGAGGCTTGGAACCGCCTGGGCAAGGTTTGCGCCTGTCATCACTACTGAGGCCAGTCTCTTTGATGAAAGGGAGAGAACTGCAAGGGGAACTGAGAGGACAACGGCAATGAGAAGCGCTGTATATGAGAGGGTGACATGCTGAAGCGAGGCTGTGATCACCGTCTCAATGGCTACCATATCCCATACCTCTGATTCAGACTCTTCTCGATCGAGGCGACGATTCCGTCGAAGAGAACCGCGAGCAGGCCGACCCATGTCCCTGAGACCAGGATCAGGGCAGGGATGTTGTTGAAGATCCCTGTCATCAGGGGAACACCGAGCCCGCCGGCCCCGACCAGACCACCAAGGGTGACGATCCCCATAATGAAGACGACAGCGATCCTGACACCCCCGGCCAGCATCGGCAGGGCAAGAGGTATGCGGATATGCAGAAGCACCTCGCGGTCGGTGAGACCAATGCTCCGGGCCGCTCTGATATGCGTCTCACTCACGCCCGAAAGCCCTGTGCAGGTGTTGCGTGCTATTGGCAGGATCGAGTAGAGCACACAGGCAGTCACAGTCGGTACTGCCCCTACCCCAAGGAAGGGGATTAGGATGACCAGGAGGGCGATGTCAGGGAAGGTCTCTACAGTATTGAGGATTGCAAAGAATATCCCGGAATATTTTTTCTTTCTGAATATGAGAACCCCGACAGCAAATCCGATGGCAATCGAGAGAAGGAGGGCGACCGAGAAGATCGCGAGGTGCTCAAGTGTCCTTGCCGTGAGATTGTAGTCCTGCCAGAGCAGCAGAAGACCGTGATCCATCATACCAGCCTCATCAGCACCTCATCTGAGAGAAGAAGCCCGACAGGCTGATCCCTTTCTGTCACCAGAGCAAAGGATGCCCCTGCCCTCTTCAGTTCAGTGAGGGCGGTCGTGACCGGGTCCCCGGGCTCAAATATCAGGGGTTCTCTGGCGATCGCGGCCATTGTCAGGCCTTCGAGCCGCCTTCTGTAGGCATCCCTCCGTCTCACAGTCCCTGCCACCTGGTCATTCTCAGTGACGATTGCAACACCCACATCCCAGTCCATCATCTCTGCAAAGGCCTGGGCAACCTCAGTCGCCCCTGGGAAGAGATATTTACTGAGTAATGGCAGCATAAGATCACGCACACTGAGGGCCTCCAGGTGCCTGAATTTGCGGTCGGCGTCCACCATACTTGCGACGACGTCTGAGGCAGGGTCAAGGATGAGTTCCTCAGGCCTCCCGACCTGGACAAGGCGGGCGTCATGCATCACCCCCACCCTGTCGCCGAGCTTGAAGGCCTCATCTATGTCATGGGTTACAAAGACGATGGTCCTGCCAAGCAGCCTTTTGATCTCCGCAAACTCGTCCTGGAGCTGGCGGCGCAGGATTGGGTCGAGGGCCCCGAAGGGCTCGTCCATCAGGAGAAGCGGCGGGTCGGTGGCGATGGCACGTGCAAGTCCGACCCGCTGCTGCTGCCCGCCTGAAAGCTCCTTTGTGGATCTGGATGCATAGGTCTCAGGCGGCAGGTCTACAAGTTCAAGGAGTTCACTGACCCGCTTCTTCACCTTCCCTGATTCCCAGCCCTCCAGACCTGGCAGGAGGCCAATGTTCTCTCCGACATTCATGTGTGGAAAGAGCCCGACCTCCTGGATCACATACCCTATGCTCCGCCTGAGTGCGACCACATCGAACTCCCTGGTGTCGGTTCCATTGATGATGACCGTACCCCTGTCTGGCTCAACCAGGCGGTTGATCATTCTGAGAGTCGTGGTCTTGCCAGACCCGCTCGCTCCGATGAGGACAAGGAGCTCGCCTCCCTCGATCCTGAGATCCAGATTCTCTACGGCGTAGTGTTCACTATAGAGCTTGGAGATACCATTGAGTTCGATGGAGTCGATATTCTCGAAGAGACGTGCCATAAAAAGGGCTATGCCTTGATCAGCCCCTCAGCGACCAGGTAGTCGCGGGCGATCTCACGCGCCTCCCTTTTGTCAATATCAAACTCATAGTTGAGCCTGCGCATGGTATCGGCATCGATCCTCTCTGAGAGGACACTGAGGGCACCTACTGCCTTTTCGTCCCCTGCGATCCTGTCATTTGCCAGCAGAATCGCGTGGTACGGCGGGAAGGCTGCTCTGTCATCCTCAAGGATGCGCAGATCATAGAGATCCACCCGTGTGTCGGTCGTATATGGGGTGATGGCGTCGGCCTCATTGCTCTTTATGACCTCATACATCAGCGCCGGCGACATGGGCTTTGCCTCCTTAAAGGTGAAGTTGTAGATCTTTGCCACCTGCGGCAGGCCGTCCTCCCGCTCTGCAAAGACATAGTCTGTCACCAGAATCATATCGCCTGCATAAGGTGCAAGTTCTGAGACTCTGGTTATGCCCTTCTCCTCTGCCCAGGCCTCAGGCACAGCGATGGTGTAGTCGTCCCTGAAACCGAGGCGTGAGAGGACGGTGATATTCTCAGCCCCAAGGCCCTTGGCCACCTTATCATAGACCAGATCAGGTTCCCAGGTATCCATGGTTGGGAGTTTAAGGAGCTGCGAGTAGGCTGTGCCTGTATACTCAATATAAACATCCACCTGATCTTTTCTGATACCCTCATAGAGGGAGAGGTCATTGAGGTTTGCCTTCATCTCGGTCTGGTAACCGGCGTCCTCCAGCAGGAGACCGGCCATCTCTGCCAGTATATACTGCTCATTGAAGGTCTTCGCACCCACCACCACTGTCTTGCCCTCTCCTCCTGAAGGCTCCGAACAGCCTGCAATGCAGAGGGCTGCCACCATAAGAAACGCACCTGCAATTATTATAATTCTCATAATATTATTCCTGATTGAGGAGGTGTTTTTCATCATCTTTATACATTGCCCCCTCCTGATGGGGGCCGACACCAAAACAGATGATCTGAGGTTTTCCTGGGAACTCCGGGTGCATTATGGACTCTGATCTGTGATGGTTGTGAGGCTGCACTGACCATCTGCCTGCACAAACTATCTATCAGTTTCATGCAAATACAGAGGCAGGTCACAGGCGATGAAGTCCGCCTTCAACTGCCCCTGGTGGGCTGATGACTTCTGTTTCTTGCGGCTGTGCAGCAGTGCACAGTCCTTTGCAATCAGGTGATGATGTCCACCCCGGCAGAGAGCCGAAACTGCCACTCGCGCTGATGATATCTGCCATTTGGAGGTCAGAAATTAATGCATATTTTGCTACTTGTTGGTATAGGCGGGTTTGTAGGGGCGATCTTTCGGTATCTGGCAAGCGGATGGATACAGGGCAGTATTGCAACCTTTCCTGTCGGAACTCTTGGTGTAAACATAGCAGGCAGTTTCCTGATCGGGCTTGTGATGTACCTCTCAGAGTACGGGGGCTTCTTCTCAGAAGAGACACGCATTCTGCTTACTATCGGTGTAATGGGGGCATTCACGACGATGTCGACCTTCAGCTATGAGTCCTTCAGGATGCTTGAGCAGAACAAATTTCTCCTCTTTGGTGCAAATGTCTTCATGACTGTTCTGTGTACTGTGCTGGCAGTCTATGCAGGCAAGTTGTGTGCCGGATTTATGGAGGCGCTGGCGGCATGAAACTGGACAAAGATGCAAAGGCAGTCCTGCTCAGGATCTACATAGGCGAGTCTGACAGGTACGAAGGCAAGCCTCTGTATCGTTATCTTGTTGAACTCTTCAGGAAAGAGGGTTTCTATGGTGCAACAGTGCTAAGGGGGATCGCCGGCTTTGGTGAGACAAGCCTTATCCACACCACCTCAATACTCAGGCTCTCCACAGATCTGCCTGTGGTCGTGGAGGTTGTGGATTCAAGAGAGAAGATCGAGGGGATCAAGCCCACCCTTGAGAGGATCATCTCAGGGGGCCTGGTCACTGAGGAGGAGGTCACTGTCTGCTTCTATCATGGAAAGTGAGGGATATCACTCCGTTTTCTGTGGCACACATGCGTCCTTCACTGCCAGTGAGGAGATCAGCACGGCAACAGACCCTATAACCATCCCTGAGAATGCCAGATATATCCCTGAACTGTAGAGTTCCACAGGGATTTCGGCCACAGCCAGTCCTGAACCGATGCCCAGACCCCTTGAAACAGTCTCCTGAAATATCAGTGTAAATACGGCTGTGCCCATTGCCATTCCCACATAATAGTTCAGATTGGTGATGGCCGAGCCTGTTACTTTCTTTCCTTCAGGACTCTGCTCAATGATCCTGCTTGAACATGCACTTGAGAATGCCCCTGTTGAGGCGCCAAAGGTGAGCATGCCGGCTACAAGATATGGCATCCCACCCCCACCCACACCATGGACCAGCAGCAGGCATGCCACTATCCCCAGGATGGCTGCAACAGAACAGACAATCCGGCAGCCATGTCTGTCAGAGAGGAATCCGGCGAGAGGCCCGCCGATGATCATGGTGAGAGGCAGCAGGAGCATGAAAAAACCTGCCACATCTGCTGTCATTCCCATCACTTTCTGAAGATAGAATGGAATCAGAAAGAGTATACCGCCCTGAAGCATGATCATCATCAGTGATGAGAGGACTGTCAGTGCAAAACTGGCCTTCCTGAAGATCCCAACCTCAAGTACAGGATCCTTCTGCCGATTTTCCCAGACTATAAACGCAATCCCTGAGACCAGCGAGGTGATGATACATGCAATAATCAGCATGGACTGCCAGCCGAGTTCACTCCCGCGTGTCAGGGCAAAGAGAAAAGTGACAAATGTCACGAAGAGAAGCACCATGCCCGGATAATCAAAGGTTCCTCTTTTTCTGAAGATCTCATCGTCCGGAATATATCTTATGGCAGACAGGAGACCCAGAATCCCGACAGGCACATTGATGAAGAATATCCAGTGCCAGCTGATATAATGGGTGATGATGCCACCAAGTGCCGGGCCTGCCATGCATGCAACACCGACAACTGACATGATTATTCCAAATGCCCGCCCGCGAATTGCAACAGGCAGACGGGTGACAACCATTGCAGGCACTGCTGCTGCCATCATCGCCCCGCCGACTGCCTGGAGGAAACGGGAGATAATCAACATCCAGATGTCGCCGGAAAAGCCACAGATGAGTGAACTCAGAGTGAATATTAAATACCCGCCAACAAAGACATTTTTTGTCCCATGTGACTCAATGACCTTGCTGAATGGCAGAAGCAGACTGCTGATTACCAGGAAATAGATCATTGCCACCCATGAGACCGTCCCTATATCAACATTGAAGTCCTGTGCAATGTACGGGAGAGAGATATCGACTATGCTCCCGTCAAGTGCATCAACGAAGATTGCCAGGCATAGAATTGCCAGAAGGCCGAGATAATTCTGATTGTCACTGTTCTTTTTCATTTACTGCTCTCTTAGATTGATCTCCATATGTTGGCTGGATTGTGAGATATATTGATCCACAATTGTGGCGGGTTCTTTTATGGATGGAAAAAATGGACTGATATATGTATAAGAATGGCTGAGGATGGGATGGCCTCAATGGCAGGGCGCCTGAAGTGCAGGATCACGAACCGCACTTCAGAATCAGTCTTCTGCCCTACTTAACGATCATCACAGGGCAGTCTGCAAGCTGGGCAATCTTCTGGCTGACACTGCCGAGGACAACCCCTTTCAGGGTGCCAAGGCCGCGGCTCCCGATTATGATCAGGTCAGCCCTGATCTTATCTGCTGTCGAGAGGATCTCTGATGCCGGATCGCCCATCCCGACCTCAAGGGTATGGGGGAGACCTGTATCCCTGATGAGGTCAAGGGTGTGGCCTGCGGCTGCATTTGCGTTTTCCATGAGGATGGCATGGACATCGAAGTTTGCCTTTACAATCTTGGACTGTGAAGGCAGGTCTGTGGAGACATACACAACTGTGAGCGATGATTCGCCCAGGTCTTTTACAAGGCCAACGGCAGTCTCAGCCGCCCTTCTGGCATTCTCTGAGCCATCCACTGCAAGAAGAATCTTATGAAACATGACAACCTCTGAAAGACTATGTACAGACCGTTATCTGGATATTGCGGCACTGTATCTGTTCAATAGAAAGAACTGCTCACTTAAAACCATGCCGGACCCTGTCATCAGGACATCTTAAAACCAGCTAATGCTAATATATAATGACATCTGTGGCCTGATTGCACAGCTCCCTGAATGCGTCCTGCTCTATACCATATAATCCGAGGATCTAACGTGAATCTGAAAATAGCCCTTGATTTTAACGCGCTGAAAAAGACCTGGTTCTCCAATATCAGAGGGGACGTCCTTGCAGGTATGACTGTGTCACTGGCCCTCATCCCTGAGGCGATTGCATTCTCCATCATCGCCGGTGTCGACCCCATGGTCGGGCTGTATGCCTCCTTCTGCATTGCTGTGGTCATCGCCTTCGCAGGCGGCCGGCCAGGGATGATCTCCGCGGCCACGGGCTCGATGGCCCTTGTAATGGTCATCCTGGTCCGCGACTATGGGCTCGAGTATCTGCTTGCGGCGACGATCCTGACCGGCATCCTGCAGTTCGCCCTTGGCGTCCTGAATGTGGGGCGATTCATCAGGTTCATACCGTACTCTGTGGTGCTGGGCTTTGTCAATGCCCTTGCCATACTCATCTTCATGGCCCAGCTCCCCTTCATCATCGGGGCCCCGCCAGCAGTCTATATCCTGGTGGCAGTGACCCTTGCAATCATTGTATTGCTGCCCCGTCTTACAAAGG
>Ga0265294_10005131_pt1 | contig 16059 bp, 16 predicted proteins | sample MunlanPumphouse3_FD_192504 | JGI IMG/M metagenome (GOLD analysis project Ga0265294, IMG submission 192504) | Groundwater microbial communities from a municipal landfill in Southern Ontario, Canada - Pumphouse #3 | ecosystem: Environmental > Aquatic > Deep subsurface > Groundwater | place...
ACAATGTTTTCTAATTTAATTGTTGTTGTAGTTGATGATGATAAAATATTATTGTTTTTAATTGATAATGTAGCAATAGTTCCGCTAGAAAAGAATCCATCTCCTGCTGGACTTAAAATAGTTTTACTTAAACTAACATTTCCTCCTAATGATAAGTTTTTCTTTAAGTTCATTGATATTAAACTAGAATTAGTTGTCGACACCGTAAACTCAACTGACTTTATTTCTTCATCGTCTCCAACAGTAATATTAATCTCGTTGGTGCCAGTAGCTCCACCATCAATATTTTCATCGCCATCAAATGAAAGTGACGCAGCTGATGTATTTATCACTCCTAAGATACTTACAAATAAACTAATTATTAATACTTTTATTGTTTTTTTCATTTATATAACCTCTTTACTATAATAATTTTACCATATCATTGTTTTTTTTCAAGTTGGCATATTTTTTACAAATACTAGACATTTAATTATATTAATTTTAACAATATTTCATTCATTAAATATCTTTTTTCCGGACTAATAAAAATATAACCATTCTTATAAATTAAGTCTTTATTTTTAAGAAGAGGCTTAATTGGAAAAGCTTCTTGAATATTAACTTCATATTTATCAAAAAATTCTTGTAAATTAATTCCTTCTACTTTTCTAAAGCCAAGTATTAATTCATATTCCATCGTTTCTTGTTTAGAAAGAAGTGCTTCTGATGAGCGGTAGTTACCTTCGCAGTAAGTATCAATGTTTTTAGTATTTTCATAACGAAAACCATTAATATAACCAGCTGCTCCTAAACCAAAGCCATAGTATTCTTTATTATTCCAATAAGTTAAATTATGTTTAGAAAAATATCCATCTTTAGCAAAGTTACTTACTTCATAATGAATATAACCTTTAGATTTTAATTTTTTAAGAATATATTTATACATTTCTGCATCTAAATCTTCATCAATATTTTCATCGCCTCTAATTTTTATTTTAGTATTATCTTCAACAATTAAAGAATAAGTACTAATATGTTCAGGATTAAGTTTAAGAAGCATTTTTAAATCTTTTTTTAAGATATCTATTCCCTCACCTGGTATACCATACATTAAATCTAAATTAATATTATATATACCTTTATTATTTATTAAATTTATTTTATTTTTAATATCTTCAAAATCACTTATACGCTCCATAAAGATAAGTTTTTCAGTATTAAATGACTGCATGCCAATACTAATTCGATTAACCCCATTTACTTTTAAAATATCAATTAAAACTTCCGTTATATCATCAGGATTACATTCAAATGTAATTTCGCAGGTAGTTGTTTTTTTAAATAAATCAACTATTTCAAATAGCTTTGCCAACTCTTCAGGATTTAAAACTGAAGGAGTACCTCCACCTATATAAATTGTCTTAATGCAATCTCCTAAATAATATTCTTCTACTTCACATTTTAAAGCTTCTAAATATCTTAGAGAGTCTCTAGAAGTATATAACATCTTACAAAAATCACAATAAGAACAAATACTTTTGCAAAATGGAATATGAATATAAACACTTTCCATAAACATTACCTCTTATCCATTATACAAAATAAACATAAATATTGAAAGCATTTCTAAATAATGAAAAAAATATGTGATTCTATCGGTCATTTTTTTATTAAACTTGCTTATTTGTTTGTAGTTCTAATTACTAATTGACTATTACTTAATTCAAATTCTAATTCTTTAAACCGATATAAGCAGGATTTGATTTAGCTGGTATACAAGTATTAGTTTATCTTTCTGATTTTAAAATCGTCAAGAATGCCTCTGGGGGTATTTCAACGTTGCCGACCATTTTCATTCTTTTCTTACCTTCTTTTTGTTTTTCAAGCAATTTTTTCTTTCTTGTGATATCTCCCCCATAACATTTGGCAAGAACATTTTTGCGCATGGCATTAATATTTTCTCTAGCAATAACTTTTGAACCAATACTGGCTTGAATTGGAACTTCAAAAAGTTGCCGAGGAATTATTTCTTTTAAATTTTTGGTAATTGTTTTACCTCGATTATAAGCTGAATCTTTATGGACTATCATACTAAGAGCATCAACTATTTCATTATTAATTAATATATCCATTTTAACTAAATTACTTTCTTTATAATCAGCTATCTCATAATCAAAAGATGCATAGCCTTTAGTGGAGCTTTTTAAGCGATCAAAAAAGTCATAGACGATTTCTCCTAAAGGAAGCTCATAATAAATATTTACTTTTGTTTGATCAATATATTCTGTAGTTAAATAATTACCTCTTTTTTCTTGACATAACTCCATAACCTGACCGATATAAGTACTTGGAACAAAGATGTTTGCTTTAACATATGGCTCACTAATCTCTTTTATTTTCACCCTAGGTGGCATCTCACAAGGATTATCGACAAAAATTTCACTGTCGCCTACTAAGGCTACTTTATAAATAACTGATGGGCTGGTAATAATTATTTCTATTTTAAATTCTCTTCTAATTCTTTCTTCAATTATTTCTAAATGAAGAAGACCTAAAAAACCACATCTAAATCCAAACCCTAAAGCTTCACTTGTTTCCGGCTCAAAGGAAAATGATGCATCATTTAATTTTAGTTTTTCTAATGCTTCTTTTAAAGCTACATATTTATTTGGCTCTACTGGGTATAATCCCGAATAAACCATCGGCTTCATTAATTGATAACCAGGAAGTGCTTCTTTTGCAGAATTTCTTTTAGTCGTAATTGTATCTCCTACTCTAACTGCGTCAATAGTTTTAATACTGGCACTTATCCAGCCAACTGATCCTGCTTTTAAGCTTTTTACTTTTGTTTCATTAGGATTATTAATCCCCAGTTCAACAACCTCAAACTCAGCACCAGTTGCCATCATCTTTATCGTATCTGAAAGAGTTATTTCCCCAGATTTAACAGCAATTGATGCAACTACCCCACGGTATGAATCAAAATATGAATCAAATATTAAAGCTTTTGTTTCGCTATTAATACTTTCTTTAGGAGCTGGAATTTTTTTAATTACTTCATCAAGAATCTCTAAAACACCCTCACCGGTTTTACCACTACAAAGAAAAATTTCTTCATCTAAAAATCCGAACATTTCGATTAGTTCTTTTTTTACTTTTGGTACATCAGCATTTGGCAAGTCTATTTTATTAATAACCGGAATAATTGTTAAATTACTGTTTAAGGCTAAAAATAAATTTGCTAGTGTCTGAGCTTCTATGCCTTGAGCTGCATCAACTATAAGAAGTGCCCCTTCACAAGCTGCAAGACTCCTTGATACTTCATAAGAAAAATCGACATGTCCTGGGGTATCTATTAAATTAAAAATATAATCTTTATAAAGAAGTCTAACAGCATTAAGCTTAATAGTTATTCCTCTTTCTCTTTCAATATCCATACTATCTAAAAGTTGAGGCTTCATATTACGAGCCTCTACCCCACCAGTAAGTTCTAAAATCCGATCAGCAAGGGTACTTTTTCCATGATCAATATGGGCTATGATACAAAAATTACGAATTTTTTCCATCACAATTTATCACCTAGTGCTAATCTTATCATAAAAATTATAATTTATAAATATTATCTTTTAATTTTTGTTGTTAATCTGTGATAAATTCCTATTATAACTAAATTATGAATATTTCCTGAATATCTTCCCCATTATTGTTATGGAGGAAAAAATGAAAGAAGGATTATATACAATGAATGAAGTAAAAAGAATATCAATAATTCAATCTGTTATTGATAAAAAAAGAACTCAGGTTGAAGCAGCCGAAGCTTTAAAAATTTCGGATCGACAAGTTAGAAATATTATAAAGCGTTTTAAAGAGGAAGGAGTTGATGGAATTAAACATAAAAACAAATTTAATAAACCAGGTCATACTTTTACTGATGAATTTAAAGAAAAAATAATAAAATTAAAATTATCTGAAGATTATAACAACACCAATTTCAGCCACTTTAAAGATTTATTAGAAGAAAGAGAAAACATAAAAATTTCTTATTCTGCATTATATAATATGCTTACAAAAGAAAATATTACTTCTAAAAAAAAGCATAGATCTAAAAAGACACACCGAAGAAGACAAAGAAAAGAAGCAAGAGGTTTATTAATACAAACAGATGGAACACCACATGATTGGTTTAATATTGGAGTTAAGTATTCACTACACGGTTATATAGATGATGCAACAAGTGAAATTTTGGGATTATATATGTGTGAAAATGAATGTTTAATGGGATATTTAGAAATAACTAGGCAAATGCTCACTCAACACGGTTCACCTGTTGCACTCTACTCTGATAAGTATTCTGTATTCTTTCCTACTTGCACTCAGAAAACAACTATTGAAGAAGAATTAGAAGGCAAAGAAAAACCTACTACCCAATTTAAAAGAATAATGGATACATTAGGTATAACGATGATTGCAGCTTCAAATTCTCAAGCAATTATGTGTAGTGAAATATTATGTTGAGTAAAATAAAAATACTTCCGTTTTAAAGGGAATATCTAAAATTTACTCAACATAATGTTTTTATATATAGTAAAATACTCTTTGTAATTTCAAAGGAGGTATTTTATTTATGAAATTATCAGAAGCCATAAACGAGGCTAAAAAAACGTTTTATGATTTAAAATTTACGGAATCTACCGTAGAAAGGAAGTATGGTTATATTTGGAAGCGAATGTTAAAGAACTCTTTGGACGATGTTTTATCAAAAGAATCCATAATTAAACATTTTATTAATTATTATGGACTAGACTATTTTAATACAGATAATAGAGATTTAACAAAACATGAAATAATGATTAAAAATGTATTTTACTGTTTGCTCGAATTTATTGAAACGAAAATGATTAAAACTAAACCAATGTCTGCACATGATAAACCGTTAATACATTCTTCTGCAAATGCTTTGGAAAAATACTTGTTGATTCAAAGTAAAATTGGTTTAAAGCAAAGAACAATAAGTAACAAAAAAAACATTATTACTAGATTTTTGTATAACTATCCACTAGAAAACTTATCAAAAACTCAAATTTTTAAGTATATAGAGTCACAGTCAAATAGAAACAATTATGCGGCTAGATTGGATATTAATATAATAAAATCGTTTTTAATTTATAGCTATGAAAATAACTTTATAAATTTTCAACCAAAAAAGTTATTTCCAACGCACATTGTTTCATCTAATAATAATGTTCCTAGTTATTATACACCAGAAGAATTAAAAAAAGTAATTAATCATGCTAAACAATCACTATTTCCAAATAACAAACGAGACTATGCTATTTTATCTTTGATAATCTCTACTGGTTTACGTGCTAAGGATGTATGTGAATTACAATACTCGCATATTAATTGGAATGAGAACACAATTACTTTAACTACATCTAAAACTGGAAGAACTACAACATTACCGTTATTAGCTGATACTGGTAATGCTATTATTGAATATTTAATTCATTATAGATCAACTTCTAATGTTTCAAACATATTTGTAAGCAAGAATGGTACGGAATTATATTCATCGAATATAACTGGCATAATTAACAAATTATTCATTGATTCTAAAATAAATCTCAAAGGAAGAAAATTTGGACCACATTCTTTAAGATCATCACTTGCTTCTAATATGCTATCGCAGGAAGTGCCTATTTTCACAATATCAAAGACCTTATCACACATTTCAGTTCAAACAACGAAACATTATATTAAGATTGATGTAAATAATTTGAAAAAATGCCACCTAGAGGTGCCTAATGGAATATAATAGTTTTTTGGGAGAGATAATTAAGGGTTTTATTGATTATAAAAAAGCAATAGGTTTAAAATATTATAGTCAGTTATGTACTCTAAAACAATTTGATAAGCATTGTTTAAAAAAACCGAGAAATAAAATCAATCTTGATCGTGAATTAGTGATGGAGTTTTTGGAATTAAAAGATAATGAAAGATTGACTAATTTGACTAATAAAGCAACTATAATAAGAGGTTTAGGAAAATATATGAGAGATATTTTAGATATAGAAAGTGTATTCATCGTGCCATCAATTTCATCTCGCGGACAAGAAGCTTATATTCCATATATATTTTCAACCAAACAAATATCACAGTTACTTTATCACGCTAATACATATTCCTCGCATACGCCAAATGTATTACCTAACATAAGAAATATTATTTCTTGTGCATTTACAATGTTTTATTGTACGGGCATGAGATTATCAGAATTAATAAATCTAAAGTTAAGTGACGTAAATCTAGAAGAAGGTATTATTTATATTAATCATGCTAAAAATGACAATAAAAGAATAGTAACAATATCTTATTCATTGAAAAAAGAGTGTTTTCGATATTTGAACGAATCCACCAGACATAATTTATCTAATATATATTTCTTTGATACTGGTGTAGATTTAAATAATGGAAAATTAAATAAAACCATTCTATATAGCTATTTCAGGTGTCTTTTAAAAAAATGTGACATTCCTCACTTAGGTAAAGGAAAAGGACCACGACTACATGATTTAAGACATACATTTTGCGTTCATTCACTTACTCAACTTAATAAATCCAGTGATGACATTAATGAAAGTTTAATGGCTCTTTCTACTTTTTTAGGTCATAAGTCAATATACGAGACTCAAAAATATGTCTGGCTCACCAAGGAGTTATTTAAAGATACATTACTTAAAAATGAAGAGTATACTTCGTTTATTACATCTGTATTTAATGAGGGATATAACAATGAATAAAGAACTATATAAACATTTAGAAATGTATTTAATAAAACATTTGCCACTCGAACGTGGATTTAGTGATAAAACGGTGGAATCATATTATACTTCAATAAAACAATTTTTAAATTTTATAGCCAAAAATAAAAACAAAACAATAAGAGAAATATCACTTCTAGATTTTACTTTGGAAAATGTAGGCGATTTTTTAAATCACTTAGAGGAAGTTGTTGGTAATAGTGTCACTACAAGAAACCTAAGATTGGCTGGGATTGTATCTTTTTGTAAATATGTAGGTGATGTTGAAGTAAAATATATTAATATTTCAAATAATTTGAGCAAAATTAGGTTTAAAAAATCAGATTCTAAAAAAGTTGAGTTCTTAACTGTAGAGGAATATCAAGAATTAATTAAGTCAGTTGATTTAACCGAAAAAATTGGTTTAAAACATTATGTATTAATTAATGTTCTATATGATACTGGAGCAAGAGTTAGTGAATTAATAAATATGAGTATAGAAGATATAAATTTTGGAATAGAAAATTCAATACGAATAATTGGTAAAGGAAATAAACATAGATTAGTTTATATAAATAAGCACTCGGTCAAGTTGCTCAAAAAATACATAGAAAGATTTAACATTACTTCTGGGTGTTTATTTAAGAATAACAGTAATAATAAGATGACTAGATTTGGAGTAGAATACATAATTAAAAAATATCATCAAATAGCAAGTGTTAATATCGAAAGTTTAAAAAACAAAAATGTAACTCCTCATACACTACGCCATACTAAAGCATGTCATTTTTTAATAAACGGAACAAGCTTACCAGTGATTCAAAGATTCTTGGGTCATGAATCGATTACAACCACTGAAATTTATTTAGATGTAACATCAGATGTAATTATAAAAGCAGTTGAAAAAGCTGGAGATTTAATATTTAATAATACAAATCAGAATTCTAAAGTATGGGAAAATGAAAAAAACCTAATTGATAAGTTAAATAATTTATTTAAAATATAAAAACATTATGTTGAGTAAATTTTAGATAATCCCTTTAAAACGGGAGTATTTTTATTTTACTCAACATAATACTTCACTACACATAATTGCTTTTTTGTTGAGCTCAACATAAAAGCAAAAGGCCGGGTTGAGAGATTATGGCAAACACTTCAAGATCGGCTTACAGAGGAATTTAAAATAAATAATATTAAAACTATTGAAGAAGCAAATCTTTTCTTACCCAAATATATAAAAAAACATAATAAAAGATTTGCTGTTGAACCTATCTCAGATATTAATAAGTTTATTAAAGTTCCAAGTTATATTGATTTAAATATATTGTTAACAAGTAAACTAACAAGAGTAATTGATAATGCAGGATGTTTTTCTATCAAAGGTAAGCAATTCCAAATAATAGACAATGATATATTACCTAGAGCTAAAATCAATATTTATATAAGTCATAAAATAGGCATTAAAGTTGAATATAACCAAAAATGGTATAAAGTCATTTGTAGTGACAATATACCATCAATTAATTCAACATTGAATTTTAATAAAATGTGTAAAGAGCATGAATATTTAGTTAAAGAATATGCAACACTATTATGTAGTGCAGACTCTAAAACTGTTGACCCTTTACTGGTTTCATCATAGTATAACTACGAAAACTTTTCAAGGGTTATCTTTCGACAAAAAAAGTGAAATATTTTCTTTGTTATTGTTTAAACTATAAGTACAACAAAAAGATAAGGCTCTGCTGGAGAGCAACCTGAGCATTTGTTGTCTTATACGAAAATGATGCAAAGGCATCATTTTTTTGCACATTTTCGGCAAGCAAATGCGAAAAACTCATACAACTATAATGAAATGTTCATAAGATAAAATTTAATAGATTATAGGAATTAATCATAAGTTATTGACATATTATCTTTTAATTTTTCTTCTTTTAAGTAAGCTAAATAAAATTTATCATCTAAATTATAAATATATGCAAATAAATCTCTCAAACTTGTTTTACTTTGCTCTTTAAAATTAAAGCTTAAAAGTAATTTTAAAAATTCATGATTATTATCTTTATATATTTGATAAATATTTTCTGATATTGTATTAGTTCCATTAAATGCATTAAAGATTATTAATATTACTTCTTTATCAGATACTATTTTTAAATAATTAAATATTATTGTAGCATTATCTAGTACTAAATCATTATTATCTTTATTAAAATCAATATATATTACTTTATTATTGCTTTCTAAAAATATATAACTTCTTAAGTTTTTTGTACTATCATTAAAAGTTTCTAATATATTATAATTATTATCTTCCTCTAATATTTCATTAATTAAGTTTTTAATATAAAATTGATACTTACTATTCCAAATATAATAAAAAGTATAAGCATTCATTAAGGAAATATATTTTCTCATTTCTATCCTCCTATTAATATATATTACATAAGAGTTATCTAGTTCCTTTAATTTTTAAAATAATTACCATTATATTTGATAATGGTAGCATACAAACATAAGATTAGGTTATAGATATAGAAAAAAGCAACTAAATTATAGTTGCTTTTATTCTTCTAATACCCGCTGAAGATGCTTCTTCTTTAATTATTTTAAATGTACCAATTTCTTTAGTGTTTTTAACATGAGGCCCACCACATAATTCACTAGAAATATCATTTATTTTATATACTTGAACTATATCTGGATATTTATCAATAAACACACATTCCATGCCAGTTTTTAAAGCTTTTTCTTTAGTCATTTGAATTATCTCAACATCTAAGCTTTCCTTAATCCACTTATTTACTAATTCTTCAACCTTAATTAATTCTTCTTTAGTTATCTTTCGATCAGAATTAAAGTCAAAACGTAGACGTTCTGGAGTTATATTAGAGCCTCTTTGATGAATATTTTTATCAACAACTGCTTTTAAAGCTGCGTTAAGAAGATGGGTTGCCGTGTGAAGTCTTGTTTCAATTTCAGTATCCCCAGCAAGACCACCTTTAAACTTCCCTATCGCTCCCTCTCTTGACTTTTCTTGGTGTTCTTTGTACATTTGTTTAAAACCTCTAGTATCTACTGTAAAGCCCTTTTCAAAAGCAATTTCTTCTGTTAGTTCAATGGGAAACCCATAAGTATCATAAAGCTTAAAAGCAGATTTTCCACTAATTTCTTTATTAAGTGAATTATTTAAATTATTAATTAATTTATCAAATTCTTTTAAACCTTTTTCTAAAGTTTTGCTAAATCTTGCTTTTTCTTTTGCAAGCTCACTTAAAATAGTTTCTTTATTTACTTCAAGCTCCTGATAATATTTAGAATACTGATTAATAATGATTTTAGCGATTTCTTTTTCCCAATCATTATCTTGATTAATATTTAGAGCTCTAGAATGTCTAATTGCTCTTCTTATTAATCTTCTTAAAATATAGCCTTGATCAGTATTAGCTGGTTTAATCCCTGAATAATCACCTAATATAAAAGTAGCCGTTCTAATATGATCAGCAATAATACGCATCTCTTTTTCATGGCCATCGTAGGAAAGATTAGTAATATCTTCCATTTTTTTAATAATATTATTCCAAACAGATGATTGGTAATTATCATCTTTTCCTTCTAAAATTGCAACTACTCTTTCATAGCCCATTCCTGTATCAACATTTTTTTTCTCTAATTCTTTTATATTTCCATCAGAAGATTTATAAAATTCCATAAATACATTATTCCAAATTTCAACCCATCTATTATCTTCGGAATCAAATAATTTTGGCGCATCTTCATTGCTTTTCCAATAAAAAATCTCGGTATCAGTGCCACATGGACCGCTATCTCCGGCTATCCAAAAGTTGTCTTCAACTCCTAAGTAAGCTATCCTTTCATCAGGTATGCCCATTTTGCGCCACGCAACAGCACTTACCTCATCTCTAGGAATTTCTTCATTTCCAGTAAAAACAGTAACAGCTAGTTTTTCACGAGGAATATTTAGTGTTTTAGTTAAAAATTCATAACTATAACTAATTGATTCTTCTTTAAAGTAATCACCTAAACTCCAGTTACCTAACATTTCAAAAAATGTATGGTGAGTTGTATTTCCTATTTCCTCTAAATCATTAGTTCTAATACACTTTTGAGCATTAACAAGTCTAGCCCCATAAGGGTGAGGTTTTCCCATTAAATAAGGTATTAAAGGTTGCATACCCGCAGTATTAAATAAAACCGAAGGATTATTTTCAGGTACTACTGGTGCGGAGGGTATTTCTTTATGACCTCTTTTCTTAAAAAAATTAATATATAAATCTTTTAAATTCATTTAAATTCACGTCCTTGATATAAATTATAACAAATAAAAACCTATTTTTAAATAGGCTCTTATAAACTAGTTAATTTAATAACTTCCTCACAATATTGACATCGATATTCTTTTGTCTCTTCATTTATTAGAATATATTTATTCTTAAGCTTTGTTTCTACAGAAGTAATACATCTTGGATTTTTACATTTTATAACTCCTTCTATCTCCTGAGGAATTTTAGGACTATATTTTTTAATAATTTTCTCATTTTCAATTATATTAATCGTAATATTTTCATTTAAAACACTTAAAATATCTAAATTCATATTTATTTCATTTTCTATTTTAACAATATCCTTACACTTCATTTTCTTACTTGGAACATTTATTAGAAGAGCTACCCGGTAATTTACTTTATCAAGTTCTAAAAAATTAAATATTTTAATTCCTTCACCTGCCGGAATATGATCAATTACTATTCCTTTGGCAATACTTGTAACTCTTAACATACTTTTTCCTCTATTTCTAATAATTTCATTATTAGAGCCATTCTAATATATACCCCATATTTAGCTTGTTTAAAATAAGCAGCTCTTGAATCACTATCTACCTCACGAGATATTTCATTAACTCTAGGAAGTGGATGCATTATACATAAATCTTCTTTAGCGTTCTTCAGCTTTTCTTGATTTAATATATATGTATCTTTTAATCTAATATAATCACTTTCGTTAAAAAATCTTTCTTTTTGAACTCTTGTCATATATAAAATATCAAGTTTAGATATCTCTTTTTCTAAATTAGTACTTTCATAATATTTAATATTATTCTTTTCTAAAACATCTTTTTTAAGATAATCAGGAATTACTAATTCAACTGGAGATATAAATATAAATGAAATGTTTTTATACCTCGCCATAGCTTTAACAAGTGAATGAACCGTTCTCCCAAATTTTAAATCTCCACAAAAACCAATTACAAAATCTTCAAATTTATTTTTAACATTATAAATGGTAAGCAAGTCAGTTAAAGTCTGAGTAGGATGATAATGGCCACCATCTCCACCGTTTATAAATGGAACATTGGATACCTCAGCTGCCACAAATGCTGAACCTTCTTTTGGATGACGCATTGCGATAATATCTGTATAACAACTAACAGTTTTAACTGTATCAGAAACACTTTCTCCCTTAGCACCACTACTGCTAGCGCCATCAGCAAACCCAAGTACACTTCCTCCCAAGCGGTGCATAGCAGCTTCAAATGATAATCTAGTTCTAGTACTTGGCTCAAAAAAGAGAGTGGCTAAAATTTTATTTTTACAACATGTATTATATTTATTTGGATTATCCATAATCTTATTAGCTAGCTTAATTAATTCCTCCACTTCTTTAACTGTTAGATCACACGAATCTATTAAATGTCTTACTTTCAATAATATCTTCCTTTCTAAGACAATAAAAAATATGAAACTAATTCATATTTTAATATTTAAGGAAAGAAACAAATAAATTATTATTTAATAGTTTAATCATAAACATTCCCTACTTCCTTCATTATTATACAAAAATTATCTTTAGATTGCAATAAAATATTTAACCCCAATATTTAGGGATTATTTATGGTCTGTTATGGTTTCTAAAAATTTCTTACTTTTTAAATATAAACCAGTATATCTATCATAATATACATTGACAAATTTATTAATATTATTAATAACTGCCTCACTTATTTTTAAATCTATTATTGAAGATATATCAACTAGATAATACATTCTTAGCATCTTTATTGTTTTATCATCATAAATTATTTCATTTTTATAACAGTTTTGACATATATAACCACCAATATCACCGTCAATAGTAATAATATTTGCCTTAGTGCCACATTTGGTACACTGATTAAAATTAATTCCCACTCCTAAATAATCTAGAGCTTTAAGTTCGAATATATTACACATAATCATTGGATTTAAACCTTCATTTATTTTAAGAATAGTTTGAACATATATTTTATATAATTCTGGATTATTATTTTGTTTCATTATTTGATAAGTTAAATCAGATATATAACTTAAATAACTAATTAAAGTTAAATCTTTTTTTATAAATGTTAATTCATCAATAATATCAATTGATTTTATTAAAGATAATTTATCTTCTTTATAATAAATTATAAAAGAACCAAAGGTGAATTTTTGCGTATAGCTTCTAAGAGGACTTTTGAGTCCCTTAGCTCCTTTAGCAATACAGCCAATAATTCCATCTTTAGTCAATATATTAACTATTTTACTTGTTTCCCCATAGTTAGTAGACTTTACTATTATTCCTTTTACTTCTTTAAGCATTTATTTTTCACTTCTCTTATATATTAAATAATATTTTATTTTACCGGTTTTTTTAAATAATTCCCAAGCTTCCTTTTTATTCATTTTGATCCCTTTCTTAAAATATAGTGGGACAAATATTTAGATTTTATTCAAATTTGTACTTGCTTTTATTTTACTTTGAATATATTCATGTTTTTCTTGTAAAAGTTTTTTAATTAAAATTAACTTACGAACATTTTTATCAGATTCAGAATTATGTTTTATATATAAATCTATCTTAATTATTAAACTTTGAGGATAAATTCCTTTTTCTATAACTAAATTTAAATAATCTGAAACTAAATTTGAATTAAAGTTTAATAATTCTTCAATAAAAGAAAAATCAGTTTTATCTTTTTGAAATTCAGATTGATTAACATTAATTGCTATAAATTTTTCTAATTCATTATCTTTTGCATATGCTTTAGCATAATTAAATGCCTCAATTCTAATTTGTTCTGGGCTAACATCTCTATTAATTGCTAAATCAACTATTGCATCATGATTATATGCGGTTTTTAAAAAAGCTTTAAATGATTCTGCCAATAATTTTATATTATCATCATTTTTTTGGAGTGTTCTTTGATATGCTTGTTGAAACTTCAGTTCTTTAAAAGATTCATAGATTAATAATTCTTCTTTTGTCGGTTTAGGGTCAAGAACAGCATTAACATATTTACTTCGATATGATTTTAATGTTTCCACTTTTATGCTGGCCTCTTGGGCAAGTTCATTTAATCCTTCTTCATTATTATATATAGTAAGTTCAAAGGCTCTTTTGCCATATTTCATCCATTTTTTTAGATTGTTTTTCATTTTCTTCTCCAACTTCTACATATGTTCTTTAAATCCTAATTCTTGTAAATATCTTTCTTTATCTCGCCAGCTTTTAATTGTTTTAACAAAGAGCTCTAAATAGACTTGTTTGCCAATTAAATTTTCAATATCACGCCTAGCAAGTGAACCAATGTTTTTGAGCATTAATCCTTGCTTACCGATAATTATTTTTTTAAGTGAATCACGGTCGATTATAATATCGACATAAATATCGACAATATGACCATTATCTTGATAATGAGTAGTAGCGCATGTTATGGAGTGAGGCACTTCTTCATTGGTTAAGTTGAGTATCTTTTCTCTTACTAATTCAGCAACCATAAAATGGATGCTCGTATTAGTAACAGTTCCATCATCATAATAAATTATATCATCGGTTAAATATTCTTTAATAACTTTAATTAATCTTTTAATATTGTCATTTTTCATCGCACTAATTGGAACTATTTCTGCAAACTCATATAAATCTTTTGATTCAGAGATTGCTTTAATAATTTGTTCATCATTTAGTTTATCAATTTTATTTAATACTAAAACCACTGGTATATCAGTATTTTTAAAAGTATCAATAATAAATTTATCTCCTTTACCGATACCAGAGGCAGCATCTATCACAAATAAAATAACATCAATATCTTTAATCGCATTATAACTTTGACGATTTAAATATTTTCCTAGTTTATCTTTAGGTTTATGAATCCCCGGTGTATCTATAAAAACAATTTGCGCCTCTTCATCATTATAAACTCCTTGAATAGTATTTCTTGTTGTACCTGCAACATTTGAAACTATTGCTACTTTATTATCAAGCACTGTATTAAGAAGTGTACTTTTACCGGTATTAGGCCGGCCAACAATACATACAAATCCACTTTTCATAAAAAACACCTCATCTTATTAGTAAATATTAAATAGTAAATGTCCAGCTTTTAAAACTCGCATATTTCTATTGCGATCATACAAGAAAACTTCACTGCTAGGTTCAAAGTGCTCAGTTATCATATCTTTATTAATATGACGAAGATCATTAATATTTGTGGTACTAACCATAATATGAATCTCATCAAAATCATTATATTTATAACCAGCAGTAATAGCCCGAGCTATCGCCGCTTGTTCGGCATAAATAGCGTCTCTAAAAATATCGTTTTTTACTGTAACTCCACCAAAGGAGCTTCCGTCTTTCAAAACAACAATACTACTAAAGCAGACTGTATCATTTGGTGAGTGAGAATTGCTTAGTAATCTTTCAAGTTCACTTACCATTATTTGCCTCCTCTAAATTAAAAGCATAGGGACATAACTCACTAACTAGAAACTTCTCTTTCTTTCCGGAACTATTATAACAGAATACTTCTTTATTTGCATCAAAGAATTCTACTAATAGCTGCCTGCATAAAAAGCAAGGTCGCGTAATAGTTTTTGTATCTCCCATTACATGCATTTCTTTAAAATCAAAATTAGTGTAGCCCTCAGCAATAGCAGTTGCTATTGCTACTTGTTCAGCACATAAACCGTTTTTTAATGATGCGTTTTCCACATTAACTCCTAAAAATTCTTGTCCATCTTTCATAACAACTATACATGCTGTTTTAAAATTAGAATATGGACAGTAAGAATTTTTAATAATTAATTTTAAATTTTCTTTCATAAAACACCTTGTATAATACTATTAGTTCATTAAAGAACTGCTTGTATTATATCCTTTCTTTTATTATAATACATTCTGACACTGTGGATTGTTCTGACTCACCTTATAGCTTAGACTATTCTACGAGAGA
>Ga0265294_10005132_pt1 | contig 16058 bp, 12 predicted proteins | sample MunlanPumphouse3_FD_192504 | JGI IMG/M metagenome (GOLD analysis project Ga0265294, IMG submission 192504) | Groundwater microbial communities from a municipal landfill in Southern Ontario, Canada - Pumphouse #3 | ecosystem: Environmental > Aquatic > Deep subsurface > Groundwater | place...
TAAGATGGTATAAGATATAACTTGCCTTGCAGCCATGGCGGAACTGGTAGACGCGCTAGTCTCAGAAGCTAGTGAGGAGACTCATGCAGGTTCGATTCCTGTTGGCTGCACCACTTGAATGAAATTCCCCCCATTTATTGGACCAAAATCCGGTTACAATAAAAGGGGGTTTTTCTTATGAAACTAACCATGGACGCAAAGCTAAAGATGATAAAAGAGTATCTTGATGAGCAGGTTCCAATGACCAAGCTTGTTAAGAAATACAATTACGATTTAGCGAAGCTCAAATATCTAGTCAAACTATATCAGCTTCACGGCGAAACGCCTTTCGTCTATCAGGACAAAAGAATCTATACTCGCGAGGAAAAGCTTGAAGCCATTAAGATTGTTATGACTAATCAGAAATCCGCGCGGCAGCTCGCCCTTGAAAAAGGCATGCCGAGCCCGCATGTCATTCAAGACTGGGTTGAGAAATTCAAAAAAGAAGGAACGGATGCGATTCAAGTTTCTCGCGGAAGAAAAAGCTATCGTCTTCATGCGGATAGACAGAAGTATCTGGCAAACAAAGAACTCAAAGCGCGTCTCACATATCTTGAAGCGGAGAATGCTTACTTAAAAAAAGTGTATTCCCTAATTCAAGAGAAGAGCAGACGAACGAAGAAAGAGTAGAGTTGGTTTGCGAATTAAGGGGAAGATACAAACTAAGTGATCTTCTCAAAATTGCGAGGTTATCGAAGTCGACTTTCTTTCATAATCTTAATAATATCGATAGACGGAAACATAAAGACGATGAAACATATAATTACATTAAAACTATCTTTGATAGTAATTATCGTAAATATGGATCTCCGCGCATTACTCAGGAGCTCAAAAACCGTGGTTTAGTCATCAATCACAAGCGTGTCGAAAGAGTCATGAAAGAGCATCATTTAAGCGCTTCATCTAGACCGAAGAAATACCATTCCTATCGAGGCGAAGTCGGAGTCAAAGCCCCGAACTTGATCAAGCGTCATTTCGATAACGGAAGGCCATATCGTATCTTCGGGACCGATGTGACTCAGTTTTCGATTCCGTGTGGGAAGTTATATTTATCCCCAATTATTGACTTTCATACCCGGGAAATCGTCGCCTATGACATATCGGAACATCCGAACCTCAATCAAATCAAGCGGATGATGAATAAACTTGAATATGACTATGGCGAAGAACTGTTTGGAGCAATTCTTCATTCGGATCAGGGTTGGCAGTATCAACAGAAATGGTATCAGGATAAACTCGAGGAACTGGGCATGCTACAATCAATGTCGAGAAAGGGTAATTGCCTTGATAATTCCCCAACTGAGAATTTCTTCGGAAGACTCAAAGAAGAGATGTTTTATGGTCACGAATGGAAATACGAATCACTTTCTGAACTCAAACGAGATATCGTTACCTGGATAGACTATTATAACAACGAAAGAATCGTCAGTTACTTAAAAGATAGCCCACTTCGATACAAGGCCAAGCTCGTATTGATGAAGACATGATATAATGGTAGCCAGTTCAATAGGGTTTGGTCCAACCTATTGGGGGAAGTACACAATTTAAACAGCGACAATACGTAAGGTTGTCGCTTTTTTGTTGCACCCGTTTAACTTGGTTTAACATTCATTAGACCTCAATTAACCGGTTTAAGCAAAACCAAAAAGCACTGCGATTTACGCATGTTTTCACTAAAAATGAGAAAAAGAAGAAAAACAAAAAGTTTGAATAACCAATGCCGGTATGGTTATTCGAACTACTAATACGCACCTGATTAATTAACAAAGAAAACACCTAGATTCCTCGCGGGACCTAGGTGTTTTTTTCTTGCTTTTAACGGTTAATGTAAATGCCGAAATTGCAGATGAACGTCGTCTTCCTAATCTTGTATTTGTAACAGCAAGTGAAGGAAGGCTCTATCTTTCTTGGAAGTTTTGACATGTTCTCGTTTCCAATAATGAAGACCAACTTATCTCTTTTGTAAATAACGACCCTTTTGAAGAGCTTTTTGAACTCGTAATCGCCGATCGATTCATCATTCGGACAATTCCTCAGTTCAGTTATTATGTTTTTCGCTCTGGCTTGAGGATTCATCTTTGTGATTATCTCGTTCTCTATAACCATTTTTTCTTTCGCCTTCAAGGAGATGCTCCTTTTGATTTCTGCTTTTAAGTCATCGAATGCTGGGTCCTTGTATCTAGAGAACTTGATGGACTTGGCGCGCAGGGCCTCCAACTCGCCTTCTAGGGCTTTTATTTGGTTGCGTTGGGTTTCCGACCGATCCTCTTCAAAAACCTTCAACAAAGCCTCTTTAAACAAAGGCTCGTTGTCCTTGAGCTTTTTAATTTGAATCGGGATTATCTTGTCGAGGTCTTCTACGAAGACTGATTCGCTGTTCTTGCATAGCTTCCTAGTCCTGTTCGAACCGCAATAGAGCATTCGGACGTCTCGGTTCCATTTCGCGCTGTAGTTGCCGTGGCAGTAGGGGCAATAGCCGAAATGCGTATACTCGGTCACGAAGTCCTGCGAGTTTCCTTTGAAGATTTTGTATTTCCTTGCGTTCGCGTTAATTATTTCTTGGACCTTATCCCAAGTGGACCTGTCGACAATTCCCTCATGGCCATCTTTTACGTAGTATTTATCTTTCTGACCGCTGTTTGTGACTCGCCTATGGGTAAGGTTGTCTTCGATGTAGAATTTCTGCATCACAGCATCGCCTACGTATTTCTCGTTTCGGAGGATGGCGTGGACCGAGCTTGAGGACCACTTCGGGTTCCCAACCCCTGTTTTAACATGGTTTTCCTCCAAGAATTCTGCGATTTCGGCAGGGGTTTGCCCGTCCGCGTATCGCTTGAATATCTCCCTTATCCATTTGGCCCCGGTCTCGTCGATGACTACTTTTCTGTTCTCGTCGTAACGGAAGCCGAGCATTTGGCTGGCGTTGATCTTATATCTTCCGTCCCTGAAGTCCTTTTGATTCCTCCAGTTGACGTTCTTGCTCATCGAGACTATTTCCTCTTCGGCGAATTTTGCGTACATCGTTAGGTAAGAGTCGCATTTGACGTCCAGGGAAGACAATCCTTCTCTTTCAAAGAGAACCTCGACTCCGTTCACCCTTAGCTCTTGGATTATCGAAAGCAGGTCGATGACATTTCTGGCGAACCTCGATATCGATTTCACCAAGATGATGTCAATCTCGCCCGCTCTGGCTTTTTCAATCATCGTTTGGAATTGGACCCTTCCTTTGATAGATGAGCCGGATATTCCGTCGTCGGCGTACATTCCGGCGAAATTCCATTTATGGACCGAGAGTATGGTGGTGGTGTAGAAATCGATTTGCTCGTTCAGGCTGGTCTCGAGTTCTTCCTTGTCCCTCGATATCCTTGCGTAGGCACAGACATTCAGCTTGTTTATTCCGTCGTATGGATGGAGCGATTTGACGTTTAGCATAATGAATCCTCCAATCTGACGACATCATAGAAGAGGGTGTTCTCCCCATCTGTTACCGTCCCCTTTTTTACTGCCTTCATTTTGAGTACGCTATCCATGTTGCCTCGTATCCATTCTTCGGTGGCGGTGGGGCTCTTCAATATGAAGCGGATTGAATTGTCGTCTTTCCTTATGGCCTTTGAGAGGAATTCGTTGACCACGATAGGGGTAAGGGAAATGTCTCCGCTTATGTATCTGTCGATTCTTGCGCTCGCTATCTTCCTTTCGTGTTTGCGGAACTCATCAAGATTGAGCGTTTCCAATTCCTGTTTTTCCTCAGCAATCAATATCTGGATTTCCTTGTATCTTTTAGCATAAGTGCCAAGGTCGGAAGATTCCTCGATTTGCTTCTTGATTAGCTCCTTCATCTCTTTTTCCGATTCGCTAATCCTTTGCTTGATTTCGGTTTGCCTTTCATAGAAAGCGGTCTCGGCTTTTGCCTCCGAGACAGCGTACTTCAGCATCTCGTCGTCGCTCTTGCGCGCGAACAAGTCGAGCACCGCTTTTATGGCTTTGACCGTCAGGTCGTAGGATAAGGTGTTGCATATTGAGCAGTCCTTATGTCCCTCGTGGTTCTTGAGGTCGGCCTTGCAGGTCAGGACGGCCCTTGAATAAGGGGTGCCAGGATGGGTGGTAATCTTCTTCATCGCCCTTAGGCAATTTGAGCAGATGAGAAGCCCGGCGGTGGGACCGCTACCTGATTTCGATATGCTGTTGTTGTAATTGCTTATCCTGTATCTCTTCAGGTTCTGGACGTAGACGAAAGTGTCCTTAGAAACGATTGGCTCGTGGTTCCTGACGATTAGGTATTGCTGGACCTGACCGTTGTTCTTGACCGATTCGTGGCCAAGAAAGTCTCTGATGTAGGTTTTCTGCTGGAGTATGTCACCGCAGTATTTCTCGTTTGAGAGGATGGAACTGACGTTGTTGACGGTCCATGTCTCCTTCTTGGTTTGGGTGAGATGCCCGCCTTTCTCCATTTCCTCGCATATCTCGCGGTAGGTCGAGCCCGCTATGAAAAGCTGGTAGATCTGCCTGACTATTTTCGCCTCTTCCTCGTCGATTGCCAGTTTGCCATCTCCGTCAACGTAGTATCCAAGGAGGTAGTTGGCGTTGATTTTCCTAGTCCCCTTGGCCATTCTTTTCCTTATTCCCCACTTGACGTTCTCGCTTATGCTATGCGATTCCTCCTGGGCGAAAGAGGCGAACATCGTAAGCATCATCTCGCAACGGTCATCCAATGATGACAATGTCTCTTTCTCGAAGACTACCTCGACGCCTTTTGCCCTCAGCTTTCTAACGATGGTAAGGCAATCGACCGTGTTTCTCGCGAAGCGGGATATCGATTTAGTGAGAATCATGTCGATTTTTCCGTTCATCGCGTCTTCCAGCATCTCCTTGAACCCCTGTCGATTTTTGTAGCTGGTCCCCGATATTCCTTCGTCGGAGTATAGCTTGACGAACTCCCAGTCGGGGTTGGCTTTGATCCTCGTCGAATACTCGTCGAGCTGGGCCTCAAAGCTGTTTTTCTGGTCTTCAAGATCGGTTGAGACTCGGGCGTAGGCGCAGACCTTTTTCTTTGCCTTGATACCCGTGCGCTCGTCGATTGAAGGCTTCTCGATTTTTGGTATTACAATTACCGTTTTCTTTTCTTCCATTTTTATGGCCTCCTCATGATAGATTCATCGCTCTAAAAGGTATTTTTATCAAGTCAATGAGAGTCATTGAAAATACCAATGGTGAGTCCTAGTTTCTTTCTTAAAGAAAGAATGACGCTCATCCATTCCTTGTCTGTGAGGAGTTTGTCGCACCTCATGAGGTCTGCGGATTTCTTCAATCTGAGAAACCTTACCTCGAGGGCTCTTTCATATTTGATTTTTGATTCCATGCAAAAAGGGTTTGAATCATCAAACCTTGCATCTTCTTTTTTGATTGTCTCCATGTTCCTCCTTTTGGAAGAATGGTGGAGACATGTAAATTATCGGTTCACACCGAAAAGCCAATTAGAATATATCATCGAAAAGCCAAAAAGGTAATTTAACCCGGTTAAGTATCATAGGAAATCTTTGATTTGAATTTCTTTTTTGATTGTTCCCGCATAATCGCCGAGGATGGTTATTTGTTTTTTGAATTTGTTTGTTTTTAGGAGTTTCGTTTCCTTTGTTAAGGTATTGAAAACCGAATAGACGTTGATTTTCTTATCGAAGGATACGATCGCTGGATAGGCATTTTCGTTTTGCTCGCAAACAAGGATTTCATGATCGAAACGGACATCCAAACATTTGACGTAGTATCTAAACGTCCATTCGTCCTCTTTATAGAAAACCACATCGTTGTTCTGACTGTCGATCAGGATTCTTTCCTTTTTTCCATCGCTGTAGCAGTCAAAGTTGATGGATTTAGCCCTATTTATGGTCGCCTTTGATTCAATGATGTCGTCCAACGAAACCTCAAAAAGACTCGCTAATTTGACTAGTATAGGCAGTGGTACCGCCCTTTGGCCTTCTTCGTAAAAGTAGTAGGTATCAACGCTTCTTCCTATGGCTTTTGCCACGGCATTAGCTGACATTCCCTTTGATTTTCGTATTTTGGAGATTTTCTCTGCGATTTTTATCGTTGTTTCTTCCTTTTTCATAATTGAGTCACCGGCCTTTCGATCCCATTATAACAAAAAAGTATGAAAATTAAGCAAAACTTACTACGTATTTGTAAGAAAAACACAAATACTTAACCCGCTTAAATTATTTTTTCTTACTTAACAAAATACAATGAGATCAATCTACTTTTCCACGGGGGTAGAAAAAAGAAAGGAAGGTACTTTGATGTCATGTAAGAAAAACAAAAAGTTTGTTTATCTCAAAAGGGATTACTTAAGGAAACGTCGAAATGCTTTAGGCCTTTCGCAAGCTAAGGTGGCTGACAAGTGTGAAATAGATCCGATTACATACAACCAGATCGAAGTTGGGAAACTTGGCCACCTAATGAATGCAAAAAGGCTTGTTTCGATATCGGATTGCTTAGGTATTCCCTTAGATGAGCTCTGCCAGATGGAGATCGATTATCAGCAGAAGCTCAATGAGATAAACGGGATTAAGAAGGAAGAATGACGCCCATGTATAGGGAAAGAGAAGAAATGCTGGCCGACGCAAGGCCACATAAAGAACTTGTCGAGGATTTCATCTCATCGCTGGATCTGTCTGACAATACGGTCGTTTCGTATGGAGGAATGCTTAGGAGATATGTCAATTATCTTGAACAGAATCACATCGAAAAGCCAAAAGAGTCTGATTTAGTCAAATATAAGAAATATATCAAAGCGAACAACGGCCACAGCGCGACGACCCAGAAGTACGTGGTGATACTGAGAAAGTTCTACAAGTGGTGCGAACGCAGGGGATATTACCCGAACGTTTCCTCCGACCTCACAGGCGAGAAGATAGTTCCGACGTTCAAACGCGAACCGCTGACGGTGGAGCAGGTCCAGGACTTGCTTGGCAAAGCCAAAAGAAGGGCCAAGAAGTCGATAGTGAACCTCCGCGACTACGCGATCGTCGATCTAATAGTCAAGACGGGCCTGAGAACCATAGAGGTCTCAAGAGCCGACGTCGAGGACATGGTTACCCTCAAAGGCATCAATTACCTCTACGTGCAAGGCAAAGGCCACGACGACAAGGACGACGCGATCAAGGTCCCGGATTCCGTCTGGGAGCTGATGCATGAGTACCTAGAGAAGCGAGACAGCGACTCGGAGGCCCTGTTCATCAACCACGGAAGCCATAACTGCCATGGGCGAATAAGCCCGAAGAACGTGTCGCTCTCGGTCAAGAACCTCTTGAGGCTGATTGGTCTAGACGACAAAAGGTACACGGCCCACAGCTTGAGGCATACCTGCGCGACGATAGCGCTTAACAATCCTCCTATATTGAACCAACAGATAAAGGCAAGACTAAAGGTCATGCTTTCCCTTATAACCGAGATTGTGGCAAGGGAGTCTGGAGAACCAGACTATCTCTTGAATAAGCCTGACATGGAAGTGGAGCACATTTGGTCAAATCATTATGGCGAGCACTCGGATGAGTTTGTCACCGAAGTGGATTTTGCAAACGCAAGAAACACAATAGGCGATTTGCTTGTTCTGCCGAGATCATTTAATGCTTCATATAATGACGATCCATACGAGACCAAAGTCGTGCAGTATTTTTCGCAAAATATACTGGCACAAAGCTTGAATGCAAAGAAATATGAAAACAATCCTGGTTTTACTAAATTCGCAAAGGAAAGCGGTCTTAATTTCAAATCGTATGAGCGTTTTAAGAAGGATCAGATAACCGAAAGGACCGATTTATATAGGTCAATTTTGGAGTGGAATTTCAAAAATTAATTTGACTCGTTTCTAATGAGAAATAATTGGTGTTACTTCCGTTTGATAGATACAAAGCAGTGCTGATAAATCAATAAAGAATGCGCAGGGTTGTTATTCTCTGCGTTTTCAAACATAGTAAAAAAAGACAAGTTGTAATATAATTAATTCAGATGAAGTTAAAGACTATTAGATGTTAACAACAACAACATCAAAGTAGTCGCCATGACAGGTTACTTCTCATCGGCTCTTTTTAATTTAATAAGTGGCCAGATGGGAAAGTAAACTTCCACAGGCCACTTTTTGTTAGGAGGAGTCTCATGAAAGAACTCATTGTAGTCATCGCTACAAAAAACAGAAGCGAATTATTAAACGAAGCGCTCCGATCGGTTTGCCTTCAAACGAAGAAACCGGACGAAGTGGTGGTAGTTTCTGATTCAATCGAAGAAACCAAAAAAGTTGACCGTGAGTCTTCCATTAGATGCGGTTTCACTTTTCTTGAGGACAAATACACCCATAACTATGCCGGCAATCTAAACACGGCCATCGACTATATCGTGAAGACCAGATTGATTGGTTCCAAAAAAGGGATCGATGACGTTTATCTGGCTTTTCTCGACGACGACGATAAATGGGATAAGGATTATCTCGAGAAATGCGCCAAGGCCACTAGGAATGGCGCTGACTTTGTGGTCAGTGGGCTTTATTACAAAACTGACGAGAAAGAATTTCCAATATCGATCCCTCAATCTTTGGAAAAAGATAGTTTTTTAGCAATAAATCCACATATACAGGGTTCCAATACCTTCGTTAGACTTACGACTTTATTGGAAGCCGGATGCTTTGATGAAAGCCTGTCCTCGACGACCGACAGGGATATCTTCACTCGTGTTCTAATGCTTAATCCTACTTACTCAATCGTTAACGAGCACCTTGTTTTCGTAGACGCTCAAAACAGCAGACCAAGGCTAACAAACTCATCCGAAGGGAAAAGAAGGAGCCTTGCCCAGTTCTACGCCAAATACGGCGGGCTCATGGACGATGAAACGAAAGCGGGATTCTTTGAAAGAACGAAAAGATACGCTCCGATAACAGAATCGGAAATAGGCTCAATTCTTCCAACGGGAAAGCCGGAATATGCAAAAGAATACAAACTTTATAAACCTTTTGATAACCGCATAGTTTTCTCTTTCGTTACGACTTCCGAGGAAATGGCCCTTAGATTAATAGGCGAGATAAATGACCTAGATGTAGCACACAAAAAGATAATCTGCTTTGCAAATTATAGAAGCGACGACGAATATGAAAAACTCAGCGGATGTTTATCATCTTCAAAAATTCCGTTCGATCTCAAAACCACGAACGACATTTTTGAATTTGCCAAAGACGAGAGGATTAGAGGGTTTATTAGCAAAAGCTCTTTTGAAAGCGGGATAGTCAGCGATATTGCGGTGGCGAGGACGTTGATCCATCAATTCGCCAAACAAGGAAGCATGGACGGAGACATCGTTTGGATCCTCGATGACGACATGGAGTTTTTTGAATACAGATTCATCGGTGGCAAACTAGAGAAACAGCCAATCGACATCAATGAGGTTATCGGTAGATACAAAGGCAAATACGATGTGGTTGTCGGGAGTTATTCAAATGACGCCCCTCTTCCTTCCTTATCCGTAATTCGTTGCTCATTGCTTGACTACACATACAAAAAATGCCTCTCGAAAAATCAATATTTCGATGATTCTATCTATTCGAAGAGCGATTACTATTACGATCTGACTGAATCAGGCAACACCCATTTGGAGTGTCCGGCCAAGATCAATGGATCGATAAGCATTGATGATGTCTTTGCAGGCAAAGCAACAAGTCGCCCTCTGTTCAGCACGGGATTGCACGAGTTCGAGCCTAACAGCCGTGGTGGGAACACCGTAATCTTTAATAGAGACGTGCTCGATATACCAAATATCTCGATAAACTTAGGAAACACGCTGGCGAGAAGAGGCGACTTTTTCTGGGCGCTTCAAGCAAAAAAACTAGGGTTCAAAATCATCGGATCATCCTTTTCGACGTTTCATAACAGAATAGCCAATAAATACGATTACGAGAAGGAAATCGATAAAGAAATAAAAGACCTAATCGGATCATCGTTCACAAAGGCGTATTCGAATATGACTGGGAAAACAAGAGAGGAATTCTATTCTTTATACCTAGATTCATATCAAGGAAGGCTAACAAGACTGATTGAAAGCTATTCAAGAGTCATCGGATTGCTAAAAATCAACAACGATGAATTCTATTCATCTTTCTTCAATAAAGCAGGCTTAGAGAACCTAATTAGAATAGCAATGAAATACACCGAAAGATCAATGGTGGAATCATCGTTTGATTATCTCAGCTCCATATCAATCAACTACGAACGGTCACTGGAAAAAGATAAATATATCTCAATCATCGAAAAAGCATTCTCTACCAAAATAATCAAGGTACTCGGAATAGGGAATGAGGGGATCGTGATGACCGATGGGCAAGTCACCTACAAGCTCTTTTATTCAAAAATCGATGCAAGCGTATATGAAGAGCAGGGGTCCGCGTTCCAAGAGTGCGACGAGCTCTTTTCCGTCACATTCAAAGACCTAGGCGAAAACTCGGTGATTTGTTACAAGACAAACCTCAATTACGAAGAATACAGCGGTGGCTATGCCTTTCAAGTCGCCGATCTGATTAGTTTCCTAAAAACGCACGGATTGGTTCTTACGAATATTAAAAGGACCAACTTCCTGCTTTTCGACAAGGAACTTAAATACATAGATTATGGGAAAAACATCGAGGTTTTCGACGAAGAAAAATACCAGAGAAGCATCGAAAGGGCATATCAGATGCTTAGGTATCCGGAACTTTCAATGGCCGAATACAAAGAGATGATATCCAAATCCTATCTGGGCCAAAGCAAAGAGATAGATTTCGGCATAGAGGCGTTTGAGAAACTCTTAAAAAGAAGATACAAAGAGCAGGTCCATGATCCTGTTATCTATAAGATAATCGAAGATACCAAGCCAAAGGATTTCTTGGACTATGGCGCGGGAAAATGCAAAATAGCCAACAGAATCTGCAAGGCAATCGACTCTTATGTTTATGATGTTGACTTGGAAACGATAGAAAACAGGGCTGACAAATCCGTTCACATCGTTAAAGACATCGAAAAATTAGATAGGCAATTTGACTTTGTGAATTGCAACAAGGTTCTTTGCTGTACTGATGAAAAATGGAATAGGTATATAGTGAGCAGAATTAGCGGATTGGTCAGAGATTCCGGCATCGCCGTGTTCAGCATCTGCGATCCGTTCTTCGATGATGTACAAAAGACGGAAACGAGAAGGAGCGGTTATGACTCTGATTATTCTGACAATTCCGTTTATTACAAAAAGGACATTTATGGGCAAAGGAAAGAATACCACAGGCCTTTCGCTTATTATAAAAGACTGCTATCTAAATACGGATTCGAGATAATTAGGACCTGCGAGGACAGCGGAATCAATATAGATACACTCAACTTTATAGGCGAGCATCTTTTCTTCATATGCAAAAAGAAGGTTAAACCTTTATTGGAAGACTGCTCATTGCTTATCAAAGCAAATTACATGGAGCATTCATCCATCTACGAAAACGTCGTGCATATCGTGAACCAGCTCGAGAAAAACTCCTCCTTCGTGGAAAGAATAGTCGTCGTTGACGAAGGAAAGCAAAACAGAAACAGATGCTACGATATAGACGATAAGGATGCCTTTGATTGTGCGATTAGCAAGCTCAAGGAACAGGGCTATATTGATAGAATCATTTATTCGTCCAGCACGGAAAAAGAAAGAATATACCATAAGTATTTTAAGGCAACAGCGACAGATTCTTACTCGAGTAACGGCCAGCAGATTCTAGCGACTTTGGTCGGTTTCGATTCCATTAAAACGAGATATTTGTTTCAAACCGATTCGGACATCATTTATTCCAATAAATCTAATGACGGCATGGCTTTGGCATTGCAGAAGATGAAAGATAGAAATGACTTGACGCTTTCGCTTAGCATCGCAACGAAAAATGACGGAGAGATTACTACCGGAGGGAGAGTGGAGGTCCGATCTTGCTTCTTGGATTTGAAGAAACTAGACAGCGTTATTCCTCTTGATAATCCGGTCGTTAACGGAACGTATGATCTTCCTTGGCACAGAGCTCTTGATAGCTCATTAAAGGAAGCTGATTCAATTAGACTTGTTTCAAACAAACTATTTTTTATACACCCAGAAAACGAAACGAAGAAAATACCAAATTTCCTATCAAAAGTGCGTTATTTTATTGAAAATGGCCTGCAAATCCCTTCTAAACAATATGGAAAGGTCAATCTAACCGGAACGGAAAACGAGTGGTCGGAAAAGCTGAATAGCGACATGATTATCTTCGTTAGGGGTAGGAATACAAGCCCCGAGAAACTTCGCAGACTTTTCGATTCGTTCAAGAGGCAAAACTATCAGGATTTTGATATAGCTTATTTCGACGATGCTTCGGATGATTTATCAAAAGAATATGCTAAGTGTTTATTCAAACATGACCCATATTTCAAAGGCAAAGCTCATGCCGTTTTCAATGAAACGAGAGTGGGCTCATTAGCCAATTTTGAGTTCTTCTACAAGGAAATGTCCGTCAACCCGGAAACGATAATAGTGAACATAGACAACGATGATTGCCTTCTTTCTGATGAGGCCATCAGCACGATTAAATCGCGTTTCGATGAAGGCGCTGAAGTGACAGTGGGAGGTTGCTTCCGAGCCGATAAGCCTTTAAGGAGATACGAGGTTGTCGGATTTAAGAAATCTTGGGAAAGAAGCGGTGATAACATCTGGTTACATCCTAAGTGTTTTAGAAGATACATGTGCAATTGGATCCAAGGTGATCTGAAGCTGGATGGCAAGTATGTCGACATAGCTACTGACTATGCCATGATGCTCCCGATAGTGGAACATGCGACAAATCCGATTGCAATCCACGATTTGATCTATTACTTCGATCCGTCGCCAGACAATTCAAACAAAGCAAACAAATATGGGAACAACAACTCATACAACATGAGGAAGAAGCTCTTAAAAAGAGCGGAGGAAAAAAGCATGAAGAAAACGATAGCCGTGATTGGTGACAGCAACATACCTAAGGATTCAAAGGAATACCAACTCGCTTATAAGTTAGGAAAGGCTCTGATTGATAATGGATACAAAGTCCAGACCGGAGGATTAGGAGGCGTGATGGAAGCCAGCATGAAAGGCGCAAAGGATTCCTCCAAATACTCAAAGGGCGACACTATAGCGATAATCCCATCAAACAACGAAAAAGAGGTTAATGATTATGCCGACGTCGTCATTCCTACTGGGCTGGATATCTTAAGAAACGGGAAAGTGGTGGATGCGGACGCAGTCATATCGATTGGCGGTGGTGCTGGAACCTTGTCAGAGATAGCAATGGCGTGGCAACTATTCAAGCTCATCGTCTCATTCACGAACTTCGGAGGTTGGAGCGAGAAACTCGCCGGAATGCCGATCGACGAAAGAGAAAGGTATCTCGGGAACAAAAACGATGTCGTTATGGGGGTTTCGACAATAGAAGAAGCAATAAAAGCAGTTAATGAAAACATCGACAAATACAATAGAAAACACACGAAAATCGTATGGAGGAAGAAATGATGATAGATTTTGATCTTCATTGCCATTGTGCCCCTTATTCCACTTGTGCCAGCCAAACACTGGACGAATTGATTGAAAGAGCAAAAAAGGCAGGAATAAAGACAATTGCTATTACGAATCACGACACGATTAAAGATCTGGACCTTTTCCAAGAACGATGCTCAAAAGCAGGAGTGACGTTGATTCAAGGGGCGGAATTCGGTGCAAACATCAATAACGACATCGAATGTGTGCCCGATTTTGTTAAAGTCCATATTCTTGGCCTTCATCTCCGAAACGAACCAGAAAAGGTTAAGATGGCATACGATGCGTACAAAGGACAGAATAAAGAGATAAAACAAGCAAGGAACCGTTATCTTGAAGAGAGGTTTGGCATTACGATTCCATCTGGTTCTTTAAAAAAGGAAATAAGAAAACTGTTGATAGAAAACGGTTCCTTCCAAAGTGACAAAGAAGCTAGAGAATTCTTAAATTCAGTTGAGATGCTCCAGAAATTCCAAGTCAAAGGCCCGTCGATATCGGAGACGATAAAACTGATTCATGACTTGGACGGAATAGCGGTTCTCGCGCATCCATTTCAAGGGGAGAACCACTTTAATTTCACCGATGAGCAGAATAAAGCGATTCTCGATTATTGCTTAAACTGTGGAATTGACGGGGTGGAGTCTTTCCATTCTGATAATTTCAAAAAAGGAAAAGTCGATTATCTCCTGGATTATGCAAAAGCACACAGTTTAGTTTACACAATGGGTAGCGATAGGCATTTCAAGGAGGACAAAGTCCAGGGTCTTTACTTCAGCTTTGATTACTCAAAATACGAAGACGATATTGAAACAATAAAGAAAAACAATTATTGGAGGAAAAAATAATGAAAATAGGAATTATAGGATGCGGGCACGTTGGAACCGCAATGCACAATTTATTCAAGGACGCCGTTGTCTATGACAAAGGTAAGGGAATCGGATCCATGGAAGACATCAACCAATGCGATGTTGCCTTCGTCTGCGTCCCGACTCCTAAGATGGAAGATGGCAGTTGCGATACCTCGATCGTGGAAGAAGTGATAAAGGAATCGAAATGCAAACTGCTTATTCTTAGGTCCACCGTCAGAATCGGGTTCACAAGGGAAATGTCAGAGAAATACAAAAAGATGATCGTTTTCCAACCAGAGTATTATGGTGAAACGGTGGCACATCCTTTCGCCAATCTATCGGACAGAACTTGGCTTTCTTTCGGTGGAACAAGAGAAGCCATCAATCTGGCCATAGAAGCATATAAAACGGTGATGAATTCTAACGTCAGGATCCTTCAAGCGCCTAGCGATGAAGTGGAAATGGCGAAATACATGGAAAACTCATATCTGGCGACGAAGGTCGTCTTCTGCAATGAGATGTACCAAGTCTGCAAGAAGCTGGGCCTTGATTACAATCAGGTGAGGGAGATATGGACCGCCGATCCAAGAATAGGCACCAGCCATACTTTTGTCTATGAAGATAATCCTGGATATTCCGGCAGTTGTCTTCCAAAGGACATAGCATCAATTCAAAAGCAAGGACACGATAGCGGTTGTGACATGACATTGATTGACGCTGTAGTTGCTAAAAACGAGATTCTTAAAGGCAAAAAAATAAGGCCTATTTCCAATGAGAAATAATATGTGTTACTTCCGTTTGATAGATACTGTCTGATGCACCTCAGTTCATTGAAATGAGGTTTTGGTGAAAAAAACTAAGTTATCATATTGACTGTTTTTATGTCTATCTTAATTTGCAGTTGTTCATCTAGTACATTTTACCCTAATAGTTATTTAAAAGATCTCGGCATTGAAAACTTTCCGAGAATAGAATCAAATAACGGAAAGATGAACGATGGTGCTGTAGAATACGTTTGTACAAAAAGTGAATATGTTAATTATTGCTACGAAATCATTTCATATTTAGCATCAAAGAACGATATTTATTATTTTGGATATACTGATAGAGTTGATATTAGCAGTGGTGGGATGGCAGGCTTGTTTCAGACGTTTGCTCTATATCAAATTGATGGTTATACTGTAAAAGACGAGATTAATAGTTTTGCATATAGCTTACAATCTGATTTGAATAACTCTGGTAATCAAGAGTTTAATCTAAATAATTTGATCAATCCTATCTCAATTGTTTTATCTTTTAGTTCTAGCAATAAACTCAATATGACTATTAAACAATCTGGAAATTTGAGTTATAAATGGATTGAGTCTTAGTAAATGAAACGAGTCATTTAGGATTTGGATGAAAAATATAGATGATGCTTGTAGAAAAGGCTGAAGTGAAAAATTAAATTCCATTTTCAAGAAAAATAATAATCAAGTTAATTACGAAAAAAATAAAGGGAGGGTAGTTCTGGGTGATATGTCTCTAATTCATCTAGTCTAATATGAAATTATGAAATTAAATTACAAAGACACTCTACAATATAAAGAGGACAAA
>Ga0265294_10005133_pt1 | contig 16057 bp, 10 predicted proteins | sample MunlanPumphouse3_FD_192504 | JGI IMG/M metagenome (GOLD analysis project Ga0265294, IMG submission 192504) | Groundwater microbial communities from a municipal landfill in Southern Ontario, Canada - Pumphouse #3 | ecosystem: Environmental > Aquatic > Deep subsurface > Groundwater | place...
ACTATATCCTGTAATTTGTGCAAGGGATTGACTGCAGAAGATTATCTTTCCTTCTCTATCTCTAAAAACAACATAATCTTCAATGTTTTCAAGGAAAGCTTCAAAATAACGATTGAAAATAATTTGCTCGTTTTCCAATTTCTTGAATTCAGTTATATCTTTCAATGTTAGGAATAATCCATAACCTTTAGCTTTTAAAGGAGCTGAATTGATAATAAGCCATCTCAAACCTTCAGCTCTTTGGATTCCTACTTCAAAATTATTGACAGGTATTCCATTTATCAATGTTTTTACTCCTGGTATTTCTTCAATAGGAATTGGACTCAGGTCGGGATAAACTAAATGGAAATTCTTTTGATGAAGATTAATTTGTAAAATATCTTCTTTTGAAATATCTAAAATACATTCAGCTGCCTTATTACAATCAATAATATCTCCTTTTTCATTTGTTAAAATAACCCCTTCTCTTAGAGTTTCGAATATTGATTTATACTTCTTTTCGCTCTCCTCAACCTTTGACATAACATTTTTATAGGCTGTGTTTAACGTATCGAGTTCTCCATTCTTTTCTCCAAGTTTATCTACTAAACTTATAAGAAAATGATTAAAATAGCTTATTGAAAATATCAGTATTAATGCAGTAATAGTAAGAGTAATGAAACTTATTATCCAATTCCTAACATCACTAAAATATTCATTATAATTTATATCTCTTTCAATAATATTTTCCCAAAAAAGAATTTCAAGAGTTAAAAACCCAATAAATGCTACAAAAAAGTAGAAGATTCCAGGTTTTTTCCCATAAAAAAGCGAAATTAATGCAATACCTATGACCGTCAGAAATTGATCTCCTAAGCTTCCAAAAAAGAGATTTCCTGCCAATCCTCCAATAATAAATGAAATTGTGATTAAATTAGCCTTAGTCTTTTGCCCAATTATATTTCTAATTAAAAATAAGAATAAAATTAATAGGGATTGAAGAATGCCAACTCCATAATCAGGAAAAGAATCTTCTTGTATAAAATGTATTATTGAGAAGATTGTTGCGGGTAGTGTTATAATTAATAAACATAGAATTGAATAATTCATTAGTTTATTTTTAACATCATCTATTTCTTTTAATAAGGCAACCATATATAATATGTATAAAAATCAAGGTTAATTGTTATTGTACGAATATTTCGTAAAAAAGTTTTTTATTATATTAAAAATGAAGGATAATTAGCTTAAGTATCAATTAAAGTATAGGTATATAAATAAAAAACAAAAGTCATCTTTTCAGATGACTTTATAATTTTGAGGTCTCTTCCAGATTCGAACTGGAGTAGACGGTTTTGCAGACCGGTGCCTAGCCGCTCGGCCAAGAGACCTTAATGTTTGAGTTTGCAAAAATACAATAATTTTTCATATTACCAAAAAACCAAAGCATTTTACCTAAAAAGATAGGTATTACAAGAAATGTAAACTATTTTTAGTGATATTAGGATACTTGTAAACCTTATTTAGGGATAAAAACCAAAACTGTAAATTTGAATTAGGAATAAACAGAAAAGTGTAAACCTAATTTAGGAAAGGATAAAAGCAATCCATCCATAAATAAACTTCTTTTTGTAGGAGTTAAATAAGGAGTTAATCTATTCATACAAAGCATTGAAGTAATTATACTTCGTTTAGATCTAAAAACAATGCCATTGTTTTATTAAAACAATGCGGTTATTTCTCCAAAACAATGGCATTGTTTTGAGTAAACAATGCCATTGTTTTTATTTTACAATACCATTATTCTTAGATTAAAAAGAAGTTTAATTAGTTCGAAACAATAATTACTCAGTTCTTAATAAGGTTTTGGGAGTTGTAAAGTTTAATATTTCTTATTTATATCAACAAAACAAGCTTTTTTATATCTTTGCACTAAATAAACTACACCAAAAATGAAATTCACTGCTGAACAAATTGCCTCTTTATTGGGAGGAGAAATAGTTGGAGATAAGAATGTTGTTGTAAACACTCTTTGCAAGATTGAAGAAGGACTTGAAAATGGAATGTCTTTCCTTTCCAACCCAAAATATGAACATTATATTTATGAGACTAAAGCTTCTGTTGTTATTGTTAACAAGAGCTTTGTGCCAGAGAAGGAAGTTAATACAACAATGATTAAGGTTGAAGATGCCTATGCTTGTTTTGCTAAGGTATTGGATATTTATAATGAGTTTTTACTAAATAAAACAGGTATTTCTTCTTTAAGTTTCATTGCCTCTTCTGCCTCCATTGAAGAAGGAGCTTATGTTGGTGAGTTTGCTTATGTTGGAGAAGGAGTGAAAGTTGGAAAGAATGCCAAGATTTATCCTCATGTTTATATTGGCGATAATGTTACAATTGGCGATAATGTTACCTTGTTTTCAGGAGCTAAGATTTATCATTTATGCATTATAGGTAATGGCTGTGTTATTAATGCTGGAGCAGTAATTGGAGCTGATGGCTTTGGATATGCTCCTTTGGAAGATGGTTCATTTAAGAAAATTGCTCAAATTGGCAATGTTATTTTGGAAGACAATGTTGAAATTGGAGCAAATACAACAATTGACCGTGCCACAATGGGAAGTACAATAATTAGAAAAGGAGTTAAATTGGATAATCTTATTCAGGTTGCTCACAATGTAATTATTGACCAGAATACAGTTATGGCTGCTCAAACAGGAATTGCAGGAAGCACCAAAATTGGGAAGAATTGCTTTATTGGAGGTCAAGTTGGATTTTCAGGACATATTAATGTTGGAGATAATGTTAAGATTGGAGCACAATCAGGCATAATGTCAAATGTGAAAGATAACTCAACATTGCTCGGAACTCCTTCATGGGAAGCTCGTTCATATATGAAAAGCTATTCCTTCTTCCGAAAACTTCCAGAAATGGAACTTCGAATTAGAGAACTTGAAAATAAGCTTAAAGAATTAGAAGGCAAATAGAATTTTAGCCTTAATTCTTTCTTTATTATGAAAGTTTTACGCTAATTAAGTGTAGAAACTCTTCTCTTGTTTCCTTTCTCAAGAATGCACCAGTAAAATCGGAAGTTGTGGTAACAGAGTTTTGTTTTTGAACTCCTCTCATACTCATACAAAGATGCTGAGCTTCAATAACCACCGCAACTCCCAAAGGATTTAAGGTTTCTTGAATGCACTCCTTTATTTGTTTTGTCAAACGCTCTTGAACTTGAAGTCTTCGAGCAAAGCACTCCACAACACGAGGGATTTTACTTATACCAACAATTTTGCCATTTGGAATATATGCAACATGAGCCTTTCCAACCATAGGCACCATGTGATGTTCGCAAAGAGAATAAATTTCAATCTCTTTAACAATTACCATTTGCTTATAGTCTTCATTGAAAGTTGCAGAGCGAAGGATTTGAACAGGATCTTCATCATATCCATGAGTAAAGAACTGAATTGCCTTAGCAACTCTCATTGGAGTATCTAAAAGTCCTTCTCGAGAAGAATCTTCTCCCAATAAATCAAGAATTTCTTTATAGTGAAAAGCTAATTTTTCAAGAGTTTCCGGATTATATCGTTCTATTTTGGTATAGCCATTATCATTCATAGTCAAAATTATATCAATTGAGCTGCAAAGGTATAAAAAAAACCTTTTTAAGATAAAAGATAGGATAAAAAGACTGATTATATTAATTTCAATCTTAGAATATTTTATTTCTTTTTTTTCTACTAATTTCCTATGTTTGAGTTTTATTTGTACTTTTGTAGATTATTTTAAAATAGAAATGGAAAACAGAAAACGTAATTATGGAGAAAACAAGCCTGAGAGAGGTCAGTCTCCATACAATAAAAAAGAAATCAGAAGATCATCCGAATCAAGTCCTAGAAGAGATAATTCCTCTTTCGGAGATGAAAATCCAAGAAGAAGATTTAACAGCGATTCAGAGGAAAGACCTCAAAGAAATTATTCTTCAGACAGAAGAAATGATAATCCAAGAAGAAGCTTTAACAACAATTCTGAAGAAAGACCTAGAAGAGATTATTCTTCAGACAGAAGAAACGATAACCCAAGAAGAAGCTTTAACAGCAATTCTGAAGAAAGACCTAGAAGAGACTACTCTTCAGATAGAAGAAACGATAACCCAAGAAGAAGCTTTAACAACAATTCAGAAGAAAGACCTCAAAGAGACTACTCTTCAGACAGAAGAAACGATAACCCAAGAAGAAGCTTTAACAACAACTCTGAAGATAGACCTCAAAGAGACTACTCTTCAGATAGGAGAAATGATAATCCAAGAAGAAGCTTTAACAACAACTCTGAAGATAGACCTCAAAGAGACTACTCTTCAGACAGGAGAAACGATAGCCCAAGAAGAAGCTTTAACAATAATTCTGAAGAAAGACCTCAAAGAGATTTTGGAGAAAAAAGACCAAGAAAAGATTTTAGAGAAAGTAGATATGGTTTTTCAAGAAAGGATTCATCCAATAGAGAATTTTCAGATAGAAAAAGATATAATGATGAAAGACCAGTGAGAAGAAGAGACCATGATGATTCCCGTAGAGAAAGAGGAAACTCTAATGGTTATGATGAAATTTCTTTAGGCATGGATGGATTAATCCGTTTAAATAAATATATTTCAAATTCTGGTATTTGTTCAAGAAGAGAAGCAGATGAATTAATTAAAGCAGGTGCAGTTACCGTTAATGGAGAAGTTGTTTCAGAAATGGGACATAAAGTTTCGGCAGACGATGTAATTGTTTATGGAGGAGAGCGTTTGGTTAATGAAAGAAAAAAATATCTTCTTCTTAATAAACCAAAAGGTTATATAACAACTATGGATGACCCTCGCGACAGAAAAACTGTTTTAGCTCTAATTGGTAAAGCATGCAAAGAAAGACTTTATCCTGTTGGTCGTTTAGATAGAAATACTACTGGGTTACTGTTGTTTACTAATGATGGAGAAATGACAAAGAAACTTACTCACCCTTCATTTGGAGCAAAGAAAATTTACCATGTTGAACTTGACAAGCCTCTTACTCATGCTGACTTGCAAACAATATTAGAAGGTATTGAATTAGAAGATGGAATGATTAATGCTGACGACATTCAATATGTTGGAGATGGGGAAGACAAAAGAATTGTTGGAATTGAACTTCATTCTGGAAAGAATAGAATTGTAAGAAGAATTTTTGCAGCTTTAGGCTATGAAGTATATAAATTGGATAGAGTTGCATTTGCATCTTTAACTAAGAAAAACTTGCCTCGAGGAATGTATCGTTTTCTATCAGATAAAGAAGTTTCATTTTTAAAAATGCTTAAAACAAACTAAGGAAAAGCTTTCAAGCGTTAGTATTCATCGCAGTGGTTGGTTAAGAAAATAATAAACTCTTAACTAACTAATAACTAATTAGTCTAAAGATGAAGAAAAGATATTTAAAGATTCTATTATGGATAGGAGGAATTTTTCTCTTCTTAGCTTTGGTCGCTGCATTAGTTGTTTATATTAACAGGGAAAAGGTTAAGCAAATAATTATTTCTGAAATCAATAAACAATTAGTTACAGAAATTAAAGTATCTTCCATTAAGGTTGATTTCTTTTCTACTTTTCCAAGTGCTTCACTTGCGTTTGATGATGTAATTGCTTTTGATGCTTTTCCTAAAAAAGACATTGACAAAAATAATCTCTCAGAGAAAAAAGACACATTATTCTATTTCCATAAACTATACTTAACTTTTGACTTTTGGGATATAATTAGGGAGGACTATCAAATCAATAAGATAATTGCAAAAGATGGAGCTTTCAATATGAAAGTTAATCAAAATGCAGAAGTTAATTATGTTTTTTGGAAGCAAAGTAAAAGCAATAAAGAATCAAAATTTTCTCTTTCTTTAAAGAAAATAGTGCTTGAAAATATTCAATTCTCCTATAGGAATGATTATAGTAAACAATATTACGAAATTCTTCTTAAAGACACTTATGCAAGAGGAAACTTTTCAGACCAAGAACAGAAAATAACAATTAAATCTAAATCCACTATTAATAAAATTCAAATTGACAACCTTGCAATATCCAATAAAAGAGACTTTGATTTCGATATAATATTCTCAAATAATACTGTTTCAAAGATAATTCAAATCTCAAAAGGAGAACTAAAGATTGATGGTTTAGCTTTTGACGCAAGAGGAAGTTTAGAGTATTCGAAGGATAATAAAATTGACCTTTTGGTTAAGAATGATGGTGTTAAATTAGAAGATTTAATAAAGCTTTTACCTCAAAAATATAATAAATTATTTAAGGACTTTGAAGGGAAAGGAGAATTAGTTTTTGACTTTAGTATGAAAGGTATTATTAACAATACTCAAATGCCAAGTATTAATTCCAAATTTTATATTAATAATGGTGAGCTTACAAATAAAAAATTAGATATTGCTTTTAGGAAGATAACTCTTAATGGAGATTTTTCAAACGGAGAGAAACGCAATTCTGAAACTTCTTTTATTAAGCTGGATAAGTTCTATTTCCAATGGAATAAAGGAATTGTGAAAGGATACGGACAACTATTTAACTTCTCTAACCTATCTGTTGATGCCTTTTTGGAGTGTAATTTACCTTTAGATGCTGTGCATAGTTTCATTCAAGACAAAAATATAAAAGTCCTTTCGGGCAATCTTAATCTTGACTTAAAACTTAATGGAGATATAAAGAGTTTGGAGAATATCCAAAAGCAAGGATTTACTAAAATTAAAATGGACGGGGAAGGAAACATTAAATCTCTTAACTATTCAAATATAAATATTCCTCAACACATCACTAATCTTAACAGCAATTTTGTTTTCAATAATTCCTCAATAAAAATAAGTAGTCTAAGTGCTAATGCTGGTAAAACTTCTATTAACTTTAATGGAAACATAGAAAATATATTACCATTTATTTTTAAACAGACTAAAGCTTTCAACCTTAATGGGAATCTTAATTTAGGTTCTCTCAATATAAATGATTGGCTCAATAAACCGAACAAATCAAATAGTACAAATACAAATAATAAAAAAGACACTATTTCAGGTGTTGCACTTCCTACTTTCTTCAATGCTGAACTTATAACAAATATTGATAAGCTAATTTATAAGGAAGCTCAAATTGAAGATTTTCAATCAAAGGTAATTCTCCTAAATGGAAATATCGCATTGGAAGATATGAACCTAAAAGCCTTTGGAGGAAATGTAAGAGGAAAAGCATCATTGGTTTTAAATTCCAAAAAGCCAAAAATTATTGGTAATATTGAACTTAATAAGGTTGAAGCAAGCAGATTCTTTAAAGAGATGAATGAGTTTAATCAAAACTCCATTACAAGTAAAAATATTAAAGGAAATGTAACTGTAAGCATAAGTTTTTCAGCTGAGTTTCTCAGAAAGAACTTAGAACTTAACAAGGAAAAATTAACTGCAAATATTAAATATAAGGTAGAACAGGGAGAAATAAATGAAGTTCCTCTTTTAAAAAAGCTATCCTATTTTGTGGAGGAATCTGCCCTTAATAATGTTAAATTCAAAACCATTGAATCAAATCTTTCAATACAGAACTCAAGTATTACTTTTGAAGAAATAAAAGTTAAATCCAATACAATTAACTTCTCATTTTTAGGCAGACATAATTTCAACAACAACATTGACTATTGTGCTTCAATAAAATTAAGCGAACTTTCAAGCAAAAAGAAAAAAGCAAAACTACAGAAACAAAGAAAGGAATTTGGGGACTTTGAAGAAGATGAAAACTCACAGTTAACCCTGTTCGTAAAGATTATTGGAACTGTTGATAACCCTCGATTCGCCTACGACTTTAAGAAGAACCTGGAGAAGACCAAAGAGAATCTTAAAAGAGATAAGATAAAAATTACAAGTTCTATTGATAAAGACTTGAAGTTAGATATTGAGCAAATGAAAACAGACAAAGCTAACTGGAAACGTCAAGAAAAAGGTGAATATATAATTGAATGGGAAGAAGAAAAAAGCAAAAAAGATACTATAAAGACTAAGGATGACGATTATCAAGAGAATCATACTAAATTTAATATTGAATGGGAATAACAAATAACATAAATATAGATATGGAAAAACAAGTAAGAGTAAGGTTTGCTCCCTCACCAACGGGGCCCTTGCACATTGGAGGAGTAAGGACAGCATTATATAATTACCTTTTTGCAAAGAAACATGATGGTAAATTTATACTTAGAATTGAGGACACTGATCAAGGTCGTTTTGTTAAAGGAGCAGAAGAATATATAATTGAAACATTTAATTGGCTTGGAATAAAATTTGATGAAGGAGTTGGAATTGGAGGAAGTTTTGCTCCTTATCGTCAAAGTGATAGAAAACCAATGTATAAGGATTATGCAATGCAACTTTTAGGAAAAGGTTGGGCTTACTATGCTTTTGATACTCCTGAAGAATTAGAAGCAATTAGGAAAGAATATGAATCACATAAGAGAAACTTCCAATATGATAATCAAACAAGAGCTAGAATGAGAAATTCTATAAGCTTAAATGATTCTGAAGTAAAAGAACTTTTGGATAATGGAACTCCATATGTAATAAGATTCAAATTTCCGGAGAATACAGAAATTAAAATCCAGGATTTGATACGAAAAGAAGTTGTTATGAATACAAATATATTGGATGATAAAGTTCTTTACAAGTCTGATGGTATGCCAACATATCACTTGGCTAATGTTGTAGATGATCATTTAATGCAAATAACACATGTTATTAGAGGAGAAGAATGGTTGCCTTCATGTCCTTTACATGTTATGCTCTACAAAGCTTTTGAATGGGAAGAGGCCATGCCTGAATTTGCTCATTTGCCTTTACTCCTTAAACCTGATGGTAACGGAAAGCTCAGCAAAAGGGATGGAGATAGATTAGGTTTTCCTGTTTTCCCTTTAGAGTGGAAAGATCCAAAAACCAATGAAATTTCTTCAGGATATAGAGAGAGCGGATATTTGCCTAAGGCTGTAATTAACTTTTTAGCTTTGTTAGGATGGAATCCTGGAGGAGAGAAAGAACTTTTTGAGATTGAAGAATTAATTGAATTGTTTTCTATGGATAGAATAAGTAAAGGTGGAGCTAAGTTTGACCAAGAAAAGGCTAAATGGTTCAATCATCAGTATATCCAAATGGAAGACAATGAAGCTTTAGCTAATGAGTTTTTTAAGATTTTAACTGAGAAAGGGATTAATTCTCCAATTGAATATATTGTAAAAGTAGTTGGATTGGTTAAGGAAAGATGTAATTTTGTCAAGGATTTTTGGGAACAAAGTTCATTCTTTTTCGAATCTCCACAAGATTATGACCAAAAGCTTATTCATAAACAATGGAAACCTCAAAGTCCAGAATATCTTAAAGAAATATCTCAATTATTAAATGATATAACTTCTTTCTCTGCAAATGAGATAGACCAATTGCTTCATAAATACATTGAGGATAACCAACTAAATATGGGGAATATTATGAATACACTTCGCCTTGTTCTTGTTGGAAAAGGGAAAGGTCCTAATCTAAGTGAGATAATCCATTTAATAGGAAAAGAAGAAACTTTAGAGAGAATAAATAGAGCTATAGAAGATATTAATGCATAAAAAGACTGCAATGGTAAAAGATTTTAAAAAGATAAAACCGCCCAAATCAATTAATAGCGTAACAATAATTGGTAAAAATGGAAATGTGAGCTGGCATTTACAAAATGCTCTTTCCTCTTTATCAATTAGCCATACTATTATTTCTTCTAAAGAAGCATTGAAAAGGATAGAGTTAAATTCAAATCTTATTATCATTGCAGTTGCTGATTCAGCTGTTGAAAAAGTAGCTAAAAAAATTAAATCTAAGAATTCTATATTAGTCCATACTTCAGGTTCTTTGGATATGAATATTCTTAAGTCTTATGCTGAAAACTATGGAGTAATTTATCCTTTGCAGACTCTTTCAAAAGAAAAGCAAATAAAGTTTTCTGACACTCCTCTTTGTATTGAAGGAAGTTCTGATGAAACATCTAAATCTTTGATGAAGTTTTCAAAGAAGCTTTCAAAAAGGGTTTCTCTAATTTCTTCAGATAAGAGATTAAAACTTCATTTAGCTGCTGTATTTTGCTCCAACTTCATAAATCATTTAATTGGAATTGCTAAAGAAATTCTTGAAAAAGAGGATATTCCTGCAGAGATTATTTATCCTTTAGTTATAGAAACTATTCAAAAAGCAATGAACAATAATCCTTTTGAAGTTCAAACAGGTCCCGCTATTAGGGAGGATTATCATATTATGCAGACTCATTTAGATTTACTATTAAAAGACGAAAAAGAGGTTTATGAAGTCATTAGTAGTAAAATAATAAATCGCAAACGAACAAAGATGAAGAATACGAAAAAATAGAAATTATCTATGAAAAATATTGTTATTCTAACAGGAGCAGGAATTAGTCAAGAGAGTGGAATTAAAACATTTCGTGATAGTGATGGTTTGTGGGAGAATTATAAAATTGAAGATGTTGCAAATTTTAATTCATGGCAAAAAAATCCAGATTTAGTTAGAGATTTTTACAATCAAAGAAGGAAACAAATTTTTGAATCTAAGCCCAATCAGGCACATATAGAATTACAGAGATTAGAAAAATATTTTAATGTTAGTATTATAACACAAAATATTGATGATTTTCATGAAAGAGCTGGGAGTAAGAATGTGATACATCTTCATGGTGAAATAAAAAAAGTTCGTTCTGTTAGAAATCCTGACTTCATTAAAGAATTAAATGGATGGGAACTCACAAAAAATGATAAGGATGAATTCGGAGAGGCATTAAGACCTCATATAGTATGGTTTGGGGAGGCTGTCCCAATGATTGACCCTTCAATTGATATATGTCAAAAAGCAGATATATTTATTGTTATTGGAACTTCTTTAGCAGTTTACCCTGCTGCTGGACTTATAAATTATACTCCTTCAAATACAAAGAAATACTTGATTGACTTGAATGAAGTTAATAAAAATATGAACGGAATTATTTTTATTAAAGAGAAAGCAAGTATTGGAGTAAAAAGGGTTGTAGATGAAATATTAGAAGAAAATCAAATTTTTGAAAAATCAAATAATGATGAATAAAGTTTATATTGAAACTTATGGTTGCCAAATGAATCAGGCAGACAGTGAAGTTGTGCTTTCAATACTTGGAAATGAAGGTTATGAATTGACAACAGATATTAATGAAGCTGACTTAATCTTAGTTAATACATGTTCTATTAGAGATAATGCAGAACAAAGAGTTAAAAGCAAATTAGTGGAATTTGAAGCATTGAAAAGAAAAAATTCAAATTTAAGAGTAGGTGTTTTGGGCTGCATGGCAGAAAGATTAAAAGAGGAACTCTTTGAACAAAATAAGGTTGTGGACCTAGTGGTTGGGCCAGATGGATACAGAGATATTCCTAGTTTGCTTAGTGAATTCCATAGAGGTCAAAGGGCATTTAGTGTTATGCTTTCTGATGAAGAAACTTACTCTGAAATTAAACCTGTAAGAATTGAGACCAATGGAGTAAGTGCTTTTGTATCCATAATGCGTGGTTGCGAAAACTTTTGCTCCTATTGTGTAGTTCCATATACAAGAGGAAAGGAAAGAAGCAGGGATTATGAATCAATACTAAATGAAGTTAGGGATTTGTTTGATAAAGGATATCGTGAAGTTACTCTTTTGGGACAGAATGTTAACTCTTATTCTTATGAAAAAGAAAATATTAAAGTTGATTTTTCTAAATTAATGGAAATGGTAGCTTTAATTTCTCCTCTACTTAGAGTTAGGTTTTCTACTTCTCATCCAAAGGATATCTCTGAAAACTTGATTGAAGTTATTGCAAAATATCCAAATATTTGCAAATATATTCACTTACCTATTCAGTCAGGAAGTGCAAATGTTCTTAAAAGGATGAATCGGAAATATACTCCTGAAGATTATCTTTTTAAGATTGATCTGATAAAAAAACACATCCCCAATTGTGCTATAAGTACTGATATAATTGCTGGATTTTGTGGAGAAAGCATTGAGGATCATAATCAAACACTTTCTATTATGCGTCAAGTTGGTTACGATTATGCATTTATGTTTCACTATTCAGAAAGACCTAACACTCTCGCAGCAAAAAAATATTCTGATGACATTCCTTTGAAAGAAAAGAAAAGACGTTTAGAGGAAATTATTACTTTACAGAATGAATTATCATATAATAGTAATTTGAATGATATTGAAAAAGAGTTTGAAGTTTTGATTGAGGGCGAATCAAAAAGAAGTAAAGAAAAGCTTTTTGGAAGGACATCTCAAAATAAAGTTGTTATTTTTGATAAAGATAGTAATAGGATTGGAGATTATGTTAAAGTAAAAATCACTTCTTGTACTTCGGCAACTTTGATGGGAGAAAAAGTTAACTAAAGTAATGTTTTGTCAGTAATTAAATTATTATTACTTTTGCATATTATTAAATAAAAATTCCAATCAACTAATGATAAAAAAGAAGAGTTATATAAGCATTTACGCAATTTTAGTCATTCTATTGATGGCATCTTGCACTCCACAAAAGGAGCTAATGTATTTTCAAACAAATGATTCTAAAGACACAACTTCAGTATATAAGTACACCTATCCTCAAGGGGAAAGTAACTATTCTCCAAATTATTTGCTAAAAGAACGAGATGTTCTATACATTCAAATAAAATCTTCTGTAGATGCTGAAAGTAATAAACTATTCTCAGATCAAAATTCATATTATTCTACCCAGAATGAAAGTGGAATTTATCTAAATAGCTATGTTATTGATAAAAATGGAGAAATAAACCTTCCAGTTGTAGGTAAAATAAAATTATCTGGAATTTCAATTGAAGATGCTCGAGCAAAGATTGAGAATAAAGTTTCTGAATGGATTGTTTCTCCTGTTGTTATTTGTAAGATGGTAAGTTTTAGAGTTTCAATTCTTGGAGATGTGAATCGTCCTGGAACTTACACTTTCTATCAGGGCAGTGTTAATGTTTTTGACGTTATATCTGCTGCAGGAGATTTAACATATTATGGGAATCGTCAAGAGATTAAAATTGTAAGAAAAGCAGCTAACGAAGACGTTATAATTAAAATCGATTTAAGGAGAGCAGACATTTTGAAAGATCCTCAATATTATCTCCAACCAGGAGATATTGTTTATGTTCGTTCAAATAAAACAACTAAGAGCTTAAACTATTTTAGTCAACCTCTTAGCACAATTACATCTTCTTTGTCTCTAATTACAACAATAGTTACATTAGTATTTGCACTTAAGAAATAATCATTAAAAATGGCAACAAACAATAATTCCCTCCCTCAACAAGAAGAACAATCTTCCATCGACTTAAAAGAGTTGATGTTTAAAATGCTCGACAAATGGTATTATTTTGTTATTTGTCTGATAGTCTCAATTTTAGTTTTTTTTGTTATAAGCAAGTTTACAACTACTCAATATCAAGCTAAAGCAACTCTTTTAATTAAGAGTAATGAAAATGCTTTATCGCAATTAACTCTTCTTTCAAATGATTTTGGGAAAAACAAAGCTAATTTTCAGAATGAAATAGGTCAGATTCAATCGTTTTCGATGGCTAAAAGGACAATAAAAGCTTTGGATTTTTATGTTAATTATTATCAAAGAAGTAAATTCAAAAAGGTTGAAATCTACAAAGATTCTCCTTATTTTGTAGAATTAGATTTATTTAAACTACAAACAGTAGATCTTCCTATTGAAGTTCATATTTTATCTAAAGACAAAGTTCAAATATCCTATAAAGACAAAAACAATTCTTCTCAATATGATTATGGACAAGATATGCTAATTGAGTCTAATTTATCAATTCGAGGAAAAGAAACAACACTAAGTTTTGGACAATGGTATGAAGCAGATGGTATGAAATTTCGATTGATATTAAATGAAGACATTCCTTTCAAAAATAATTTAACTAAATCTAGTTATTCGTTTGTCATAAATGACATTGACGAAATAGCAAAAGAATTTAACTCTACTAAAATAGATTTAATAAATAAAGAATCAACTATAATTAATATTGCTTTTAATTATCCAAACCAGAAGAAAGCAATTGATTATTTAAATATGCTTTGCAAACTATATATAGACCTTACTTTTGAAGAGAAGAACTATATGAACACAAGTACAATTAAGTTTGTAGATGCTCAAATAGCTAACATTGCAGACTCTCTTACAAAGACAGAAAGGATTAGAGAAGAATTCCAGGTTAGGAACAATACTGTTGATTTGGGAGGAGATGCAAAATATCTATTTGATAAGGCAAATGAATTGGAAACCAAACGAGCTGAAGAATACACTAAAAGACAGTACTATGACTACCTGGATAAATATATTTCTCAGGCAGATTTAAATGAGGGAGTTGTTGCTCCTGCTGTAATGGGAGTAGAAGACGTTTTATTAAATAGCTTAGTTAAAGAATTGACGACAAGATTAACTCTTAAAAAATCTTTAGCTCTAACAACTACTCCTAAAAATCTTGAATATCAAAAATTAACGCACGAGATAAATAATATAAAAGGACAAATAGAAGAAAATATCAAGAGTTTAAAAAGAGTTTCAACTATTGCTTCAAATGAATTAACTCGTCAATTAAATATTTTCCAAACAGAACTTAACAAACTCCCATCAACTCAGCGTAACTTAATTAATATTGAAAGACAGTTCAAATTTAATGATGAAATCTATACTTTCCTTTATCAAAAACGTGCTGAAGCTGAAATAGCAAGAAGCTCTGCACTTCCTGACCATAAATTAGTTGATAAAGCAAGAGAAGCAAACAAGGTTTATCCAAAAACATCATTAAACTTAATGATAGCAGTTCTTTTAGGTCTTTTAGTTCCTGCATTATATATATTTATTCGTCATCAATTAAATAATTTAATTGAGTCAAAAGAAGATATAGAAAAAATTTCAAAAGCCCCAATTATTGGTTACATACCAACAATTCAAGAAGAAGGAAGCAAATTAGTTGTATTTGCCAAACCTAAATCTCACATTACTGAGAGTTTTCGCTCAATAAGAACAAACCTAAAATATATTGTTGGAAAAGAAAAGAATCAAGTAATATTAGTTACATCATCCATGCCTTCTGATGGGAAAAGTTTTATATCAATGAACTTAGCTTCAATTATATCTTTAGCGGGTCATAAAACTATAATTGTTGGCTACGATTTACGTAAACCAAAACTTCACAATTTCTTCAATTTGAAGAATAATGTTGGAGTATCTACTTACCTTATAGGTAGGCATTCATTGGATGAAGTAATCCAATCAACAGAATTTGAAAATCTAGATATTTTAGTCTCAGGACCGGTACCTCCTAATCCATCAGAACTAATTGATTCTCCTGAGAACTCAAAATTAGTTGAAGAATTAAGAAAAAAATACGATGCTATTATCTTTGACACTCCTCCAATTTCTCTAATTTCAGATGCAGTTACCTTAACAAAAGAATCAGATATTAATATTGTAGTCGCTAGAGCCGGTCACACCGATAAACGTATTTTCTACGCAACAATTGGTGATTTGGAAAATAGAGATAAGGTTAAATTTAATATCATCCTAAATGGTTTAGCTAATGCAACAAGCAAGTATGGATATGGAACTTATGGAGGATATGGGAAAGGATATGGTTATGGCTACGGAAAAGGTTATGGTTACGGATATGGCTATGGATACTATGATGATGAAACTTCTACAAAAAAAACTAAATAAATTATCTGTAAAAATAAACAAGACTTAAATAAAAATAAACACCGACCTTTTTAAAAAAATCACCGATTAATTTAAAAAGGTCGGTGTTTATTTTTTAATACTAAGCTTCGCTAAAAGACTTTACTATAGGTCAAAAATTATTAATCGAACAATTGATGATTTAGAAAATCAAAGTTAAAAATTAGACATGAGACACTATAATATTCCAATTTTTATTCCTCAACAAGCATGTTTTAATTGTTGTATTTACTGCAATCAGC
>Ga0265294_10005134_pt1 | contig 16057 bp, 12 predicted proteins | sample MunlanPumphouse3_FD_192504 | JGI IMG/M metagenome (GOLD analysis project Ga0265294, IMG submission 192504) | Groundwater microbial communities from a municipal landfill in Southern Ontario, Canada - Pumphouse #3 | ecosystem: Environmental > Aquatic > Deep subsurface > Groundwater | place...
CTGTCTTGCGCACAACTCTCATCGTTGGTTTTCCCACGGAGACCGATGAAGACGTTCAGGAGCTCAAGCAATTTATTATCGATCATCCCTTCGACCACCTTGGAGTATTTAAATATTCAAACGAGGAAGGGACTGCGGCATACGCCTTAAAAGACCAAATAAGCGAAAAGGTAAAGCAGGAGCGCTACGACTTGCTGATGAAGGCGCAAGCAGCGATTTCATTTAAATTAAATCAAAAGCACTTAGGCGAAGAAATGGAAGTTGTAATAACCGATTACGATTCGGAAAATTACTATTATACAGGTATTTGTTACTTGTTTGCTTCCGATGACATCGATGGTCAAATCTATGTATATTCAGGTAAAAAAGAATTGAAAATCGGCGAGATTGTTAAAGTAAAAATCGTTAATGCAGGAGCTTATGATTTAGACGGGGAAGTTATTTAAGAATAAATATAGAAGTTAATTATTTATTGTCATATACTATTTTAATGTAAATAGTTTTATAGGGGTATTTTCATGTTATTTGGTAAGTATGTTAATAAGTTTTATTTAAAATATTGGTATCACTTTCTCGGTGGTATTGTTTTTTTGATAATTGTTGATTACGCCCAATTATTTATTCCTCAATTTATCGGAAATGTTGTTTCAATATTCTCGAATACAGATAGAGCTTCTGACTTAGCCGTTTTTTGGACCAGCGATGCATCTAACGTGAATTCTTACGCTTATTTTTTGGTTTCGCTCGCCACGATCGGCGGAGTTGTGTTCTTTGGTCGTATCATGTGGAGAGTATTTATCAACAATCTCGGAGTAAAAATTGAAAATGATTTTCGAACCATGCTTTTCAATCACGCTTTAGAGTTGGATGTCACCTATTATAACAATCAAAAAACTGGGGCTTTAATGTCTTATTTTAACAATGACCTTGAAGCGATAAAAAGTGCGTTCACCGAAGGAATAATTTTCCTAATCGACGGAATTGTCCTTGGAACTCTCGCGATTATCAAACTGTTTCAACTCAACTGGCAACTTGCGCTCATCTCCGTTATCCCACTTGTTTTAATGGGTATTTGTGCTGGTCTTATCGGAAAAGGTATATCCAAAAGATACAAGAATCAATTGAATGCCTTCGAAAAAATGTCCGATTTTTCTCAAGAAAACTTTTCGGGCATTTCTGTCATTAAAGCCTTTGTGAGAGAAGGTCATCAAATGCTTGTCTTTGCTAAGCACAACAAGGAAAACAAAGATACGAACATGGACTATTTAAAGTTATCCATCGCATTAGAGACAGTAATTGATTTGCTGATATATACCGTTTTAATTGTTATTTTCTTAGGTGGTGGTTACCTCGTTATTTACACCCCATCTTTTGATATAGGTGCTCTCACTGAATTTGCTGGATATTTCGATGCGCTCATCTGGCCGATGATTGCCATAGCATATTTAATTAATATCGTGTCTCAGTCTTACGCAGCTTTGAAAAAAGTTAACGAATTTTTAGATGCTCCTGTCACTTTGAAAGATGTTCCGGAAAATGTTTCGGATAAAGTTCATACTATTACCGGCGATATCATTTTTAAGGATTTTAATTTTAATTATCCCGATGGAAAGACGAATGTCTTAAGCGACATCACCCTTCATATTAAAGCGGGTGAAAACATTGGAATCGTCGGAAAGACTGGCTCGGGAAAATCGACCTTGGTCAAAGTTCTATTAAAAATTTATAACATTGAAGATGGGAAACTATTCTTCGATGGAAAAGACATCAACGAGTGGCCTGCCAAAGTCATTAGAGACAACATAGGATACGTTGCTCAAAATGCTTTCTTGTTTTCTGATTTAGTGGAAAATAACATATCTTTTGGGCGTCCTAATACCACGCGTGAAGATATAGTTAGCGCGGCTGACTTTGCATGTATTGATGGAGCCATCAGGCAGTTTAAAGATGGTTATAAAACAATTGTTGGAGAAAAGGGAACGACTTTATCCGGAGGTCAAAGACAGCGTATCGCAATGGCGAGAGCGGTCATTAAGAATCCTTCGATATTAATCCTAGATGATTCAGTCTCGGCCGTGGATTCGGAAACCGAAGCTATTATTCTAAACCACATTAAAGAAATCAGAAAAGACAAGACGACATTCATCGTTTCTTCGCGTATTTCTTCCATTCAAAATTCCAATCACATCATCGTTATGGACAAAGGTCAAATCATCGGATTTGGCACGCATGACGAGCTGATGGAAAATTGTCCCTTATATAAAATATTGGTCGAGTATCAAGCACTAGAAGCGGAGGTATTATAATATGGAAAATGATTTTGAAGAACAAGAATCTGATCAAATCAAAACTTCAACCTATTCTATCTTAAAGCAAATCAGCAAGTATATTGAACCTCACATTGGAGCTTTTGCTCTTGGACTTCTTTTTTATATTGTCTTAGCCGCGATTGAAGTTGCTCTTCCCATCGTAACCGGGAAGATTATCGACTCGCTTGGTGTTCCTGACCCTCAGTACATCGCAATTGTAAATTATTCAATAATATTTGCAGTAATTGTCGCATTAAATGGAATTTTTAGATATACGGGTTCCATGATGATTCAAAAAGCAGCGCAGGAAGTCGTTTATGATTTGAGGGAAGATGTCTTTAAAAAGATCGAGGGTTTATCCATTGGTCAAATATCCGAAATGCCAATCGGCAAATGGGTGACGCGCGTCACGAACGATACCAACTCAGTTTTGAGTTTCTTCTCCAATGTTTTAGTGAGTTTAATCTATAACTGCCTCGTTTTAGTCATCGTTATTGTCGCTGTTCTTATCACCAACTTGCAACTCGGGTTGATTTTAATTGCTTTTTTACCATTTATCTTTGTCATTTCCTTTGCTTTTGCTCGTGTCTCGAGAAAGAATTATCGCCAGGTGAGAAAAAATATTTCTTCTATGAACGGGTTCTTATCGGAAAATCTATCCGCGATGAATACCATTCAAATCTTCAATCAGCAGGAAAATAAAAAGATTGAATTTGAAAATGTAAATTTAAAATTAAAAAGGGCCAGCTATAAAGCAGTCAATGTTTACACCGTCTTTAGACCTTTGATATATCTGCTTTATTTTGGCGCAATCTTTGCCGTTTTCGCCGTGGGTCTAAAGTTAGTTGCCGACGATCAAATGACCATCGGTGGATTGTATTCCTTCTATCTATTGACTGAGCGCTTCTTTAATCCTGTTCAAGCGATTGCCAATCTATTTAATCAAATTCAATCAGCTCTCGCCGGCGCGGAAAGAGTCTTGGGCATATTGAATAAAAAGACTACTATTGAAAATGACGAAAATCCTGTGGACTTAGGAAGAGCTAAGGGCAAGATTGAATTTAAAAATGTTTGGTTTGCATACAATTCAGAACAGTGGATACTGCAAGACGTATCATTTGTAATTGAACCAGGTGAAACTGTCGCTTTTGTTGGAGAAACTGGTGCTGGCAAATCGACAATAATCGCTTTGATGGTGAGAAATTACGATATTCAAAAAGGTCAAATTTTAATCGACGACGTCGATATTAGAAAAATCAGCTTAGACAGCTTGAGAAAAAATATCGGACAAATGTTGCAGGATGTCTTCCTCTTTAGCGGGACGATTAAATCCAACATCTCTTTGGACAACGCTGAAATTGATGATGAAACGATAATTAATTCTGCGCAGTATGTCGGGGCTGATCGATTTATTGAAAAGTTAGAAAATAAATACGACCAAGAAGTTTTAGAAAATGGGAATAACTTTTCTTCGGGAGAAAGACAGCTCATTTCCTTTGCCCGAGTCGTCACCTATAAGCCTCCGATTGTCGTCCTCGATGAAGCGACGAGCAACATCGACACCGAGACCGAAGTCATCATTCAAAACTCTTTGGAGAAGATCAAATCAATCGGAACTATGGTCATGGTAGCCCATCGACTTTCAACAATTAAGCACGCGAGCCAAATCTATGTTGTTGACGCGGGAAAAATAATTGAGCAAGGAAGTCATCAAACATTACTAAAAAAGCGCGGAATATATTATAATTTATATAGAATACAATCAATGAAGAAAAAAATTGAGAACGCTTAAGTAAGGAAAATAGATAAAATGAAAACTAAAACCATTAAACTTTATGATACTTATCAGGGAAATGTGAGAGAATTTGTCCCGATTGAAGAGGGAAAAGTTTCCATATATTACTGCGGTCCTACTGTTTACAATTACGTCCATATTGGAAACATGAGACCTGTGGTTACTTTCGATTTACTTGAACGAGTTATGAAAGCTTGTGGCTATGAAGTTCACATGATATCTAACTATACGGACATCGACGATAAAATCATTAATAAAGCCTTGGAAGAAAATAAAACTGAGAAGGAATTGAGTGAGTTTTATATTGCCGCTTATGAAGAAAACCTCAAAGGTTTGAACATTCTTCCCTTAGAATATCACCCGCGCGTTTCCAACTACATTCCGGAAATAGTTGACTTTATTTCGACTATTATGGATAAAGGTTATGCTTATAAATCAAACGGAGATGTTTATTTTTCTGTCTCTGACGACCCTCAATATGGCGAGCTTTCAAAGATGAATGTCGATGACCTTATCAGCGGTTCACGAATCGAGTGCAACCAAGCTAAGAAATCGCCGATGGATTTTGCTTTGTGGAAAGTCACGGATGATGAGGGAATTAAATTCGACACTAAACTTGGCGCGGGCCGACCAGGTTGGCACACTGAGTGCGTCGTGATGATTAATTCTTATTTTAAAAAACCGACGATTGATATTCACGGAGGTGGATTCGATTTGAAGTTCCCTCATCACGAAAATGAAAATGCTCAAAATTGGGCTTACTCCGGGAACAAACTTGCTAACTATTGGATGCACGTGGGATTTATTAATATCAATAATACCAAGATGTCGAAATCGCTAGGTAATACTGTCTTAGCTAAAGATGTCATTGAAAAATATGGTGGAAATGTCATCAGATATCTATTCCTTTCAACATACTATCGTTCACCAATCAATTTTTCTTCAGAAGCGATTGAGACGGCTCAGGTTGAAGTTGAAAAACTAAGAAAATTCAACGAGGCGTTTCAAGTTAAATTTTGCTTGGATAATCTCAATCCTACAGTTGATTTTAATCAAGACTACTTTGACGAATTTCTCGGATGTCTCGCCGATGACTTAAATGTGTCCAACGCCATCACGGTTATTGATAAAGTAATCAAAGATGGAAATAAGTCATTGAGAAATTCGCGAGTTAAAAAAGAAGAATTATTTAAGTGCTATAATACTTTTAACAAGATGTTAGATATCTTAGGCATTAAATTTGAAAAAAAAGTTATTTGTGATTTAGATCGTCAAATGTATCAAGACTACTTGATTGCTAAGAAAAATAAAGACTATGAAAATTCAGACAAGCTGCGTGAAATGCTTATCGAAAAAGGAATACTATAAAGGAGCAACGACATGGAAATATTAAGAGATTTATTTATCAACGGAGGCGAGGCCTCAAGAGTTGGTTACACCGCGATTGTTTTGGCGATATCATTCTTCTTAAGTGGACTAGTTGGCTTGGAAAGAGAGTTCAATGGTCACACCGCTGGATTGAGGACTCACATCATCATTTCGGTATCCGCTACTGCAATTGGTATTTTAGGTATGTATTATGTAGAAGCCGGTCCTTTTATTTGGGGAGCAATGATTTTAGGCTTGGGATATATTTCTGGGTCTTCTGTTGCACAAACTGGAAAAGATGTTAAAGGAATTACGACTTCCTCAACGGTTTTTCTCACGGGAATATTAGGCTTAGTGATTGGGTTAGGCTATATTTACATGGCGATATTTATTACTTTAATCGGTTTAGTAGTCTTGATTGTCTTACAATATGTCGAAGCTAAAACATCAAAGAGAATACCAACGGTATCTGTCTACGTGAGTAAACAGATTAAAGCAACTGATGATATTGTTAAAATTTCTCAAAATTACGGATTAGTTATTCTCAGTATTTCCTCAAAAATCGTAAATTTTAAAAACGATGATGTTATAAAAATTTCCATTTGCTTTTCTAAAGCTCCAAAAGGAACATTAGAAGCTTTCAGCGAAGAGTTAGCAGGAGTTGTAAATTCGTTGAAGACCGAAGTAAAAGTTCCTAGAACATACTAATACTAATATTTTTTTATAATTTTTTTAAAATTATTGTTTGTTTTTGTCAAAGATTAATAAAATGGTCTATTTGGACGATTTACATTGAATTAAATATTTGATATTATTTAAATAGAGGGAAAAAACATGTCAGATATTATTTATGGTAGAAATTCTGTAATCAGCGCGCTTACAGGAGAAGAAAAACCCAGCAAAGTTTTAATATCACAAAATAATGCTGATAGTAGAATTTTATCTCTTTGCCAACAATTTAATATAAAGCCCGAAATGGTAAATTCAAGTATCTTGGATAAAGTTTCTAAGGGTGGAAATCACCAAGGTGTTATAGCCTATATTTCCGAATTTACTTATACCGACTTTGAGGAAATTCTTCGCACTACGAAAGATAAGAAGGATAGTTTACTTCTTATTTTTGATGGAATCGAAGATCCGGTTAATTTTGGCTCTATGATTAGAACTGCCAGCTGTTTCGGAGTTGATGGAATCATCATGATGAAACAAAGACAAGTACAGGTTACGCCCGTTGTTAGAAAAATATCCACGGGGGCCGAGCAATTTATTCCTATTTCCCGAGTTACAAATCTATCAGCTTCAGTCAAAAGAATGAAAGAAGAAGGATTTTGGATTGTAGCAGCTGATGGGGCGGGAAAACAGTATTATGATGAAGTTAATTACGATGGGAAAATTGCAATAATTATAGGATCCGAGGGGAGTGGTATTTCAAGATTGGTACTACAAAACAGCGACTTTGTTGTTAGAATTCCTATTTCTGGACCAATCACATCTTTAAATGCTGCCGTTTCTGGTGCTTTAATGCTCGCACAAGCAGTTACGTATCGTAGAAAAAAACTCTAATAAATAGTTTTTGTATTTTTGTAATTTAGTTTGTGAATTTATATAAAACTATTTTTTTGTGCCTAAATTAATGCAAAGGAAAACACAATATGCCAAATACGTTTACAGATTTAGAACAGTCTAAATATTTTTCGCTCGAATACAAGGGCGATAATTTGGACAATTTAGTTCTTAAAATTCAAAAAAATGAGACGAAAGCTAGACAAGAGTTGTATCAAAGATTGAATTCAACAATCGTGAATTTATCCAAGATATATGAAAGCGAATATCGTTCGCTTGAAAATGACTGGGGAGAGTTCTATTTTGCCATTATAAATGCAACAGAAAAGGCAATAGAATGCTTTGACGCCGAGAAAGGAACTTTCGTTCACTTTTGGCGAAAGATTATCAAATATGAAAAGATCCGTTTGATTAGAAATCGGAAAGCTAACAAGAGAATTCAAAGTTCTGACACGATATATATCGGTCAAGAAAATGATGCGGTTTCCGAAATGATCATGTATCAGTATGGAAATAAAGAAAATTATTCTCCACTGATTGATAAGTTGTGTACAGATGAACTCATGGATGATGTTTTGAACTTTGTCACTAAGAAATATGGTGACGACGAACACAAGATGCTGTCTCTTTGGTTGCAATACTATTCTTTGGAAGAGATAGCTAGTGATTTGAACGTCAACAAAAAATTCATTTTAAGCAGGTTGTACACAATAATAAATTCCATCAGAAGAAATTTTAATTGCGAAAATTACATATAAAAAAAGCCTCTCCTTTGAATCATCATAAGGAGAGGTGATATTTTAGAATTTCGAATCGTCAAACTGATCTAAATATTTTTCTAAAACCGGAGTGATTTTTGCGATGGTACCTTTTACCATGGGATTGGGTACTTCACCTTTTGCAAGCAATTCTTTAAATGGATATTTTCCACCTAACTTATCAAAAGCTAAGTATTTTTTAAATGCCTCTTCGTAATTCTCTAAGGATTCTACAAAGAAGGAGAAGGCGCAAACTTGAGCGATAGTATAATCGATATAGTAGAAAGGAGATTGATAGATGTGCAATTGACGCATCCAGAATCCACCTGACGCTAAGAAGTCGTTCTCTCCCTCATACTTGAGGTGAGGTAAGTATTTCTTTTCGATTTTTCTCCACTCAGCTTTTCTCTCTTGGTGAGTCGCCTTGGGATTTGCATAGACAAAATGTTGAAATTCATCTACGCTCACTCCGTAAGGAATGAAACAAATTGCATCGACTAAATGACTGAATCGATATTTTTCATCCTGCTCATCAAAGAACATTTTCATCCATGGATATGCAAAGAATTCCATAGACATTGAATGAATTTCACAACATTCATATCCAGGAGCGCGCAAGGAAGGATTCAATATCTCTGCTCCAAGGAAACCCTGAAGCGAATGACCAAATTCATGAGTTAGAACATCGACATCTCCTTTAGTTCCATTGAAATTTGAAAATATGTATGAAGATTCCAAACTAGGAATATATGTCATATATCCACCGGGAACTTTACCTTTTTTAGATTCGAGATCCATCATTTGGTGATCGTCCATAAAGTTGAAGTATTTGCTCGCGACTGGATTCATTTCCGAATACATTTCGCGGGCTTTTTTTACCAATTCTTTCGCATCGCCATTGGGAAGGGGATTTCCTGATTGGAAAGCCACGGTGTAATCGTAATATTTGATGTCATCAATATTCAATCGTTCAGCTTGGCGCTTAAATAATTTGTTGGTGAGCGGGACGATATTTCTATATACTTCATCGCGATATCCCTTAACATCGGCTGCGTTGTAGTCTAAGCGGCCAAGTCTGAGATATCCGACTTCGGTGAAGTCGCTGAATCCCAACTTCTTCGCGATGGTGTTTCTTATTTCTACAAGTTCACCATATAATTTACCGAGTTTTTCATCGTTGTCAGCAAAGAACTTCCAATAAGCTTCATCAGCTTCTTTTCTAGTTGCGCGATCTTTAGATGAGCGGAAAGGTCCGATTTTGGTGATGGCCATGGTTTCGCCTCTAAAGTCGACGGTAGCTGAACCCATTATTTTGCTGTATTCAGATACCAAGACGTTTTCTTTTTGAAGTTCGGGGATGATTTCGGGTTTGAATGTTTTCAATCCTGCTTCAATCTTTTGAAAATAGTACGTCCCAAATTCCTTTTCTAATTCTTTTCTAAATTTCGAACCAAGAACCGCTAAAGTGAATTCTTGACCGTATTGAGATAGGACGGGTATTTGTTGATCGTATTCTTCAATGATTCCCGAATAGAATTCATCGTTTGTATTCACGGTGTGACGGATGCTGGCAATCGAGTAATTGGAATCGATCTCATCCGAGGCCTTAAAATCATCATAGATAACTTTAATAGCTTCTTCCGCTGTTTTGGCATTTTTTAAAGCGATTGTCGACGCTTTAGATTCTTCGATAATCTTTGCAAAATCAGGCTTGCTGATTTCGACTTCTGAAAATTTATTAAATTTCATGTGCATTTCTCCCATTATTAATATTTTTTATCTAAGTAGCGAATGAAGGCATCCGCAGCAAATTGTTTTCCCGTCATGTCTTCTATCCATTTTTTAGAATCGAGATAATCGGCTTTTTTAAAGACGTTATCGGTCATCCAGTTTAAAATTGGCTTGAAGTCCCCACCGCTGACGAGCTTTTTAACATCTAATTCTTGTTGCATCTTTTCAAAGTACATCGAATTGAAAGCATTTCCTAAAGCGTAGCAGGGGAAGTAGCCAAATCCACTGGTCCAGTGAACGTCTTGAAGGATACCTTCTTTGTTGTTACGAGGTCTAATGCCTAAATATTTTTCATACAAATCATCCCATAATTTAGGTAATTCATTGACGTCTAAGTTCTCGTTGATGATTCGTTTTTCAAGTTCGTAACGAATGATGATGTGGAGAGTATAAGTGAATTCGTCAGCGTCAGTTCTAATGTATGTTGGACTGACGAAGTTGACTCCTTCATACAATTCTTCTTCGGTTACATCCGAGAAAATATCTCCGAATATTTTTTGAAACTCCGGATAGATGCAATGAATGAATTCCTTTGACCTTCCAATGATGTTCTCATAGAAACGCGAGACGGACTCGTGCATGCCCATGCTCATAGAATTATCTAAGTAATGATCGTAGCTTTCAGCGGGCTGGCACTGTCCAAATATGGCGTGTCCACCCTCGTGAACTACCGCAAACATATTAGAGACGCAGTTATTTAAGAAGTAGTGTGTGGTGACGCGATTATCATCTTTGGCAAGCGATTCTGTAAACGGGTGCTCAGTCGTAGAAATAGCCCCTCTTTCAAAGTCGAAACCAATGGTTTTTAATAAGTAATTAGAGAACTCTTCCTGAAGGTTAATCGGAACATTCCTCGAGAGAAAGTCCACTCGAACATTTTTGTTTTCTTCAACGACGGAAGGAAGTTTTTTGATTAGGTATTCTTTTATTGTTCCAAAGAAATTATCATAGTCTTCTATTTTCATCCCTCTCTCGTAAAGATCGATTAAGTTATTGTAAGGAATGGGATCCTTCTCATCTAATAAATTGATCTTCTTTTTCTCAAGTTCGATAATTTTTTTCAAATAAGGAGCGTAGAGAGAAAAGTCATCTTTGTTTTTAGCTTCTAGCCAATGAATGTAAGCTTCGTTTTGTGCTTTGTTGATTTCATCTTGAAATTCAACCGTGATATTCTTGTGTCTGAGATATTCGCGGTGAAGCGCCTTGACGAGTTCCTGATCTAGCGGTTCGAGTTGCTCGATATTTTTGTAGCAATATTCGCTCGCTTCATCAAATTTGGGATCTTTTATTAGAGCGAAAGACATACTAGCTAGATAATTGTTGGTATCTCCTTGTTTTTCTCTTCCTTTTGATGGACAAATTGTTTGTAAATCAAAGGATATAATCTTCTCTGCATGTGATAATAATCCGACTTTTTTTAACGTTGAGTACAAAAAGTCCAAATTAGTCTGTAATTCTGACATTTGGTTTTCCCTTTCTTTTATTATTGATAGATTAAATATAGCATAATGGGGAAAATATGCATAACATATGGCCTATTTTTTTAAAAAATAGTAAAAAAAAGGTTGAATAATAAAAAAATTTTACTATAATAAATTTAATATTGATAATCAAGTGTAAAAAGACTATTGATATTTTTTTCACTTTTGTTATAATCAATAAACGTTAAAACAATTTTAACTATCAACAAGGAGCTAAATAATATGAAATTAACTGAAGGAAGTTTTGATATATTAAAAAAACGACTTGCTAAAGCAATGGAAGACGATTCGGAAATAATTATAGAAATTGAAGAAGCAAGAAAACAAGGTGATCTTTCTGAAAATGCAGACTATTCAGCTGCAATGGAAAAGAAGAGAAGCAACGACGCATTAATCCGCGACTTAAGAAAACAAGTTGAGAATGCCGAAGTTGTTGGAAGTCCTACCGATAACTCAGTGGTCACTATTAATACAATTGTTAAAGTTTTAAAGATTAAGACTAATGTCGTGAAGACTTATCAAATTGGCGATCCTATTAATACCGACCCTGATGTAGGTATTATTTCTGAGCATTCTCCGCTAGGTCAAGCTTTGTCTGGTCACAAGACTGGTGAGGTTGTAAACATTCAATGCAGAGTTCCATACTCAGTGAAGATTCTCGACATTAAAACAATCGATTAATTAAATCTAATTTTTACCTCCTAAACCTATACATATAGTGAAGGAGGTTTTTTTATGTATAAAATTATTATTCTCGCCGTTATTGTAACCATAATCGGGCTTTTTGTAATGACAAAAATAGACCCGGGTTACAACATCAGCACAGTTAATGGAGAAAGCACAACAATCCTGAGCGATGATTGTGTTCAAGTTGGTATCACTGGTCAAATCATTCATCCTGGAGATTATGACATTGAACCCGATTCCACTTTGGAAGAACTCATTGATATGGCTGGAGGCGTTACTGACAACGCCGACCCTAATTCCTATACTCCATCATTATTGGTGGGAAGTCGCTCTGCATTTTACATTTCGAAAAAGGCGGAAATACCAGAAACAGTAGTAACGGAGGATATAGAAAAGGTCAACGTGAACACTGCCGATGCTGATAGTTTAAATGAGGTCGGATTCAACACTGCTCAGGCGGCAGCAGTGGTTAGTTACAGGGAGGCGAACGGAGACTTTCAAGCGTTAGAAGACATTATGCTCGTCAGCGGAATTGGTGAAAAAACCTATTTGTCAGTCAGAGATAAAATTTGTTTGATGTGAACATATTTTTTAAATTCGCTTGTTTTGCCTTAACTCTAATTTTTCTAACTAACTCGTTCAATTTTGTGGCGGTGTTTTTAATCCTTGTCATACTGGTTTATGAATTTAAAAATAATCGCAGTTCTACCCTGCAGTTATTAGGAATGATTTTAACGGGAGTTATATTATTTTACTGCACTAAAAAATATCAAAGTGGAAATCTCTCATTGACAGGGATGATAATAAAATCTGAAGAAAATTATTTCTTAGTAAAAACATTTCGTGCGACCTACTTTATCGCGCTGAGCAATAATCAATATGAAGTGGGCGATATTGTTCACCTTGCTGGAATAGGGTCGAAATTAGAATTTTATCATTATCAAGAAAGCTTCGATTTTTCTAAATATTTGAATTCATATGGCGCATATACCGAAGTTAAAAGTTACAAGATTGAAATAATTATTAAAAATCCAATTAGAATAAAGGCTTTTAAAGAATGCTTGCTAAGTGGGTATTCCTCGGAGGCGAAAATGATAATAGGATCTATGCTATTCAAAGATTCCGCGTCAAAGAGCCAGGCTTTTTCGGCCGCGAGCATTCTGGGAATTAGCTATCTGTTGTCCTCGTCTAATATTCATATTAGTTTTCTATTTTACGCGATTTCTAATCTAGCCAAAAGAAAATTAAAAGAAGATAAAATAAATAAATTTTGCCTATTGCTGCTGTCGGTGATTTTCGTTTTTTCAGAATTTTCAATCTCAATTGAAAGAATATGGCTGATGTATGTCTTAACTCAATTGAATTATTCTAAGATTAAAACTAATTTCAACTATGTTGAGCGCTTGAGTATAGCTGGAATAATCATACTATTGCTCCATCCATTCTATGTTCTAAATATAGGCTTTTATTACATTTTTCCCACGCTGATTGTCTTTTCATTTATCGTTAACACATTTGCCAAAAGAGCGTCGTACAAAAAAGTAAAAATTTGTTTGGTGTTTTTTTTATTGATGCTTCCTTATCACATGATAGCAGATCATTCTTTTAACATTTTATCGCTTGTGTTTCAAATAGTCAGTGCCCCAGTATTTAGCGTTGTATATTTGCTTGATTATTTGGTGTTTTTTGGTCAAATAAGTCGTCCTTTTTTAGAAATATTAAATAGTTCAATTTCTATATTTTTAACAAAAATATCAAATATTAATATTGTCGTACCTGTTGGAAACTACGGATATGTTGATGCATTGATTTATTATGGTGTTGTTTTGCTAGTTGTGATTTTCAAAGAGCTGAAATTTAAAAAGCATAAACAAGTCTGCATTTTGCTTCTAATCATTACGTTTTTTATAAATGTTTTCCCTAATTACAAAAATTATTACGAAGTACACTTCATCGACGTGGGTCAAGGAGACTCGACGCTAATCAGGTATAAAAATAAAAATATATTGGTGGATACTGGAGGATCACTCTATGTTGATTTGGCGACCAAATGCCTCGTTCCATATTTTCGCAAACTCAAAATAAATAAACTGGATGCAGTTTTAACTACTCACGAGGATTACGACCATGTTGGAGCTTTGGATTCTTTAGAGAAAAATTTTAAAATAAAAAAAATATACCGAGGGGGAAATGAGCAAAAATTATTTTTTGGTGATTTTGTTATTGAAGATATTAACATATATAAAGATTGGTCTAATGAAGATATTAATTACACCTCTGCCGTATATTCATTCAAGATTAAAGCTACTTCATTTTTAATTATGGGGGACGCTCCGATTGAAATAGAGAAGAAGTTAATAAAAAAATATCAAGATTTAAAGTGTGATGTACTCAAAGTTGGACATCACGGATCCGATACCTCTTCTTGCTTTGAATTTTTGAATCAAGTGGATCCTAAATTCGCCGTGATATCATGCGGATATAACAATCTTTATGGGCATCCTAAGCAATCGGTTTTAGACAATTTAAATAGATTAAATATTCCGTATACTCGCACTGATATTGCTTCTACTTATATTTATAAGTTAGGGGCTTGAGAACTACATATTTAATCTATAAAAATTTTTTCAATACTCTTGCATTTATAAATATTCTATGATAATCTAACTAAGCGATTAAAAGTGCTCAGTTAGCTCAGTGGTAGAGCTATCGGCTGTTAACCGATCGGTCGTAGGTTCAAGCCCTACACTGAGCGCCATCGTTAATTGGCCTATTGGAGAAGCGGCTTAACTCACATGCCTTTCACGCATGCATTCATGGGTTCGAATCCCGTATAGGTCACCAATTAAAAAAATACGCCCTGAAATAGGGCGTTTTTTCTTGCATTAAAATTGATATAAAAATATATACTTATAGCTTTTATTATCTAAGATTTTCAACAAAATTATAAATATAATTTGAAAATTATGCGCGTTAAAATTAGGGATTATAAATTCATTTAGTAGCGCAAAATAGCGGCTGCTCCCGAAGTTGATGGCATTTGCTCTTTGTCTAGTATTATTATTATTGAATTCGAGAGAAATGCGTGCTTTATCATGTCATTTAGTAAGTCTTCTGCTACGGGATTATCTAAATCTCCGGTAATTATGTTTCTCTTATTTTCATCAATTCTACCAGAAATAATTTTATTCTTTTCTAAAAATAGAGTATCCACTCTCGATTCTAATAAGGCCTTTACTATAATTTTGATTTGATCGGTACTTAAATTTTTATCTTTAAGACTATTAAAACGTTCAATATCTTTATTTACTTTTTCTAAAAATCTATCCTTAAAGATTCGTTTTAGCTCATTTAGAATTTCACTTTCTTGGAAGGTATCGTAAGAACCATCAATGCTATTTTCAATTAGATAAGGATTAATAGAAACATTGCGAAAATCAGAATTGTGTTCTTTTTTTGTAACTAACAGTAAAGGGTAATGATTTTTTTTCGATATATTTTCTAAAACGTAATTATCGACATATCTAAAAAACTTTTCTTGATCGATAGCTTTATCATCAGATTTTCCACCATGTCCATGAAAAACAGCATCATTAGAACCGCGGTTGCCACCGTGTGTCGTCAAATAACTATCCGAATGTTGTGTGCCTAAAACTCCACTTAGCGTTGTTTCCACATCGGAAGGTAATTCAATCGTCTTAATATCAAGGTGATTCCCCTCATATAAAGCAAAAGAATTTGCTTCTAAAGCGAGGATTGAAAAAGTTTCAAGCCCTTGGAAATATTCTATTAATGGTTTTATATGAAAGCCTTTAGATACAATTGCTATCGGTTCTAAATCCTTTTTTATTCGATAGATAATCACAGCATCAAGCGTCGCAAATACAGCGAGACCATCAAGTGAGTGATTCCAAAAATTTACATCATTTTTGAGCTTATTTAGCAAAGTCATCAATGGACTAATTTCCTTAGTCGAATATAATTTTTCTAAGGATAATTCAGCCTCTTTTACAAGATTTTTAAATACAAGAGAATCCTGCTTATTGTTTTGGAGCATCCTGTGAGTGGGCATATATATTGATATGCATAGTTCTCCATTAGCAAGCAGCATTTGATTAGGAAATTTAGTTTCTATTGTGTATTCCATATAATCATCCTTTCTTTATAAAATTTCGAATTTTCAAATTATAGAGTAAATCAAATAAAACATCTTAAAAATATAAGTATAAGTGATATCGATGAAGTGCTCTATATGCTCTTATTATAGTCCTTTTTAGAGCTTTCACCAATAAACTATGAGTCAGA
>Ga0265294_10005136_pt1 | contig 16055 bp, 12 predicted proteins | sample MunlanPumphouse3_FD_192504 | JGI IMG/M metagenome (GOLD analysis project Ga0265294, IMG submission 192504) | Groundwater microbial communities from a municipal landfill in Southern Ontario, Canada - Pumphouse #3 | ecosystem: Environmental > Aquatic > Deep subsurface > Groundwater | place...
ATCTGATTTATATTTTTTTGAGTTATATCAATGATATCAAACTTTTCTTCAGGAATGATAACATCGCTTAAACCAATAGAAACACCTGAACGCGTCGCCATCGAAAAGCCAAGGTCCTTAAGATCATCAAGGAACTCAACAGTACGATTAACACCCACATCGCGGTTACATTCACCAACAATGCTTTCGATACGTTTCTTAGTCAACAATTCATTGTAATAGGGCATTCCCTCTGGAACAATGGAGTTAAATAAGATACGACCAACAGTTGTATCTATCATTTTATCCTTTAGAGCAATTTTTACTTTGGCGTGCAATGTTACCCAGTCATTATCTAAAGCAAGAAGAGCTTCGTCGGCGCTATAAAAAACCGAGCCCTCGCCTATCTGATTAGATTTGGCACGAGTAATATAATAAGAGCCTAAAACCATATCCTGAGAAGGAATGGCAATAGGATGCCCATGTGCAGGATGAAGAATATTGTTTGATGCCAGCATCAGCATACGAGATTCGATCTGCGCTTCAAAGGACAAGGGTAAGTGAACAGCCATCTGGTCACCATCAAAGTCAGCGTTAAAAGCAGAACAAACCAAAGGATGCAAGCGGATAGCTTTGCCATCAATAAGAATTGGTTGAAAAGCCTGAATACCCAAGCGGTGAAGTGTAGGAGCACGGTTTAAAAGAATAGGATGATCCTTAACCACGTATTCCAAAAGATTCATAACTTCAGGATCACGATTTTCGACCATTACTTTAGCAACTTTTGCTGTACCGGCTTTTCCACGAACAAGAAGTTCATGAATAAGGTGAGGTTTAAAGAGCTCGGTCGCCATTTTCTTGGGAATACCACACTCATGCATACGCAATTCGGGACCCACGCAAATAACTGAACGGGCTGAATAGTCAACACGCTTACCGAGCAAGTTTTGACGGAAGCGACCTTCTTTACCGTTAAGCATATCTGAAAGGGATTTTAAAGGACGACGTGTACCTGAACGAACAGCTGCACGTTTTCTACCATTATCAAATAGTGAATCCACGGCTTCTTGAAGCATGCGTTTTTCATTTCGCAAAATAACTTCAGGAGCCCTGATATCGATCAACTGTTTTAAACGGTTGTTTCGAATAATAACACGACGGTAAAGGTCATTCAGATCTGAGGCTGCAAATCGGCCACCTTCAAGAGGAACCAAGGGGCGCAGTTCAGGGGGAATAACCGGTAATACCTTCAGTATCATATATTCTGGACGGTTGATCGGTTCGCTATCGTCCATAGTAGTAAATGATTTTAAGATCTTTAAACGTTTAACTAGATCATTGCGTTCAGAAATCGACTTCGTTTTGCGAAGTTGTGCTTTTAAATCACTCACCAATTGAGTGACATCTAAGTCAATCAAAAGTTCGTAAACTGCTTGTGCACCGGTTTTAGCAATGAAAAGATCTTCTTCTTCAACGGGATCCTCTGCTTCTTCACCATAGGTATAAAGAAGTTCAAAGTAGGTATCTTCGTCAAGTAATTCCATAGCTTTTATGGAACGCAACTTGCCGTTATCTTCTACTTCCGCTTTTCCTGGCTGAATTACTACATAAGATTCATAGTAAATGATCTGCTCCAGTTCTTTAGCAGAGATACCCAATACATTCGCTAATTTTGAAGGAATTGATTTAAGAAACCAAATGTGAACCACGGGTACGGCCAAATTGATATGGCCCATGCGTTCGCGACGCACAGATTTGCGGGTAACTTCTACGCCGCAACGGTCACAAATAATACCTTTGTAACGAATGCGTTTGTATTTACCACAATGACATTCCCAATCTTTAACCGGACCAAAGATCTTTTCGCAAAATAAACCATCTTTTTCAGGTTTATAAGAGCGATAGTTAATGGTCTCGGGTTTGAGAACCTCACCGCGGGATTTTTCTAATATTGATTCGGGCGAAGAAAGACGAATTTGAATCTTTTCAAAATCTTTTTTCACCGTTTGTTGTTTTAATGTGCTCAATGCCAATGTCATTCCTCCTATAGAAGGATATTATATCAAATCCATTTCAATACCCAGGCCTTCAAGCTCTTTTAAAAGAACATTGAATGATTCCGGGGTTCCAAATTCGGGAAGGTTTTCACCTTTCACGATTGCGTTATAAATACGTGTTCTTCCGTCAACATCATCGGATTTGACAGTCAAAACTTCATGAAGAGTATGCGCTGCGCCATAAGCTTCCAAAGCCCAAACTTCCATCTCACCAAATCTCTGTCCACCAAATTGTGCTTTACCACCAAGAGGTTGTTGAGTAATGAGGGAGTAAGGCCCTGTTGAACGGGCATGCATCTTATCCTCGATCATGTGTGACAATTTCATCATATAGATATAACCGCAAGCAACAGGATTATCTATCAGACGACCTGTACGACCATCACATAGTATTTCTTTGCCATTGCTAGGTAATTCAGCTTCTTCCATCAACTTTGCAATATCATCATAGCTTGCACCGTCAAAAACAGGGGTCTCAAAATGAACACCAAGTTCTTTACCGGCCCAACCCAGCATCGTTTCATAAAGCTGACCAAGGTTCATACGAGAAGGTACGCCTAAAGGATTCAGTAAGATATCCACAGGGGTTCCATCGGGCAAGAAAGGCATATCTTCTTCAGGTACGATAATTGATACCACACCCTTGTTACCATGACGACCAGCCATTTTATCACCGACGGAGATCTTACGCTTAGATGCGATGTAAACTTTAGATAATTTCAGAACACCGGGTTGCATATCATCGCCGGCACGAACTTTAAATTGTTCGTTCAGAACATCTTCCTTAATACCATCTTCGATCTTTTGGAAGTTTTCTACCAGCTTAAGAACGCGAGCATAAACTTCTTCATCTTTGATCCAGGCTTTTTCGAGATCTATATCGTCAAAGTCAACTGTTTCAAAAAATTCCCAGTTCCATGTTTTGCGTTTTGCATGAACTATATTACCACCCTTGTTATAGATAGCTAAACATTCATGATCTTCAATAAGGTTCTGTAATTTACCAATGAATTTACTACGCAAACCAATAAGTCTATCACCTAATTCGCGAGCAAGTTTTTCAATCTTTAATTTTTCGTCACGACGCGATTCTTTACCTTTACGTTCAAAGAGGCGTGTATCGATAACGACACCATTGGTTGATGGGTCAGCTCGTTTTGAAGCGTCCTTAACATCACCGGCTTTTTCACCAAAAATAGCACGAAGCAATTTTTCTTCAGGAGTAGGATCAGTTTCACCCTTGGGTGTAACTTTACCAATGATAACATCACCGGGTTTTACAGGTGCTCCTATGCGGATCATACCATTTTCATCGATATTTCGTGTTGCTTCTTCAGAAACGTTGGGTATTTCACGAGTCAATTCTTCTGAACCACGCTTTGTGTCACGGACTTCCAATTCAACTTCTTTTACGTGAACTGAAGTCAGGACATCTTCCTTGACCAAACGTTCACTTAAAACGATAGCATCTTCGTAGTTATATCCGCGCCAAGGCATAAAAGCAACCAATACATTACGGCCTAATGCCAGCTCTCCCTGATCCGTTGATGTTCCATCAGCAATGGGATCACCGGCTTTTACCTTTTGATTCTTGCGAACAATAGGTCGCTGGTTGATAGCTGTATCTTGGTTGGTTCTTTGAAATTTCTTTAGGTTAAAGACAACACGACCTTCATTTTCGTCTAATGAAACATCAGCATCAAAATCTTTAAGCGGGCGAAGCACGATCTTTTTGGCATCAACATAATCAACAATAGCGTCGATTGGTGAAATAACCACTGCTCGTGAATCACGCGCTGCTTCCGGTTCCATACCTGTACCAACGATGGGAGCCTTTGGTGTAAGTAAAGGAACGGACTGACGTTGCATGTTAGAGCCCATCAATGCACGGTTAGCATCATCATGTTCCAAAAATGGAATCAATGCCGCTGCGGCAGATACCATCTGAATAGGTGACACATCCATGTAATCAACTTCTGAAGGGTTAGCAATAGGATAATCCGCTTGTTCACGACAACGAATATAATCTGATTCGAATTCATTCTTATCTGTTAATAGCGAATTTGCCTGTGCTATGGTGTTGCGATCTTCGTCATCTGCTGAAAGATAATCAATAGATGTCGATACTTTAGTACCATTTTTATTATGTCTGACCTTCCTGTAGGGAGTTTCGATAAAACCCAAGCGATTAATAACTGCGTAATTCGCTAAGGATGAGATCAAACCAATATTCGGACCTTCAGGTGTTTCAATAGGACATAAACGGCCATAATGAGTGTAGTGAACATCACGAACCTCAAAACCTGCTCGTTCACGAGTTAAACCACCTGGTCCCAATGCAGAAAGACGACGTTTGTGTGTCAATTCTGCCAGAGGGTTAGTCTGGTCCATAAACTGAGACATTTGAGATGTACCAAAGAATGTATTAATAACCGAAGTCAAAATCCGGCTGTTGATCAGCTCTTGGGGAGTCAGTTTATCGGCATTATGAATGTTCATACGATCTTTTATTGTACGAGACATACGTGTAAATGCTAATGAGAATTGATTAGCTAATTGCTCGCCAACCGTTTTAACTCGACGATTACCTAAATGGTCAATATCATCAGAGGCCTTTTCACCTCGACGCATTGAGATCAACTGTTCAACGATCATCACAAAATCTTCAGGTGCGAGAACCGTATTATCCAGAGGTATATCCAAATCGAATTTTTTATTCATACGATAACGACCAACCTGACCCAGATCATATTTCTTGGGAGAGAAAAATAATTTCTCAAAGAATTTTTGAGCTGTTTCAATATTTGGTGGCTCACCGTTGCGCAAGTTGCGATAAAGATAAATTAAAGCATCTTCGGCTGTTGGTTCACGTTCTTCATCGTCAGGAATATCAACTTTATCACGTTCACGACGAATTGAATTAGCCAATAGCTTTAGATCGACTTCACGACCCTCGGCAACAACTTCGATATTTTTGACCTTAGATTTCTTCAGATCAGCAACAACATGTTCATCTATAATAATCTGTTGGTCTTCGGAAGTTCCTGCATTGAGAACAACTTCTCCGGTTTTAGAATCGATGATCGGAGTTACGACAAGGCGTCCTTCCAGCTCAGCATTCACGGGGAGTGTTTCTAATACATTAAATTGCTGTAGAATATCATAATTTGATTCAAATCCTATAGCACGCAGGAAAATAGTAACAGGGAATTTTTTTCGACGATCGATTGTAACATAAATCGCATCAAAAATATCTGTTGTAAGGTCAACCCAAGAACCGCGCATAGGTATAATTCTTGCATTATACAAAACGGTTCCATTGGGATGGCGGGCATCATTAAAAAAGACGCCGGGAGAACGTTGTAACTGAGATACAATAATTCGTTCAGCGCCATTAATAATAAAAGTACCGCGCGGTGTCATAAAGGGGATATTACCAAAAAAGACATCCTGTTCAACCGTATCAGCCAGAGCTGGGTTATCAGAATCTTCTTCGGCGACCTTTAGCACCAATTTTGCCTTTAATGGGGCAGAATATGTAATGCCTCGTTCGACACATTCCTGTTCTTCGTAACGAGGTTTTCCGATCGTATAATATTTATATTCTAAAACGAATGTATCATGATTATCTTCGATCGGAAAGATAGTACGGAATACATTTTCAAGTCCGATATCTTGTCGATTTCTTGGACGTACACGCGTTTGAAGAAAATCCTCAAACGAGCTTAACTGTACATCTAAAAGATCTGGGGCGTCAAGAACATTCTTGATCCTGGAAAAAGATGTCCGCTTGATCTTTCTTTTGATACTAGCCAAGAGATTTTCCTCCCTTGTTATTTAAATTAAAACAAAGAGAGCCATCGCGTAGGTGACGGCTCATTTTGAACTCACTGAGCGTTACCTGTAAAACCATTACTTAAGCTCTACAGTAGCTCCTGCTTCTTCAAGTTTTGTTTTAATTTCTTCTGCACTGTCTTTTGGCAAAGCTTCTTTAACAGCAACAGGTGCGCTTTCAACTAAATCTTTAGCTTCTTTGAGACCTAAGCCAGTCAATTCACGAACAACCTTAATAACATTGATCTTCTTTTCGCCAAAGCTCTGAAGCATAACGTCAAATTCTGTTTGTTCTTCGGCTGCTGCGGCTGCAGGAGCAGCGGCTGCGGCAACTGCTACAGGAGCGGCTGCTGATACACCGAATTTGTCTTCGATCTCTTGGATTAGTTCTGAGATTTCCAGCATGTTTGCTGTTTCTAAGTATGCTAATACATCGGCACGTTTAATGTCGGCCATGATAATCCTCCTTTAATTTCTGAGGGTTTTTATAAGTTATTGTTTTGTTTCTTCTAATGATTTCAAGACACCCAACAAATCGCGCATTGGTGACTGCAAGCAGCCAAGTACCTTTTGCATTGGTGACTGAATGGTTGCAAGAAAAGTTGAAAGTAGAATTTCCGCTGAGGGCAATTCCGCAATCACATCAACTTTTTCTTTACCACAAAGCTCACCTTCAAAGATCAATGCCTTTACATCTGGTTTTTTTAGATCCTTCATTTTCTTTTTAAATTCACTAAGGATCTTAGCGGGTGCAACGGGATCCACTCCGTAAACAAGAGCTGTTGAACCGGCGAGGAAATCATCTTTCTTCACGTCGTCATAACCCAAGTCATGAAGTGCACGCAGGATTAAAGTATTCTTTACAACCTGCATCTTAACATCTTTTTCAAAGAGTTCCGAACGGAGCTCATTGATCTGAGCTACATTGAGACCAATATAATCAGAAAAGTAAACAGCTCCAGAGCCTTTGATCTTTTCTGTGATGTCTTTGACTTGCTCAATTTTTTTCGGGCTTGGCATATTCACAAACCTCCTAAGCTAATGCAGATTGTTTATCGATTTTAACACCAGGGCCTTGCGTGGATGAAAGGGTCATCTTCTTAAGATATGTACCTTTTAAAGCCGAGGGTTTTAATTTCATTACAGTACTAAGCATTCCTTTGATATTATCTTCAAGTTGCTCAGCTGTGAAAGATGCTTTCCCAACTAATACATGAAGAATACCATATTTGTCAACGCGGAATGATATTTTTCCTGCCTTTGCTTCCTTGACGGCCTGCTGGATATCATTTGTAACAGTACCGGTTTTAGGATTGGGCATTAAACCCCTGGTTCCTAAGGCACGTCCAAGTTTACCAACATGACGCATAACGTCAGGACTTGCAATACAGACATCAAAATCAAACCAACCACCTTCGATTTGTTTGACATATTCTTCTAACCCAGCAAAATCAGCACCGGCTTCTTCTGCTTCTTTTACCTTATCACCTTGTGTAAGGACCAAGACGCGGACTTTTTTACCGGTACCATGGGGAAGGATGACTGTTCCACGAATATTTTGATCAGCATATCGAGGGTCCACACCAAGATTAAGTGTCAACTCGATTGACTCATTGAACTTGGCGTTAGCGGCTTGTTTAACTAAACCGATACCGTCGGCAAGTGCGTATTCACGTGTCCTGTCAACAAGTCCCTGATTTGCCGAATATCGCTTACTATTATTCATTAATTCTTGCCTCCAGTTAAGCTTCAACCTTTAAACCCATGCTTCGAGCGGTTCCGGCTATCATTTTGGCGGCCTGCTCAACTGTATGGGCGTTTAAATCTTTCATTTTCAACTTGGCAATTTCTTCTAGATCGGCTTGACTTACTGTACCAACTTTCTCTTTGTTTGATACTGGTGAACCTTTGTCAATCTTTGCTGCTTTCTTGAGCAATACGGCTGCAGGTGGGGTCTTTGTAATAAATGTAAATGACCTGTCTCCATAAACCGTAATGATCACGGGAATTATCAAGCCCATTTGATCCTGGGTCTTGGCATTGTATGCTTTACAAAATTCCATGATATTCACACCATGCTGACCCAAGGCCGGGCCAACGGGTGGTGACGGGTTTGCCTTACCCGCTGGAAGCTGCAACTTAATCAATGCTTCTACTTTTTTTGCCATACTTCTGTTACCATTTTTTTGGTTTTATCGTTTTTATTTCTCTTTTTCTACTTGAAGATAATCTAATTCTACCGGCGTTGAACGCCCGAAAATACTAACCATCACCTTCAATTTACGTTTCTCTTCATTGACATCTTCTACGATACCGGAGAAATCAACAAAGGGTCCGTCAACTACTTTTATAGGTTCTCCTATTTTAAAAGGTGTTGCCATAACTTCGCGACCGTCTTTCTTTTCGACTTCACCAAGAATACGAGCAACTTCTTTATCAGTAAGAACCTGTGGAACACCTTTTGACCCGACGAAACTAATAACGCCGGAAATGTTCTCTACAAAATACTTGGTCTCCGCTGACATTTCCATTTTGATCATAATGTAACCGGGATAAAATACTTTAACCCGCGTACGTTTTTTACCATCTCTCATCTCAACTACATTTTCAGTTGGGACTAAGACATTGTCAATGGAATCAACAAAGCCGGAAGCTTCAGCTTCGAAGAGAATTCGCTCTGCGACTGCTCTTTCTTTTCCGGACAATGCTTTCAGGGTATACCATTTCATAGTATTACATCCATTCGATTAATTTTCTGACAAGAGTACCAACACCCATGTCAACAATTGCGATGAAGAGTGTGATAAATGCTGAAAAGATCAATACCACACCTGTTGAAGACTTTAACTCTTCCCATGAAGGCCAGACAACCTTCTTCATCTCATAGCGTACTCCGCTAAAAAAGTCTTTAATTCTGTCAAACAATTTCATATTTCTTGTCCTCGTTTGTCTCGCAGGCCAGGAGGGATTCGAACCCCCAACTTGCGGTTTTGGAGACCGCTGCTCTGCCAGTTGAACTACTGGCCTGACTCACTTTTATCGCGTTTCTTTATGATTTGTATGCTTTTGGCACCACGGGCAGTACTTTTTAAATTCCACGCGTTGAGGATGTTTACGTTTGTTTTTCGTTGTCGTATAGTTACGACGTTTACATTCCTCGCATGCCAAAATGATATTATTGCGTATTTTTTGTCCTGCCATAGTACTCTAGCCTTTATTATTCAATGATCTCTGTTACAACACCAGCACCAACCGTACGACCACCTTCACGAATAGCGAAACGTAGTTCTCTTTCCATCGCAACGGGTACGATCAATTCAACAACAGCTTCAATGTTGTCTCCGGGCATTACCATTTCTACTCCATCAGGAAGTGCGATAGATCCAGTTACATCCGTGGTACGAAGGTAGAACTGTGGACGATAGCCATCCATAAAAGGTGTATGACGTCCGCCTTCTTCTTTCTTCAAGACATAGAAGTTTGCTTTGAATTTCTTGTGAGGTGTAATTGACTTAGGCGCAGCTACAACCATTCCTCGGCGTAACCATTCCTTGTCAATTCCGCGAAGCAATAAACCAGCATTATCACCGGCTTCTCCACGATCCAATAACTTACGGAACATTTCAACACCGGTTACAACTGTTTTCTTTGCAGGTTCATCTGTCATACCTACGATCTCTACTTCTTCTCCAACCTTGATCACGCCGCGTTCAATACGACCTGTACCAACGGTTCCACGTCCTGTAATTGAAAATACATCTTCTACTGGCATCAAGAAAGGTTTGTCAACTGCACGTTCTGGCTCTGGAACATATGAATCAACTGCATCCATCAAATCAAAAATACATTTTGTCTTTTCTGCATCATCAGGATTGTTCAAAGCTTCAAGTGCTGACCCCATGACAATCGGAGTATCGTCACCGGGAAAATCGTATTCACTCAATAATTCACGAAGTTCCATTTCTACAAGCTCTAATAGTTCAGGGTCATCTACCATATCAACTTTGTTCATAAAAACAACGATGTAAGGTACATTCACCTGTTTTGCCAATAAAACGTGTTCGCGGGTTTGAGGCATAGGACCATCAGCGGCTGATACTACCAAAATAGCACCGTCCATCTGAGCGGCTCCGGTAATCATGTTCTTAATGTAATCTGCGTGGCCCGGACAGTCAACGTGCGCATAATGGCGGTTGGCTGTTTCATATTCAACGTGAGAGGTCGCAATTGTAATACCACGTTCACGTTCTTCGGGTGCATTATCAATACTGTCAAATGAACGAACTTCTGCACCGCCTGCTTTTGATAAAACTGTTGTAATAGCAGCAGTAAGTGTTGTTTTACCGTGATCTACGTGACCAATCGTTCCTATGTTCACGTGGGGTTTGGTACGTTCAAATTTTGCTTTAGCCATTGAAAAACTCCTTTGTTTCTCTTAATTAATTTTTTCCGCAATACTTGCGGGAGCAGCTGAATAATGATCAAATTGCATTGTAAAAACTGCTCTTCCTTGGGTGATTGATCTCAAGTCTGTGGCATAACCGAACATTCCGGCTAAAGGAACATCAGCATTTAAGACCTGGGCATCATTCCTGGGGATCATTCCTTTGATCTGGCCCCTCCTCGAAGTGAGGTCACCCATAACATCTCCCAGATACTCGTCTGGAGTAACGACTTCCACTGACATGATCGGTTCAAGCAAAATTGCTCCTGCTTGACGAACAGCTCGTTGGAAAGCAATACTTCCAGCCACTTTAAACGCCATTTCCGAGGAATCAACCGGATGGTGATTACCATCTAACAGCGTAATTTTTACATCTTCAATTGGATATCCTTTTAGGACACCTGTTTTACATGCATCAAAGATACCACGTTCAACTGCGGGAATATATTCTTTTGGGATTGAACCACCGACGATCTTGTTTACAAAAACAAAACCCTTCGCCTGTTCAGAAGGCTCTACTGTGATCTTTACACGAGCATATTGTCCTTTTCCGCCTGTTTGCTTCTTGAATATTTCATCAACGGTCGCTGCTTTTGTGATCGTTTCTTTATATGCAACCTGAGGCTTGCCTACATAGGCCTGAACTTTAAATTCTCGTTTAAGGCGATCCACAATAATATCAAGGTGTAATTCACCCATTCCCCAAATAATTGTCTGACCGGTGGCCTCTTCAAATTTAACCTGAAAAGTCGGGTCTTCATCAGCCAATTTTATCAGACCTTCCGTCAATGAATCATGATCAGCTTTTGAAGCAGGTTCAATTGCTACGCTGATAACAGGATCCGGAAAATCCATTTCTTCCAAAATGATCTGATTTTTCTCATCACACAATGTCTGACCGGTACGTGTATTTCTTAATCCTACAACCGCAACGATATCACCGGCATATGCCACTTTGATATCTTCACGCTTATTTGCATGCATTTTTAAAAGACGGCCTAAGCGTTCACGCTTACCGTTTTCTGAATTGATCATATACTTACCTGCTTCAACAGATCCACTATACACACGCAAATAAGTTAAGCGCCCGACATACGGGTCGGTCATGATCTTAAAAGCCAAGGCAGAAAAAGGATCATTAACATCCGCGTGGCGAATTTCGATCTTATCTGTCTTGGGTGATTTTCCTTCTACCGGTGGAACATCCATAGGTGAAGGTAAATAATCTACAACAGCATTCAAGAGCTCCTGAATACCTTTGTTCTTGAAAGCAGAACCGCAGAGCACAGGGATAATATCCCCTTTAATTGTTCCTTGACGGATAGCCGATTTCAATTCTTCTTCTGTTAATTCTTCGCCTTCAAGATATTTTTCCAAAAGGGAATCATTGTAACAAGCAACTTCTTCGACCAGACGATAGCGATATTCTTCGACCTTCTCGGCCATATCCTTTGGAATGGGACCATATTCAAATTCCATTCCTAAAGTTTCATCTTTATAAAGAATAGAACGATTATTGATAAGGTCGATAATTCCAGTAAACATATCACCTGAGCCAATTGGCAAGAAAACAGGAAGCGGATTGGCACCAAGACGCTTACGCATCATGTCCAAAACATTGTAAAAATCAGCTCCTGCACGATCCATTTTATTAACGAATGCAATGCGAGGAACTCTGTATGTATTTGCCTGCTTCCAAACAGTCTCGGATTGAGGTTCTACCCCACCGACACCACAGAATAGGGCAACCGCTCCATCGAGAACTCTTAAAGAGCGCTCAACTTCGGCTGTAAAATCGACGTGACCGGGTGTATCAATAATATTGATCCGGTACTTGTTCCAAGAACAAGTGGTTGCAGCGGAAGTAATTGTAATTCCACGCTCACGCTCTTGGTCCATCCAATCCATTATAGCTGCGCCTTCGTGTGTTTCACCTAAACGGTGAGACACTCCGGTATAATATAGAATACGCTCGCTTGTTGTCGTTTTACCGGCATCGATATGAGCCATGATTCCAATATTCCGCAATTTAGATAGGTCTAATGCCACGTGATATTACCTTTCCCCTTCGGGGCTTATCGACTAAAATGAGCGAATGCTTTATTCGCTTCAGCCATGCGATGTACATCTTCTTTTTTCTTCATTGATGAACCTTCACCTTTAGAAGCGGCCATCAATTCCGCAGCCAACTTATTGGCCATTGCTCCACCTGAGCGAGCACTTGAATAAGTAATGATCCAGCGCATTGCAAGAGCATAACGGCGGTCTCGGCGAACTTCTACAGGAACCTGATAGGTTGCACCACCGATCCTCTTTGACTTAACTTCTAAAACAGGTGCTACGTTATCCAATGCTTTTTGAAAAGCATCCAGACCTTTACCGCCTGTTTTTTCATCAAGCTCATCGATTGCGTCATACAGAATCTTCTCGGCAACACCCTTTTTACCTTCTTCCATCAAGTTATTTACAAACTTTGTGATGGTTTTAGAATGGAATTTGGGGTCCGGTAATACGTCGCGTTTAGGTGGCTTATTTCTTCTTGACATAAATAGTCTCCACTTTAAGATTTCGGACGCTTAGCGCCGTATCGTGATCTGCTCTGTCGTCTACCTTCCACACCGGCAGTATCCAGTGTGCCTCGAATGATATGGTAGCGAACACCCGGTAAATCCTTTATACGACCTCCTTCAATCAGCACAATTGAGTGCTCCTGGAGGTTGTGGCCTTCACCCGGGATGTATGCCGAAACTTCAGTGCTCTTATCAAGACGAACACGTGCTACTTTACGAAGCGCTGAGTTCGGCTTCTTGGGCGTCGTTGTATAGACGCGGGTACAAACTCCACGACGTTGTGGGTTTGCGTTTAAGGCAGGGACATTGTTCTTTTTCGTAATCTTTTTTCTGCCCTGTCGTACTAACTGATTGATCGTTGGCATAAGTGTTTTTCTCCAATTTTCACAAAAGCTCAGTAAGATAATGCAAGTAGCGCTTGTTTGCAAGTTTTTGTTGCTTTTTTTATAAAAAAATAATCTATATATAAAGATGGATATTTTTCTCTAATACTTGATCTTGTTTTTCTTTTCTCATTTACTACTCCAATACAAGAACTTGATAAACACCCAATTAGCCTCTTTAAACAATGATCATATCTGATTTTGCTTAAGGTTTCTCTCTATCAGTAAGCCCGCTTTGAGTTAATATTTGCTGAATGTTTTTTATAATTTTGTTTTTTCCTTTATCCCTATACTTTTAGGCTAGATAAAAAAAGGGCTCGCTTTTATGAGCCCTTACATATATTTATTATATTTTTTTTAATTGATCATTCAACAGGTGTTTCTACTGACTCGAGTTCAACTTCCGGCATCTGTTCATCAACGATCTCTTTGTCCACAAGAAGCTTTTCTACTTCTTCAAGCTGAGGTTCTTCAACTCGTAATGTACGATATTCTGACATACCGGTACCAGCTGGGATCATACGACCAATGATGATGTTTTCTTTCAAGCCACTCAAATCATCAATCTTTGCTGAAATGGCTGCGTCTGTTAAAACACGGGTTGTTTCCTGGAAAGATGCTGCTGATAAGAATGATTCGGTGTTCAATGATGCACGAGTAATACCAAGCAACAATGGATCAAAAGTAGCAGGTTTTGCAGCTTTAAATTTAGCTGGACGTTTTTCTGCAGCTTTATGTCTGGCATTGTCTTCTTTAACCAATTGACGAGGATAAACATTACCCTCGATCAAAGATGTATCACCGGAATCGCTGATAGCTACCATGTCAAAAAGTTTATCATTTTCAGATTGAACTTCCTGACGACCAACACGATCACCAATCAAGAAATTAGTATCACCCGGATCGTTGATCTCTACCTTCTGCAACATCTGACGAACAATAACTTCAATATGCTTGTCATTGATACGTACACCCTGCAGGCGGTAAACATGTTGGATCTCGTTTAATAAATGTTTCTGGACTTCTTTCACACCACGGATCTTTAAGATCTTGCGAGGAGGAATTGCACCATCACATAATGGTTCACCAGAACGAACATAGTCGCCTTCGTGAACAAGAATATGTTTTCCCTTGGGGATCTTATAGGTATAGACCTCTCCAAGTTCGTTGGTAATACGGATAGTCTGAATACCGTGTTGTAATTTATCAAAACGAACATTTCCGTCAACTTCAGTAACAACAGCTTCATTACTTGGGTTACGAGCTTCAAATAATTCTGATACTCGAGGAAGACCACCGGTAATATCGTTGCTTCGGGCTGACTGTTTTGAGCGTCTTGCTAATGTCTGTCCCTGAATGACCTTATCACCTTCTTTGATGATAATCGATGCGTTTTCAGGTAGGGCAATAGGCTTACCAACGAGCTCTCCCGTTTTATCATTCAAAATAGCAATACGGGCAGTTTTTTCACGGTCTTTAGAAGCAATGATCTGCCATTCTATACGGCCTGATGAATCTGTGACCTCATCATAGGTTACGCCAGGTATCAAGTCCATAAATTTAGCCGAACCATCATATCTGGATACGATATGTTCGTTATAAGCATCCCAATCGTAAAGAACTGAATCCAGTGTTACCTTATCGCCATTTTTCACATGAACTTTAGCACCTTGTGGAATAGTGTAAGTGATTAAATTACGATTATCATCATCAATAATTGATACTTTTCCGTTACGTACAAGAGCAATATTCAAGTCATTATCTGAGATAAGTAAATTATCACTGAGTTCAACGCGACCTTTAAATCGTGCAGTTTGTTTAGATTCCTGAACAATACGGCTGGCTGTACCTCCAATATGGAATGTACGTAAGGTCAACTGTGTACCAGGCTCACCAATAGACTGTGCTGCCATAATACCAACAGCTTCACCGGTGTTAACCAGTTTGTCCGTAGCCAGGTTTCGTCCATAACATTTTGCACAGACACCCGTTTTAGCTTCACAAGTCAGAACTGAACGAATATAAACTGATTCAACATTAGAGTTGGAGATCTTTTCTGCAAGATTTTCTTCAACGAATTCACCAACTTCTGCGATAACTTCGTCAGTTAGCGGATCGATCACATCTTCTTGTAAAACACGACCTACAATACGTTCTTTAAGATGTTCAATAATATTTTCGCCTTCTTTAAGAGAAGCCACACGAATACCGTTAATGGTACCGCAATCAATACTATTGATAACAACATCCTGAGAAACATCCACTAAACGACGAGTCAGATAACCGGCATCCGCTGTTTTGAGAGCTGTATCTGAAAGACCCTTACGAGCGCCGTGAGTAGAAACAAAATACTCAAGCACTGTTAAACCTTCTTTAAAGTTAGAGGTAATGGGAGTTTCAATAATATCGCCCCCGGTACCACCGATATTTTTCTGTGGTTTATTCATTAAACCACGCATACCGGCTAACTGCTTGATCTGATCTTTAGATCCACGAGCACCTGAATCAGTCATAATAAATAGAGGATTAAAGCCTTCATTATCTAAAACTAACTTTTTATTCATAACATCCTGAACTCTATCAGTTGTTTTAGACCAGGCATCAATAACCTTATTATAACGTTCGTTTTCAGTAATGATACCGCGTTTACGCTTATCATTGATCTGATTTATATTTTTTTGAGTTATATCAATGATATCAAACTTTTCTTCAGGAATGATAACATCGCTTAAACCAATAGAAACACCTGAACGCGTCGCCATCGAAAAGCCAAGGTCCTTAAGATCAT
>Ga0265294_10005138_pt1 | contig 16055 bp, 19 predicted proteins | sample MunlanPumphouse3_FD_192504 | JGI IMG/M metagenome (GOLD analysis project Ga0265294, IMG submission 192504) | Groundwater microbial communities from a municipal landfill in Southern Ontario, Canada - Pumphouse #3 | ecosystem: Environmental > Aquatic > Deep subsurface > Groundwater | place...
CAACAATGAATCTCCAGCTGTTGGTCCGTACCAGGTTTTCAGTGCTGTCATCCTTGTCCTGGAACAGGAACGGGGCCAGGGACGCAACCAACAGGACTATTACGACTGCTGCGACCGCCCTCGCATTGTTTCTTCTTCCGGTCCTGTCGGGGGCATGGGGAACTTCATCGGAATCTTGCAGATAGGCTCCGCAGCCCGTACAAAAATTCAGGGACTCGTCGTCGTATGTTCTTCCGCACCTCCCGCAACGCCGCATATGTTCCGACTGAAACACTGTGCTGATATATACTGTGGGACCGGCGGACGGCCCTCTTTGCAGCGAAAGTCACACACAGGAACGGTTCATGCTCCCGATGACTGCCGCATGCACCGGCATCGGATCCTTCGCGGTATCCGGGCCGTTATTGGCGCAGCATCCCGGGACGGTACGGCCGCACGGAGCGGCCGGCTCCCTGATCCCGGAATGCTGCGCATTCTGTTGTTTCGATTTCCGTTCATTCACCGCATTCATCGTGGTGTATATGATCGTTGCAGACCTCCCCGGTGGATTTCAAATTCCCTCTGAGATAGTCTTCCGCTGCAGCTCTGGCATCCCCGGATGCGCCCACTATGACCTCGATGCCGTTCTCATTGAACAGATCTATGGCTGCGGCGCCCATACCGCCGGATATTATTACGTCCGCCCCGCGCTCTTTGAGGAAGACCGGCAGGAATCCGGGGCGGTGTCCCGGGTTCTCTATGGCTTCTGAGCCCGTTATAACGTTGTTCTCGGCATCATATGCCCTGAAATATCTGCAGTGACCGAAATGTTGGGTCACGTTCTCTCCATCACTTGCTACTATTATTCTCATTTTCTCTCTCCTTTCTCTCTGTAAATCATTTAATCGTGATATTCTGCCCGACATCATATCTCCAATATATCTCCTGTTCTCAGAAGCTGCACGCTCTCTCCCATCATCTCCTTCATCACCTCATAGGCCGAATCATCGGTGCAGTGACAGGTACAGAACCGGGCCCCTGTATCCGAAAGGGCCTGGGACATCTCGCGTACATACTGCAGGTCCTCTCCGCTCCCGGGCCTTATCCTGAGGTGGAATCCTCCCATGACAAGATCGGGGTATCTTCCCAGGATCTCCTTGGCCTCGGCGACGATGTTGACGATCCCGCGGTGAGCGCATCCGGTGATCAATACGGACTTCCCGCCCTCTTCGACGATCATGTGCTGCTCATGCTCGAAATCGTCCGGACGGACGTTGCCCTCTGACCCTGCGAATAAGGATCTGTTGCTCTCCGAGACAGGATATTCTGTTCCGACCTCACTGAATATCGTGATACCGTCCCCCAGTCTGACCTTCCCGGACGTCAGGACCATACGGGCATCATCCATGAGCCCCGGATCCAGACCTATATCCTCATATCTCCCGCCGGATCTCAGAGCCAGATGGCGATCGAAGGCTTTTCTGTGCACATATACCGGAGCGCTCCCGTTGACCTCCAGGAATCTCGGGATCCCCCCGCCGTGATCGTAATGCCCGTGGGATATGACGGCCATACGGACTTCTGACAGGTCCACTGCCATGATCTCCGCATTCCCGGAGAACATATCGCTCTGCCCTGTATCGAAGAGGATGCTCCCTGCCTCTGACTCCAGATGGAGGCTCAGCCCGTGTTCGCCCCTGGGCCCGCCGGGGACCGATCTGTTATCAGTCAGAACATGTACCTTCATCAGGCGGTCTCTCCGAAAAGCAGTTCTTCAACCCTGCCGAAGATGTCCCGGACGGCGTCACCGGCGGGACTGTCCGCATCTGCGAGAGTAAGGCCGCGGTTCACAGCCTTCACAGCCTCCGGGTCATAAGGGATCTCGCCTATGTACGGCACTTCCCTCTCTTCGCAGCGCTCCCTTATGCGTTTCGTCAGCCTGGCATTCAGATCGGCCTTGTTCACGCATACGACAGAGTGGGCCTTCAGACCTTTGGCCGTATCGAGTATCCTCTCCATGTCACTGAGCCCGGATACGGACGGTTCCGCAACGATCAATACCATGTCGACGCCGGAAATGGACGCTATGACGGGGCACCCGATTCCCGGAGATCCGTCTATGATCGCCAGTTCCTCGCCTCCGCCCGCCTTGACCATCTGCTTCTTGACCTCGGTGACCAGCAGGCCCGACGTACCGTTGCCTACCCTCAGCTGTGCGGTCGAGAATATCCCTTTCTCCGGATCTGTGAATAATCTGATGTCTCCTGCCACTGCAGGGCGCATCTCTATGGCTCCGACAGGGCATATCACCTCACAGAGCCCGCACCCCTCACAGACGCGTGCATCGACCGTCGTCGTTATTCCGACATTGACGGCATCGAAACGGCACATCTCCGAGCAGAGCCCGCACATAGTGCAGGTCCCTTCGTCGATGCGGGCCTTCGGAAGGCCGAAATAGTCCTTCCTTTCCTCTGTGCCGTCGTACTTGAGTATCAGATGAAGATTCGGTGCGTCCACGTCACAATCCGCGCATGCCCTCGCTTCGAAGAGGCGGATCAGGGCACCTGCGACGGTCGTCTTGCCGGATCCGCCTTTTCCGCTCAGGATCAGGAGCTGCTTCATGCCGTCATCTCCAGGATATTATCCAGGATCTTCCGGAACATCTCCCTGAATTCAGCGCTCTCCTCCGATGCTATCCTTGCCTCGGAGGTGATATCACTCAGCTCCCTGTCGAACGGAATCCTGCCCAGTACCGGGATGTTCCTCTCGGAGCAATACTCCTCCGAGGGATTCGCCTCGCCTTCGATGTCCTTGTTGAGTATCACCCCGAAGGGTTTGTTGAATGCACGGGATAATTCCACCACAACGTCCAGATTATGCGCCCCGAATATCGTAGGCTCGGTGACCAGCACGCAGAAATCTGCGTCCTTTATGCTTTCCATGACCGAGCATGAACTGCCGGGGGGGCAGTCTATGAATGTGAGGTCCTCTTCCGACACAGAAGGATTCTGAAGGAGCCTGGCTATTATAGGCAGACCTGCCACCTCTCCCACGTCCATAACCCCTGTGCGGACGTGCACATCCCCGGAGATTCCTGATTCCACGCGCCCGATCGCCCTTGGGTGCTCCGTGATTGCCTCCTGCGGGCAGATCACGGCGCATCCCCCGCATGAGTGGCACATCTCGTTGAACACCTTCACGCGGTCCAGGGTGTACACCATTGCGTTGAACCTGCAGAACTCTATGCATTCTCTGCATCCGTCGCATTTGTCCGGGTCGGAACGGGGCACGAGAACGGATACCTCCTCGGACACCACTTCCTTCGGTTTGAGATAAAGATGGCCGTTCGGCTCTTCCACGTCGCAGTCCACATATGCAGAGGTTCCTGCGACCTTCGCGAGATTCACCGACACCATAGTCTTGCCGGTGCCTCCCTTGCCGCTTAGCACCGCGATATTCATCAGTTGGCCCCGCCGTGATGCCCTTCATGGATTGTCTCCAGTTCATTCATGCCCCCTCCCAGGTATGTATCTATGTTCGTCTTCGCCTTCCCGGGGGCAGCTGCCATTATCTTGATGTTCCCCCCGTTGAGCACTTCATAAGCACGGTCACCGCACCGTATGGTCAGTAGGACCTTTGCTCCCGTGTCTATTATTATCTGAGCGGCCTTGACCCCTGCGCCCGATGGGCTGTCCATGGCCGGATTAGATATGAAATCCGAAGCTTTCGCATCCGTATCATAGATCATGAAATACGGTGCTCTGCTGAGCGATTGGGCTATATCCGGATCTTCCGCCTTGCTGTTGACTGGCATTATTATTTTCATTTCATTCCTCCTGTCTCTCTGATGCGCTTATCGCATCCATACCCCGAATGCGCCTGCAGGTCTTCCGTCTGTGGCAGTCCCCGCTGTACTCGCATACCCTGTAGTTGCCTCCTCCGATCACCAGAGGTATCCCCTCTACGAGGGATCTCGCCATCTTCCGTCTGGCTTTGCTGTAGATGTCCTGCACGGTCGTACGGGCAACGCCCATGCGGTCCGCGCATTCATCCTGCTTCATGCCCATGTGATCTATGAGGCGTATCGTCTCATATTCCTCAACGTCCATGCAGATTATCTCCTCCGAACTGAAATTCTCATTCAGCGGACCGTACTCCCTTCTGTTTGGGAGCCGGCAGACATTTCTCCGTTTCTTTGGACGCGGCATGATCGGTTTCTCCTATATGGCACTTGAATCCCGTGAGGGTAATGTGTGCCCGGGGTATTTTAGTTTCTGACATATGTCAATAACTATTCATGTAATAAAAAGGTTCTGGTGCGGGAACGGACGGAAGAGATGCCGTCGTTATGATATTTTCATCCGAAGGACGCGGTATCCTCCTCTCACTGCCCGTACGGTACGGCATATGCCTCCGTCAGGACATCATGGGCATAAATAGCAAAGGATTAATCGACGGAACCCTTGAGTCTGACCGTGAGCGTAGAGGATGCAGTGCTTCGGAGGATCGTGCCCGATCCCGAGCTTTCAGACAGGATCAGGGCTACCACGGAGAAGATGACGGCCGAGACCGAGAGATATCTGGCCGAGAAAGACATCGCTGCAGAGGTGAGGTGCGTGGGATCCGTCGCCAAGGGCACATTCCTGGCAGAACCCGATATAGATCTTTTCGTGATGTTCCCCGAGGATACTCCGAGAGAAACGATGGAGGGAAAGGGACTGCGCATCGGAGAGGACATCCTCGGCGGGAGGAAGATGTACGCTGAGCACCCTTACACAACTGGATCATACGATGGCTTCGAAGTGGACCTGGTCCCCTGCTACAAGGTAACGAGCCCGGAGAAGATGCTCTCCGCCGTCGACAGGACCCCTTTCCATACGGATTATGTGCTCTCCAAAACAGATGCGGCCGCGAAGGACCAGATCCGTCTTCTGAAGACGTTCATGAAGGGCATATGGGCCTACGGCGCCGAGCCTAACAACAGAGGATTCTCAGGATACCTCTGCGAACTGCTTGTGATACGGTACGGTGACTTCAGATCCGTGCTGGAAGCGGGGGCGACCTGGAAGGAGGGCGTTTCCATATCTATGGATAAGAAGGGGCCTCCGATGGTCGCTCCCCTGGTATTCTATGATCCGGTGGACCCCCGCAGGAATGTCGCATCCGCCGTTCACGTAGATACCTTCGCCCTGTTCATAACCGCATGCAAGGCGTATCTCAACGAACCGTCAGAGAATTTCTTCTTCCCGAATGACAGGGTGCCTGCGCCCACATCCGAGCTCAGAAGACTGGTGAAGGTGCACGGAAGCCGTCTGCTGACCGTGATATTCAAAAGACCCGACATAAACGAGGACAATCTGCACTCCCAGATGTGGAAGACCCGTTATGCGCTCTCCAAGAAATTGGATGCCTTCTCCTTCAATGTACTGAGGGCGGTTCACGATCTCGGCCGTGAGGATCTGGCATTCATATTCGAACTGGAGAGGGACCTTCTTTCGAAGACGTTCAAGCACGTGGGCCCCCCGGTGTGGGTCGGCTCTGCCGGATCATTCCTCGAGAAATGGAGAAACAACGAATTCGGCGAGCCTTTCATAGAGGACGGATCCTGGAAGGTCATAGCTGAGAGGATGTACTTCACTGCGGCCGAGATGCTCGCGGACGAAGCGGTCTTCTCAGGCATAGGGCGTGAGATAGACCCTGCCACAATGAGGATCCTGGATCACGACGACACGCTGTCGATGGCGGACGCAGGTCTGCTGACCGATCTTCTGGACCCGAAACTGCCTTGGGAGATATGAATCAGGCGAATGGCGGGTTTATCAGAAGTATCCATGTGCCGAGGGACAGAAGGAAGAACAGAATGTAATTCCCCACCATGGTCTTGGCCTCGATAAGATCCAGATCGAATCTGAGCAGTTTCATGAGCTCCTTCATGCCTGCGATGACCAGGATCAGAAGCAGCATACCGCCGTACCACTCCCAGGCCTTGTGTATGAATGATGCGACGATGCCCATCAGGATCGCCAGAAGCGACACTACCAGCAGAATCTTCGTCCCGTAGATGTCCTTGAGGATGAACTCCCTCTCGTCGAAGTCCGGGGGTACGAACTCATACTCCTCCTCCTTCGGCTTGGTGCGTCTTCTTTTTTTAGCCATTGCAGACGACAACCGATGTCTTCCATTTATAGTTTTATAAGGCCGTCCGTTTTTCGCCCGTTTTCGGACACCCCCCTTTCTCCGCTTAAATACCTGAACCGTTTAGTGAATGCTGAGGTTAAGAAATGGTCAACGAAACCCTTGAAGACATACCAGGAGTAGGACCGGCTATAGCAGAAAAACTCCGTGAAGCGGGTTACGACGATCTGATGACAATCGCTGTCGCCTCCCCGGCCGATCTGGCCGAAAAGTGCGAATTAGGCGATAAGAAAGCTGCAGACATCATTGAAGGCGCCAAGGTCCTTGCGGACATAGGCAACTTCGAGACCGGAGAGGACATCCTTGAGAGAAGGAAGAGCGTCACCAAGCTCACGACAGGTTCAAAGGCCATCGACGAGCTTTTGGGCGGCGGGCTTGAAACGCAGGCCATAACGGAATTCTTCGGGGAGTTCGGCAGCAGCAAGACTCAGATCTGCTTCCAATTGGCAGTGAACGCTACCCTTCCCGAAGAGATGGGCGGATTCGACTCAGAGGTCGTGATAATCGACACCGAGAACACATTCAGGCCCGAGAGGATCATCCAGATGTCGAACTATCTCGGCATCGATTCCGGGGAAGTGCTGAAGAAGATACACGTGGCCCGGGCTTTCAACTCCCAGCATCAGATACTGCTGGTGGACAAAGCAATGGAGCTGGCGAAGACGAAGAAGATCAAACTGCTGATCCTTGACTCGCTCACATCCCATTTCAGGGCTGAGTACATAGGCCGTGGCGCTCTCGCGGAAAGACAGCAGATGCTGAACCGCCACATGCACGATCTCCTGAGCTTCGCCACGCTGAATAATGCTGCGATAGCCGTTACCAACCAGGTCTCATCCAAACCGGATGCGTTCTTCGGAGACCCTACCAGGCCCATAGGCGGACATATAGTAGGTCACACTGCTACATTCCGCATCTATCTGCGCAAGGGTAAAGCAGGGAAGAGGGTCGCCAGACTCATAGACTCCCCTAACATGCCCGAGGGCGAAGCGGTCTTCATGATAACCGAAGATGGTATTAAAGACTGAAACATTGGAGGGGTGTGAGCCCCTCCCCTTTCTTTTTTGAGCTTTCCGGAGAGCATGGCAGCCTTTGCTCAGCCGAGGCTTTGGGATGCCTCAAGGCGGAAGCGCCGGGATTCAAGGCAATGTCTTCGGGCCCGGGCTATCTGATTGCATCGTTCGAACGGGATGCGGTGGACCCCATAGCTGAGAGGATCTCCCTGACACGGCACATAGGAAGGCATCTCGGTTCCTTTCATCCGGACGATCTCTCAGACTTCGGCGGCATACGGATACCGGAAGGTACTTTCTCCATAAGATGCAAAAGGTTCGAAGGGATGATCAGGGGGGTAGACTCCCAGGACCTCGTAAGGAAACTGGGAAATGAATTATCCAGGACCAATGACGTGGACCTCAAAGACCCGGACATAGAGGTCAGGATCCTGATGAGCGATATGATCCACATATTCCTCTCCGACAGGGCCGTGGACAGGGAGACTTTGGAGAACAGGAAGGTTAGCGAGCGGCCCTTCTTCTCACCGATATCGCTGCATCCCAAATATGCCAGGGCATTGATCAATCTCACAGGCGCAAGGAAAGGGGACCTGGTCCTCGATCCGTTCTGCGGCACCGGGGGGATAGTCATCGAAGCTGCGTCGATGGGGATGAGGGCCGTTGCCTCTGATTTTGACCCGGAGATGGTAGCCGGGACCAGAGAGAACATGGATTTCTTTGGTCTGGAGCTGGAAGACAGCGATGTTTTGGACGTATCTGACATAGGCGGCAGATTCTGTCCCGTGGATGTCATCGCCACGGACCCTCCGTACGGCAGGTCAACAAAAACGGGAGGGGAGAATGTCGACAGCATCTATGCCAGAGCCATGATGTCCTTCGGCACGGTGCTGAAACCTAACGGTACTGCGGGAGTGGTCCTACCCCATGAACTGGACCCTTCGCCCCTCAGTATGGAGAGCCTGCATGTTCAGAGGGTTCACGGATCCCTGTCCAGATACTATCATGTTCTGAGGAACTGACTTAATTATATCCAAAGCGGTTACGGCTGCGTGAACAGATATCTCAGGCTTTTCAGGCTCGGGAATGCAGTGATGGGTTTCATCGGCGTCATAGCCGGCGCCTTCATAGCTGCGGGCCTGGATATCGGAGGATACTGGATCAATATATTGATAGCATGTCTGATCGTCGTTGCCGTAATGGCCGGAGGGAACTCCGTTAATGACTACGTGGACAGGGAGATAGATAAGACAGCGCATCCCGAACGCCCGATACCCATGGGCGAGATAGAACCGGAGCATGCGCTCCGGGTCGGCCTGGCATCCCTTGTGCTGGCATGTCTCATATCTGTCCTGATGAGGAGTGCCCCGCTTACATGCATAGTCGTCGCCGCATGTATCCTGATGGTCCTCTATGAGATGGTGCTGAAGCAGAAGGGCTTCGCCGGCAACCTTACGATAGGCGTTCTGACGGGAATGGTCTTCCTGTTCGGCGGTGCCGTGGTCGGCAACATGGCCGATGCGGCCATATTCGCAGTGATGGCCTTCCTGGCGACTACGGGGCGGGAAGTGACCAAGGACATAGAGGATATGGAGAGCGATGAGGGGAGGAGCACCCTGCCCATGATGATCGGTGAAAGGAATGCGGCATTCGTATCCGCGGCCTTCTTCGTCACAGGTCCCGTTCTGAGTCTGTGGCCTTTCTTCAGCGGCAAGTTGGGAATCCTGTATCTCTCGGTCCTGCTTGCTGATGCAATGTTTATATACGCTGCCTTGGTTGTTTTCAAAGACCCCCGCAAGGCTCAGAAAACGGCTAAGGCCGCCATGTTCGCAGCCATTGTGGCATTTGTGCTCGGAGCATTATCATGAATGTTAAGAAATATCTGATGGACGGGATCAGCAAGGGGACGCTGCACATGTCCCTTCTGGATCCTGACAAACAAACACCGGATGAGGCGGCAAGGATCGCCTTGGAATGTAAGAAGGCAGGTACGGATGCTGTGATGATAGGCGGATCCACCGGCGTGACCCAGGAGAACCTGGACGCAACGGCCATCGCCATAAAGAAGGCCACCGGGCTGCCGGTGATCTTCTTCCCGGGAGGGCCCCAGGCTCTCTCCCCCCATTGCGATGCAATCTATTTCATGAGCATGATCAACAGCACGGATCTGAATTATGTCATGAATGCTCAGATCCACACAAGCCTTGCCATCAGAAAACTCGGGATCGAGCCTATAAGCATGGGCTACATCGTAGTGGAACCCGGCATGAGAGTGGGTGAGGTGGGAAAGGCTGATCTCATCAAAAGGGACGACCGTAAGAAGGCTATGTCATGTGCTCTCGCCGCGGAATACCTCGGAATGAGCTTCGTATATCTGGAGGCGGGCAGCGGTGCCGATCTTCCGGTACCCCCCGAGATGGTCAGAGCGGTGAAGGAGATACTGAAGGTCCCCCTCATCGTAGGCGGAGGCATAAGAACGCCGGAGGCTGCCCGTGCCGCAAGGGAGGCGGGAGCAGATGCTGTCGTCACCGGTACGTTCCTGGAACGCTGCAACGACAGCGGACTGCTCAACAGCGTGGTCAAAGCCTCGAAGGGGATCTAATCGTAGTTTTCCCTTAGGTCCTCTATCTTCTTCGCCTTGGCGGAGTATTCCATGGACCCCACCTCTACGAATTCGACTCTGGGTATGTCTATCAGATCCTCTGCGATACCGTCGGATATCTCTCTCACGTCAGATACCATGGAGATTATCCTCTCCTTCAGCTCATCACCGGGCACAAGAGTCTCCACCTCGAATGTGAGAACGTCCCTGTAGCCCTCCTTCGTGATTCTCAGTTGATATTCCACGACATCGCTCTCCTTGAACAGGACCTCGTCGAACAGCAAAGGATACACCTTGTATCCCATGCCGACCTTGAATTGCATATCCATCCTGCCGCGGGGCTTGTTCAGCTTCTTGTTGAAGGACATCCCGCACTTGCAGGGCGGATCCTGCATGGACACCGTGTCACTCGTACGATATCTCAGGAGGATCGTCCCCTGTGAATTAAGACCGGAGACCACCAGCTCCCCTTCCTGCCCCGGAGGCACGTGCTTGCCTGTCTCCGGGTCGATGACCTCGAAGAGGATGTTCGCTTCATCGGTGTGCAGGCCGTCCTGCTCATCGCATTCCACTGCACATGCCAGTCCCATCTCTGTCATCCCCCATACATCCAGGACCTTGCATCCCCATGCATCCTCCAGCGCACCCCTGACGCTCTCAGACAACGGCTCGGAGGTCGATATTATCTTCTTTATCTTCAGGGCCTTGAGATCCGTCTCCTTGCCCATAAGGGCGGTAACTCTGTAGATGAACGACGGAAGGCCGATTATATGCGTGGTTTTTGCCTCCCTCATAACTTCCATCTGCACCTTTATGTCCGTATCCGTGCATGTGGACGACCCATAGCCCAATACCTTACAGGCGGCGGACATCAACAGGCTGGGATCCCATGCCGAGACGGCAGGGAACATTATGTGAAGCGAATCCCCCTTCCTCATACCGATGTTCGAAAGAGCAGATGCGATGATGTCCACCTTGTCCACAAGGTCCCCGGAGGTGAATCCGATTCTCTTCCTGGTCCCGGTTGTACCGGTGGTTGTGAATTCCTTCGCAAGCTTAGTGGCCGATACCCCGCAGAAGGCGAGCTGCTTCTCCGCCAGCTCATGAGAATATGTGAACGGCACCCTTTCCAGGTCCTCGTAAGTTCTTATGTCCTCAGGCCTGATCCCTGCATCCTTGTACAGATTCCTGTAATGCGGTGCCTCTGCCTCCGCATACTTCATCTGCTCTCTGAATCTCAGGAGCTGGTACTCTTCGAAGTCCTCTCTACTTATCGTATCCTTCCTTTCATAATCCTGAAGCTTGAAACCGCTCTTCTTCAGAGTTTCCCTTGCTTTGATGGCCATCCATCCTTCCAGAGGGTTCTCGCAGTCCTTGGGTACCTTCCTGGACAGGAGCATGCGCCTTACGAAAAATGCCTTCATGGAATTCATAATTTCCATGGGGTGTGGGACTGGTACGACCGTATAAGATTATATCGGGGAAGCGTCGTCCGCTGGATGTAAATAGGGGAATGGCCTTAGGAGGACCGTTAAGATGACACTTACACCGGAAATGGCAAGATCAGGCGTTACGCCTCAGATGCTGTCCGCGGCACACAGGTTCAAATGCCCCAGATGCGGAAAGGAATTCAGTCTCTTCCAGTCAAGAGCCATCGCATGCAGATCCTGCCCTCAGAGCACCAAGAACTGCAAGTATGTCAGATGCATACACTGCGATACCGAGTTCCCCATGCAGGGCCTTGTCGTCAACACAAAAGAGAAGGAGAAGTTCCTCTCCAACTACATGAACGGAGTTGTGAAGAACTACCACGGATCCTTCGGGTATTCCCGTAGATAGATCATACGCAGAATGTTTTCCTGCGATACATCGTGGTCCCGTCCTTTGCTGTGACGTTGAACAGGCAGAAGGGTATCAGTTTACCGTCTAACGTCACCACGTGTATGCAGCAACGCTCCCATCTTTCAGTTTCACCGGTCCATGCGTCCTGGAAAGCCATCGCGGATACTGTCAGATAATGTGTCTTGGCCCTCTTGACAAAGGATTTCCACGAATTATCCTCACTGTTGGAACTTCCGTCCATCGTCTCCTCTATCACCTTCCAGTATGTGGAGAGTTCCGTTCTGGTCTTCTCGGCAACATTGTCCGTCTTCTTGGGCGGACCCAGGGCCATCGTTGTCAACGGGAACAGACTGCCGTCGGGCAGGACCACCGAAAGGGACTTCAGATCACAGTGCACATTCGCACATGAGGTGGGCATGAAATTATCCGCCCTGAGCATGCCCTTGGTCTGCTTCTCGATCGCCTTGGTGAGATCTGACAGATAGACCCTGCTCTCGTCCTTCGGATCCTCGGGATATCTCCCGAAATGGGCTATGGGTTGGAAATGCACCCCCTTAACAACAGGGACATTCTCTCCTGCGAACTTGATGATCTCGCCCACGGAATCGAGATTTATATCCGGAGATACTGTGACCACCAGGGTTATCCCTACGCCGCCCACTTCCCTGCAGTTCTCTATCGCTTTCTTCTTGACGTCAAAAAGGGGCTTTCCCCGGGTCTTCATGTATATCTCGTCATTCAGACCGTCGAATTGCATGTAGAAATCATCGACACCGGCATCCCTGAGCGCTCTCAGATATTCTATGTCCCCGGATATGCGCAGGGCATTGGTATTCACCTCAACATGCTCGATGCCCATCTCCTTGGCCATCCTGACTATCTCCGGCAGATCGTCCCTGACCGTGGGCTCTCCTCCGGACAGTTGTATGCAGCGCGGGCTGTCGACGTAATCGACTATGGTCTTGAACATGCCTCTTATCGTTTCCATGTCCGGATGGAAATCATACCCGCACCCATTGGCTGTGGCGAAACATATGGGACAGTTCAGATTGCAGCGGTTGGTCACCTCAACGACCACGAGGCAGGTATGCTGCAGATGCTTTTCGCAAAGACCGCATTCTTGGGGACAGTCCTTTATCTCGCCCACGGCTCTCTTCTTAGGCGTCTTCGGAACGGCTGCGAATTCGTAAAGATCCTTGTAATTCTTCGCACCGGACCATATCTTTACCTTCCAGTCTCCGTGTTCGGGACACGTCTTGACGATGAAGATGTCGTCGCCCTCTTCCACTTTATCCGCATGTATGGTCTTCAGGCACACAGGGCACAGGGCATTGGTCTCGCCTATCTTATTAGCCATTGTGAAATGGAAAGTTCCTGCTCAGATATAACAACTGCTGAAAGCAGAAAATAAAAGTAAAAGGAAAACGTTTGGCGGGATCCGTTGCCGGATCACGCTCTCTTCTGCTCGAACAGACCCTCGGCCGTTGTGAGTGCGCCGTTTGCGAGGTACTCCTCGAACCAGGACTCACCGGACTCGGGCTCCACGAGGGAGGGGCCGGACCTTACTGCGCCCATGTACTCCAGGTCGGTGTGACCCTTCATGACGGGCTTGTTGTTCTTGCAGTATTTCCAGCCGGAATCCTCACCTGTGAGGACGATGTCCCTGATGGAGAGCTTGTGGCAGTATGCACCGTTAACGGTGATGTTGCCGTCCTTACCGGAGTAGTCAGCATATACGGTGAGATCCCCGATCACCTTCTTGGCGATGAATCTCTCTCCGTTGAATATCCTGTCAGTTCCGGCGCTTTCGATTATCTTCTTGATATCGTCTTCCTTCAGGCCCTTGACTTCCATGTTCTTCTTCGCAGCATCGCTGAATGTTATTGCCATTTCTGTCACCTCACCACGTTCCGTAGGTACCGAAGTCCCTAGCAGCTCTGGTCATAGCGAGGAGGTTACCCGGTATCGTGTACGGGGGCGTCTCGCATGTGTTGCCCAGAATGAACCCTTTCTTGGCGTCGCGGCCGTCAAGGAGACATTCCTTGGAGCGCTCGTACACCGCCTTCGGGTTCGGGTTGATCATCAGCTTCGTGTCGACGGATCCCATACAGGTCGCGACATCCTGGAACTCCTGCTTCAGCAGTTCGGACGGGAAGTCGATACGGCCCTTGTATCCGACATGTATAACCGTGAACGGAGACCATACCAGGTTGTTCCTGAAGACCTTATAGGAGGTCTCGTGGTTACCGCACAGGTGGTAGAATATCTGAGGTCCGGCTCCCTTTCTGAAGCACTGGTCCACGTAGTGGCCCATCTTCTTGGCACCGTACTCCTCTACCTGCTCGTCCGCGAATATATCGTTGTTCGCCAGAACGGATCCGACGATCAGCATTGCCATACCGTACTTGTCAGACAAAGCGTCCGCACCGTTTATGGAGGTCTCAACGAAGGTATCGACCAGCTTGTGCGCCAGGTCAGGCTCGGTGAAGGTCCACATGATGAAGTTCTCGACTCCGATCAGCTCTGCGGATGCTCCGACAAGGTCGAACCCGTATGATATGGGAACCAGCGTGTGAGGCAGGTTCTTCTGCACATAGTCATACAGGTTGTAGAACAGAGGTATGGTCGATCCCTTCAGAAGGTCTTCCTTCTCGATGGGTTTCAGGTTCTCAATGCCCTCTGCGGTCGGCTCATATATCGGCCCTGTGGGGATCGGCGGGAGCGTGTCCTTGTATACCAGAGTCATGCCCAGTTCTCTTACCCACGGAAGAGAGAAGAACCAGTGCGTGACAGGCAGCAGGTCAAACAGCTCGGCGATGTATCCGACACAGTGTATTCCTAGTTCCGGTTTCTCGTAGAAGTCCCTGATCGTGAACCCGCAGTGCACGGCAGCGTTCGACAGCATGATAGGATCAACGTCGATTCTGTCGTGGTAGTTGTCCACAAAGGGGCTTGCGAATCTCTTGGCGGCATTTGCGTGCCATCCGTTGAGATCGTTTGTAGGGAATAATTCTTCGTAGCCCATAGTAATCCCAATGTGTTATTCTCTGAGCGCTATATATACGTTGTCCGCAAGAAAATGCAACATCGTTCCATATCACCTTTTTAAAGAAGTGATATTGGAATTATATTTCATAAAAATGTGTTTCAAAGAAATATTGTTTCAAAATACGGAAAATAGCCTTTTTTTGATCAGCGGTACTTACTGTATCTGTCCAGCAGTCTGCATATCCTGTCCGTCTCCTCTTTCGTGAGATCCCCTTCTTCGATGAAGGTCCTGACGAAATCCTTGGCATCCTTGGTGGATATGCGTGTCGCCTTGGCTATGACGGATGCCGTGAAAGACGATGCTTTGGATTCATCCATCTGCGTAGAGACGATTATCTCATTCAGATCGTACTTGAAGGGCGCCACTCTGTGCGTATTGAGCATGGCCTGCCTTTTGGAATGCTCCTTCGTCTTGGTCCTGGGCTTTCGTTTCTTATAAGTGCTCCGGGGTTTGTTAACAACTAATGTGCCCCTGCTGTCACCCGTGCCGTCCGTTGCGCTGTCTTCCGTGTTTACCAAGATAAAACTCCTGGTTGATGACACAGGTTAACCTACTTAAAGATAGCCCGAAACCGAATATAATAGGGGGTAAAGGGTTTCAGCCGCTGTCGGGAGAATCCGATCAGATCTTCTCTTTGGCCCTTGCCAGGCTCCTGGCGATGAGTGTTGTCATCACAACCGCAAGAATGGTCACGATCACAGCATATATCGCCATCCCCATCAGATCGTTGGCCGTACCGAATACCTTATTGACGGCTGCTTTGATCGCTTCGTTCCAAGACAGAGCTGCCACGAGACCGAATGCGGACGTTATCAACGCCGCGAACGTCTCGAGGACTTGTACATTGAATTTCTTCCTTTCATCCTCTGAAGACATAGGTGCTCCCTCACATGTCATCTGAATTTACAGATATAATTGATTCTGTCCCATGAGTTCAGAGATGGTAGCTTAATGAACTTTTTATATGCTTAATCCGTCAGCGGTTGGAGGTTATAAAGCATGGAAGAAGAATATCGTTCTCTCCCCTTAATCGGGGACAATGCACCGGAATTCAAAGCTGTTACGACCAAGGGCAGTCTCAATTTCCCCTCAGACTACAAAGGGAAATGGGTCATTCTGTTCTCGCACCCGGCTGACTTCACGCCTGTCTGCACCACAGAGTTCATGACCTTCGCCAATGGCGCAGAAGAGCTGAAAGCGCTCAACACCGAGCTCGTCGGCCTCTCCGTTGACGGTCTCACCTCCCACATCGCATGGCTGAGGAAGATAAAGGAGCTCGAGTGGAACGGCATGAAGAACGTGGATGTCGAGTTCCCCCTCATCGAGGACCTGAAGATGGATGTGGCCAAGAAATACGGCATGATCCAGCCCAACA
>Ga0265294_10005139_pt1 | contig 16053 bp, 11 predicted proteins | sample MunlanPumphouse3_FD_192504 | JGI IMG/M metagenome (GOLD analysis project Ga0265294, IMG submission 192504) | Groundwater microbial communities from a municipal landfill in Southern Ontario, Canada - Pumphouse #3 | ecosystem: Environmental > Aquatic > Deep subsurface > Groundwater | place...
ACGGTTGACGCTAAACCGACCTCTGTAGAATTCTATGAAAAATCAGATTTCCGAAGGGCTTTAGTCAATCCAGAAGATCCACCAAAGGAGATCATTCCTTTTTACTTTGATATTTTACATATTATCAAGGCGAGAAAAAGTTTGTAGATGTCCATTATTGACCTCATTTGAAAATACACCCAAAATGAGCTCGGCGCCCCGGAGGCACAGATATACCGGAAAAGAGAGGGTATAGTTAAAGCTCCTCAAATCTCATCCGGACCCCCACCCATCGCAGCTCTTTTCACCAGATCCGACCTATATTTATACATGGCCTCTCACGTCCACCGGATAGAGGTACACTATACCCACGATCCACGGCTACAGACGCGTACCGGGAGGTTCCGCTCGCTCGGCATCCCCTTGCGCGAGCTGCATCTCGTCGACGTCTACACCATAGCGACCTCTCAAAGGGACTTTTCCCCCGATGAGCTCTCGCAGATAGGCGCGCAGCTCAGTAACCCCGTCGTCCAGCGTTACTCCGTAGACCGGCCAACGGAGGCCGACTTTGATCACGCGATCGAGGTCGGGTTCCTGCCCGGGGTCACCGACAACGCCGGGACGACCGCGAAGCAGACCATCGAAGACTACTTCGGGTTCCGGTTCGGCGAGGGGGAGGCGGTCTTCTCATCGCAGCTCTACCTCGCTGCTGGCGACCTGACTCCAGAATCCCGCGAGAGACTCACGGGTGCCCTCGCAAACCCGCTCGTCAACCGGGTCCATGTCCGGAGCCGGGAGGAGTACGGCGGGAAGGGGATGGACTCGATCACCCCCTTCGTCCACCTCCACGAACTCCAGGCGGCAGGGACCGTCGACCTCGACCTTCCCGACGCAGACCTCGCCCGCATCGGAAAAGAGGGCATCCTCGATCCAGAGACCGGGGAGCGGCGGGGGCCGCTCGCCCTCGATCTCGCCCAGCTCCACGCAATCCGGGAGCACTTCCAGGAGCTCGGCCGGAGACCGACGGACGTCGAACTCGAGTCACTCGCCCAGACCTGGAGCGAGCACTGCAAGCACACCATCTTTGCCTCAGCCATGGACGACGACCTTCCACGGGGGCTCTACAAGACCTGCATCCAGGCGGCCACCAACACCATCCGCGAGGCGAAGGGTGATAAGGACATCTGCGTCTCAGTCTTCACCGACAACTCCGGCGCAATCATCTTCGACGACGAGCACCTCGTGACCTGCAAGGTCGAGACGCACAACTCCCCCTCGGCCCTCGACCCCTTCGGCGGTGCCCTCACCGGGATCGTCGGGGTGAACCGCGACACGATCGGGTTCGGCCTCGGGGCAAAACCCTGCATCAACATCTACGGCTACTGCGTCGGCGACCCCGAGACCGAACCGCCCCTCTTCCGCGGGAAGAACCGGCAAAACCCCATCCTCCCACCCCGGCGGATCTTCGAGGGTGTGGTCCGTGGTGTGGATGTAGGAGGCAACTGTTCGGGCATCCCGACACCGCAGGGGTGGTGCTACTTCCACGACCGCTACGTGGGCAAACCCCTCGTCTTTGCGGGTACGGTCGGCGTGATGCCGCGTGCCCGTAACGGGAAGTTGCTCCACGAGAAACAGGCCCTCCCCGGCGACCTCATCGTCATGGTCGGCGGTCGGGTCGGCAAGGATGGCATCCACGGGGCCACCTTCTCCTCAGAGGCCCTCGATCCGGCAAGCCCCGTGACCGCGGTCCAGATCGGCGACCCGATCACCCAGAAGAAGTTCTCCGACGTCATCGTCAAGGAGGCCCGCGACCTCGACCTCTATCGGAGCATCACCGACAACGGAGCAGGGGGGATCTCCTGCTCCGTCGCGGAGATGGCGAGGGAGTCCGGCGGGTGCCACGTTCTCCTCGACCGCGTGCCGCTGAAGTACCCCGGCATGGCGCCGTGGGAGATCTGGATCTCCGAGTCCCAGGAACGGATGACGCTCGCCGTCCCGGAGGGGAAGGTCGAAGCGTTCATGGACCTGATGAAGAGGAGGGAGGTCGAGGCCACCGTCATCGGGAGATTCACCGGTACCGGCAGGTGTGTCGTGGAGTACAACGGCGAGACCGTCATGGACGTCGACCTCGAGTTCCTCCACGACGGTCTGCCGAAGAAGCACCTCCGGACGTTGCCCGTGACAACGACCTACCCCGAGCCCGAGTTCGCATGCCCGGACCGGCTCGACGACCTCCTCCTTGCCATGCTCACGAGAAAGAACATCTGCTCGAAAGAGTTCATCTCGACCCGGTACGACCATACCGTCCAGGGGGGCCACGTCCTCGGGCCGGTCCAGGGGAGGGGGCGGGTCCAGGCCTCGGCCACGCTGACGAAGGTCGTGTTGGATTCGATGAAGGGCGTAGGGCTCTCGCAGGGCCTCTTCCCATCCTACACGGAGCTCGACCCCTACCGCATGGCGGTTGCCGCGATCGACACGGCAATCCGGGGCCTGATAGCGATAGGCGTCCCGATGGATACCATCGCGCTCCTCGACAACTTCTGCTGGTGCTCCTCCGACGAGCCCGAGCGGCTCTGGCAGCTCAAGCGCGCTGCGCTCGGGTGCCGTGACGGCGCGGTCGGGTTCGGGACGCCGTATATCTCCGGGAAGGACAGTATGTATAATGACTTCTCCGGCTTCGACGCGGACTCAAACCCGGTAAAAGTCTCTGTCCTCCCGACCCTCCTCATCTCCTCGATAGGTGTCCATCCCGACGTCACCACCGCCGTCTCGATGGACGCGAAGTTCGACGGCGACCTCGTCTACGTCGTGGGGGAGACCGGAGAGGAACTCGGCGGGTCGGAGTATCTCGCACACCTCGGCATCGAGGGGGGCACGGTCCCGGCCCTCGATATCGAGACGGCAAAGGCGCGCTACGAGAGGGTGACCGATGCGATCGAGGAGAAACTCGTCGCCTCCGCCTTCCCGGTCACCCACGGGGGCCTCCTCGTCGCCCTTGCAAAGGCCGCGATCGCAGGAAGGGTCGGCATGGATCTCGCCATACCCGGCGGGATGCGCCCGGACTGCTACCTCTTCTCGGAGTCGCTCGGCCGCCTCATTGTCACGGTTGCTCCCGCTGACCGGGAGGCGTTCGAGGAAGCTCTCGGCGGCGACGCACACCTCCTCGGCCGCGTCGACGCCACGACGTTCCGGGTCACGGCGGGAGAAGAAACTCTCATCGAGCAGCCCATCACGACAATGGAAGCAGCATACAAAGCGCCTTTCGGAGGATACTGAAATGGCTACTATCAAGACCCCGGCAAAAGCCCTCATCATGAGCGGCTACGGGCTCAACTCGGAGATGGAGACCCAGGAGGCCCTGATGCGGGCCGGTATGGCGTCCGATATCGTCCACATCAACGACCTCATCGCGGGGGAGAAAGCCCTCTCCGACTATCGGCTGATGGTCTTCCCCGGCGGGTTCTCATACGGCGACGACACGGGCGCCGGGAACGCCTACGCAAACCGCGTCAGGAACAACCTCTGGAGCGACCTCAAAGACTTCCTCGCCGGGGACAACCTCGTCCTCGGGATCTGCAACGGCTTTCAGATCCTCGCAAACCTCGGCCTGGTCCCCGCGTTCGACCGGGACCGTCCCCGCGAGATAGCCCTGATGCCGAACCGGAAGGGCGTGCTGGAGTGCCGGTTCGTCACGCTGAAGCCTGCGGCGGAGAACCTCTGGACACGGGGCATCACGCACCTCTACTGCCCGGTCTCCCATGGCGAGGGGAACTTCTCCTGTTCAGAAGAGACTCTCGCGCGGATCGAGCGGGAGGGGATGGTCGCGTTCCGCTACTGCCGCGACGACCTCTCTCCCGCGGGAGGGGAGTACCCCTACAACCCGAACGGGGCGCTCGCGGACATCGCCGGGATAACCTCGGCGGACGGCAAAGTGCTCGGGCTGATGCCGCACCCCGAGCGGGCGATGGAGTTCGTGAACCTTTACGACTGGCCGACCCAGAAAGAGCGGCTGAAGCGCGAAGGAAAGCCCCTCCCTACCGAGTCGATGAACATGCAGTTCTTCAGGAACATCGTCGCGTACTTCGGGGAGTAACCCCGACACCCTTTTGTGCTTGCAGGGTCGCGAGTGCCACCCGGGCGGGAAAGCCCCTGCTTCCCGCCATCACAATTATATTGTCTACCGCGGAGAATAACCCGACTGGAACCGGAGGAGTCGCCACGAAGATCAAGGTCACCCGTTGTTTTGGAGAAGGGAACGCCGATACGCCGGCGGTCCTGGAGGTTGTGGTGAACCAGGGCGACGTCCCTTCCGCAGACGAGATCCTCTCGTTCGCGTCCATCCACGGGGACTTCGTCTGCATACCGGACCGTATCTTCCATCAGTTCGAGGTCATCCTCCCGCCAGAGAGCCGTCTTGAGTTCCTCAAAGACGCGCTCCTCCAGGTCGTACACCTCGAGCCTGAAGGCTCGGAGGGGCTCAGCCCCTACGAGGTCGAAGACTTCATCGATGCGCTCGAGAGGGCGCGGCAGAAGGTGCTTGGCGGCGACGACATGCCCTGATACTCCCGCCCCCGGCATACGTGGCCGTGCGCCGTGGTGCGGGCAGCGCCCGCCCTCCCGATTCGTTCATCTTTTTGTGGAGGACCGCGAACCTGTAAGTGATCGAAGTGGGAGAAGAGAAGAGAGAGGCTGACAGGTCCGGCGGGCTTGCCGTCAACACCATCCATACCATGGACTGTATCAAGGGCATGCAGCGTTTACCGGCGGGTTCTGTCGATATCATCGTCACGTCGCCGCCCTACAACATCGGGAAGAATTACAACTCCTACAACGACCGGCAGCCCCGGGACGACTACCTCGACTGGATGGGAGCGGTCGCCGCCGGAGCGGCACGGGTCCTTGCCGACGACGGCTCGTTCTTCCTCAACATCGGCGGCAAACCCCGGGACCCCTGGATACCCTTTGACGTCCTCCAGCAGTTCCGCCCGCACTTCGCGTTGCAGAACGTCATCCACTGGGTCAAGTCGATCGCGATCGAGAAGGAGGACGTGGGGGGATACGAGAAGATCGCCGGTGATATCGCGGTCGGCCACTACCAGCCGGTGAACAGTGCCCGTTACCTGAGCCAGTGCCACGAGCACATCTTCCACTTCACGAAGGCGGGCGATATCGCCCTCGATAAGCTGGGGATCGGCGTGCCCTACCAGGACAAGAGCAACATCGGCCGCTGGAAGGCAGCGGAGCGCGACCTCCGTGACCGGGGGAACACCTGGTTCATCCCCTACCGGACCATCCGTTCTTCCCGACCGCACCCGACCAGTTTCCCGGAGAAACTCCCGGAGATGTGCATCCAGCTCCACGGCTGCCGACCGGGGACGCTGGTCATGGACCCCTTCATGGGCATCGGGAGCACGGCGCTTGCCGCACTTGCTCTCGGGGCGGACTACATCGGGTTTGAGATCGACCCGGCCTACCGGGAGATTGCCGAGGCCCGGATCGCCGCAGCACGCTGCGAGAAAGGGGAGGAGTGAGACCCCTCACCCCCGGAAGATAACGATGAGGGTCGCCGTCGCCCTCTCCTCACGGGGCTCCTCGTTGGCCGGGGCACCTCCCGGCTGCCCGGATAGATCACCGGCGACGAACTTCTCCCGGGTCATGGGAAACGAGCCCCCGCCCCTCTCTGGCGAGCCTCATCGCGCTCCCGGCGGTGCTGTGCGATCAGGTCGTTTTCTGAAACGCGTTCCTGCGGCAATCCACCGCTATTCATCAAAAATCTCGCCTTGGACCACGTATATTATATAATTCGGGTGATATGTTGCCCCTGCCAGAGGGGAACAAGAATGGATATCAACTATGTATCAACGACATGCCCGTACTGTGGCACCGGGTGCGGGTTCAACCTTGTCGTTCGGAACGGCAAGGTTTTTGACGTGGCGCACTGGCAACGTGCCCCCGTCAACGGGGGCAAGCTCTGCCCCAAGGGGCGCTATGCCCACGAGTTCATCAACAGCCCGGACCGCCTCACGAAGCCGCTCATCAAGAAGGACGGCAAGTTCGTCGAGGCGACCTGGGACGAGGCGTACGACCTGATCGCGGAGAAGTTCGGGTCCTACAAGCCCGCGGAGATGGCTTGCCTCTCCTCCGCCCGGACCTCAAACGAAGAGAACTACCTGATGCAGAAGTTCGCCCGGGTGGCACTCAGGACCCCGAACATCGACCACTGTGCCCGGCTCTGCCACTCGTCCACTGTCGCGGGCCTTGCGGCAGTCTTCGGGTCGGGGGCAATGACCAACTCGATCAAGGACATTGTCGACTCCAGATGTATCTTTGTCCTCGGGTCCAACACCTTTGAGCAGCACCCGCTCATCGCGCGGAGCATCGTCCGTGCGAAGCAGAACGGCGGAAAGGTGATCGTGGCCGACCCGAGGTACACCCCAACCGCCCGGCAGGCCGACCTCTACATGCCGTTCGTGTCGGGCGCCGATGTCGCGATCCTGAACGGCCTGATGCAGGAGATCATCAAAAACGGCTGGGAGGACAAGGCGTTCATCGAGAAGCGGACGAAGGACTTCGAGAATCTCAAGAAAGTCGTGATGAAGGAGGCCTACAGTCCTGAGAACGTCTCGAAGATCTCCGGGATCCCGGCCGAGAGCCTCAAGCAGGCCGCCGAGTGGATCGCAACCGCCGACGTCGCCGCGCTCATCTACTCGATGGGGATCACCCAGCACACCACCGGCGTTGACAACGTCAAATCGACGGCGAACCTGATGATGCTCACCGGCAACCTGGGCAAGCCCGGCAGCGGCGTGAACCCGCTCCGCGGCCAGAACAATGTCCAGGGCGCCTGCGACATGGGGGCCCTCCCGAACGTCTATTCTGGTTACCAGAAGGTCACCGACGAGTCGGCGCAGAAGAAGATGAAGGAGATGTGGGGCGTCGACGAGCTTGCCGAGGGCAGGGTTGGCTACACCGTCACGGAGATGATCAACGTCCTCGCTGAGAACCCCGGCGAACTCAAGTGCATGTACATCATGGGCGAGAACCCGATGCTCTCCGACCCGGACATCCAGCATGCCGAGGAGGGGCTCCGAAACCTCGAGTTCCTGGTCGTCCAGGATATCTTCATGACCGAGACCGCCGAACTCGCCGACGTCGTTTTGCCTGCCGCCTGCTACGCAGAGAAGGACGGCACCCAGACGAACACCGAGCGGCGCGTCCAGCGCTGGAGGAAGGCGCAGGATCCCCCGGGCGAGGCGAAGCCGGACTGGCAGATCCTCTGCGAACTCGGGAGCAGGATGGGCTATCCGGAGCAGTTCGCGTTCGAGAACCCTGAGGCGATCTTCAACGAGATCGGCGCCGTCACGCCCTCCTACCACGGCATGTCCTACGCCCGTCTCGACCCGGACGGCCTGCACTGGCCCTGCCCGACCGAGGAACACCCGGGAACGGCGATCCTTCACAGGGAGAAGTTCGCCATGCCCGATGGGCTCGGGGTCTTCTCGCCTATTGAGTGGAGACCGGCCGCCGAGGTGCCGGACGCCGAGTACCCGTTCGTCCTCACGACCGGCCGCACGATCTGGCAATGGCACACCGGCACCATGACCCGCCGGTCATGGAGCCTGGAGAAGGAGGCCCCGATCGGCTGGATCGAGATCAACCCCGAGGACGCGAAAGCGCTCGGAATCAAGGACGATGAGGTCGTCCGGGCGAGCACCCGGCGGGGCTCGGTCGATATCCCCGCGAAGGTGACGGACGAGATCATCAAGGGTGTGATGTTCATCCCATTCCACTACAAGGAGCATCCGGCGAACAGGCTGACCCACAACGCGCTCGACCCGATCGCAAAGATCCCCGAGTACAAGGCCTGCGCCGTGAAAGTCGAGAAGATTGCGGAGGTGTGAGAGATGACAGGAAAAGGAGATCTGCTCTATGCATGGACGACTGACGACAAACTCCGCGAGAGGGCGGAGACCGGTGGGGCGGTGACCGCGCTGCTGCGCCACGCTCTTGAGAGCGGTATGGTTGACGGGGTCTTCGCGGTCAGGAAGGGCGCGGACGTCTACGACGCGATGCCGGCGCTGATCACGGACCCCGCTGAGATCGCACAGACGGCCGGCTCGCTCCACTGCGGCACCCTGCTCCTCCCCAAACAGATGCGCCGGTGCCTCCTCGCGACCGACCCGAATATGCGGATCGCAACCGTCCTCAAAGGCTGCGATGTCAAGGCGATCTACGAGATGGCCAAACGCGGTCAGGTCAACCTGGACAACATCATCGTGATCGGCCTCAACTGTGGCGGCACCATCCGGCCGGAGGTGGCGCGAACCGTCGTCCGCGAGAAGCTTGGTCTGGACCCCGACGACGTCGTCAAGGAAGAGATCGACAAAGGAAAGTTCATCGTCGTCACAAAAGACGGCGAACATGCCTCCATCTCGATCGACGAACTTGAGGAAGGGGCGGAAGACCTCCTCGGGGACGAAGGCCTCGGCCGCCGGTCGAACTGTCGCCGGTGCAAGATCAAGATCCCGCGTCAGGCGGACCTCGCCTGCGGCAACTGGGGTGTCATCGGCGATAAGGCCGGCAACGCCACGTTTGTCGAGGTCTGCTCAGAGAAAGGCGCAAACCTCCTCGACAGTGCTGTTGCGGCCGATGCCGTGGCGACGGAAGCGGCAAACCCGAAAGGGGTCGAGATCCGCGGCAAGGTCGAGAACGCGATGCTGAAACTCGGCGACAGATGGCGAGAACGCTACTTCGGGGCGCTCGGTGAGGGGACGGAGCGCTTGAACAAGATCCGCGAGCAGACGAGCCGGTGCATCAAGTGCTACTCCTGCATCGAGAACTGTCCGATCTGCTACTGCATCGAGTGCAGCGTAAAGAAGGACTACCTGGTCGAACCCGGGGTGATCCCGCCGCCGTTCATGTTCCACCTGATCCGGTTTGCGCATATCTCGGACTCCTGCGTCAACTGCGGCCAGTGTGAGGAACTCTGTCCCGTGGAGATCTCGAACTCAGTCTTCCTCCACGCCATCCAGACCGATCTCGAGAGGCTCTTCGGGTTCCATCCCGGGGAGGATATGACACCGCCGGTGCTCTCACTCGTCGAAGAGAGCGCGGAGCGTGACCGGCTCATCGCCACCGGGAGTGACCAGATCTTTGATGTCTTCAAGTAAATGATACGTGCCCCAGTGGGTGTGATGGGCCGAAGGGCCGGAGCACGAGCACCGATAGGTGCGAAACGGATGCCCCGGCCCCATCCTGGATGGGGTTCCCCCTATCTCGCTACCTGTCCTTCTGGAGCCCGTGGCCCGGCTTCTCCGGGAGGCCTGCCAGTGCCCTGCAGTCCCGGACCTTCCGGGATCGACCTTAGGGTTCTTGATGGGAAACTCGGTCATCAGAAGGAAGGTATATGCGCCTCACCGGGTATGATATCAACTGCGACGAAGATCACGAGGGTTACGGCACGCAGACCGCCTGGAGGCAAGGGGCGGTCAAGTGAGAATGGGAAGAACAAGCCCCCGGTGACCGCGACCGAGGACGCATCTGCTGCCCGGTCCACCCCGGAGTGTACCTGCGGCGGGGGACCGCAGGCAGATGGTACAAAACCCATACGGTCGCTCGATATGGACTGGAACCCGGGCAGATACGATCCCCAGAACTTAAAGATATGTGTCCGTTCTCGAAAAACACGCCTATTTCTTCCATCCTGGCACCGATCCTGAAGACGGCTTCCGACGCGCAGGCATTTCAGGATATTTTGCCGTACATTCGTCGAGTGACTTAAATATGCACGAAAATTAGATAATATGCGCGCCTGCTCTCGCAGACCTGCTGAATGTCTTCTCAAACTCACCTATATTCTGCGTGGTTTCAAATGCAATGGCTAAAGCCCCGTTTCTCCATTTTTCAATGTTTAACGACAGGAATTAACTTGTAGTAGAGATAAATGCCTGAATCCTGATTCAGTTCCCCGTTCGGGACGATCATTTCGAAACCTATTAATAGCACTCTTAAATTACTGATTAATCAGACCTATCCATTCAGATTACTTGATGGTATAGGTAGGACGTTTAGAGAGGTGTATGAAAAATGGTATTCCATCCTCCAGTTGCTATCGTAGCAAAAGCAGGTGATGCCGGGAAGTACAAGGTCGGACTCCCCGCCTGGAACATGGTTCTCCGTGGTGTCCTGTCCGGAGCGTTCATCGCAATGGGTGCTGCCCTGGCGACGGTCTGTTCGACCGGTATCCAGGCAACCGACGTCGCGATGCGGTTCGGTGCCGCGAGTCCCGGTATCTCCCAGCTCATTCTAGGTGCTGTCTTCCCTGTAGGGCTTATCATCACGATCATGACCGGTGCCGAACTCTTCACCGGCGACGCGATGCTCGCCCCCATGGCCGCGTTCATCCACAAGATCAGCTGGGCCAGTGTGCTCAACCTCTGGCTCTGGGTGTACATCGGGAACTTCATCGGGTCGGTGCTCTTCGCATATATCATGGCATACGGGCCGTTTGTCAGCTATGATGCTGCCGGAGTTGCAACAATCACAGCGTTTGGTGCGAGAGCGCTAGGTATAGCAACCGCAAAGACGAGTTACGTCGGCGCTATGGCGCTGTGGTCGTGCTTCCTCAAGGCAATCGCGTGTAACTGGCTCGTCAACCTTGCTGTCCTGCTCGGTATATGCGCTGACGACGCGATCGGTAAGATCGTCGGTATCTGGTTCCCGATCTTCGCCTTCGTTGCCACCGGGTTCGAGCACAGTGTTGCAAACATGTACTTCATCCCGGCAGGTATCTTCGTCACAGGGATTGACCCCTCAAGGGCGGTCGATACGGTCAACTGGATCTCCATGTGGACCAACAACGTAATTCCGGTCACACTTGGCAACATCGTCGGTGGTCTGTTCTTCGTCGGTGTCCTCTACTGGGTCGCATTCAGAAAGGAAATTGCAGCTCTTAAGTAGATCTAAGTAGACCTGATTAACGATGCAGATCGGAAATATTAAAGTGAGGGTGTCGGCCGTTGTATTGGCCGTCTTCCTCTTTTTTGTTGTCCTGATGGCAGCATATGTCCTCACTACGGGGGATGTATACCTGCTGAGCTGGGGCGTACCCGTGGCCGTTATGCTGGTTCTCATACCGCTAGCGCTCAACTACATGAGCCAGTCACAGTATGCGTCACTGGTGCCTATGTATGAAGCAGAAGCGAAGAACACCCGAGTACGGGAGATCAACCTGAACCTACTCGGCGAACCGATACGCATAAAGGGTGTCGTCGAACGAGTCTATTTCCAGTTCCTCAACCGGCCGCAGTACCTCGTTGCCGACCGGACCGGGGAGATATCGGTCAAGATGTTCACCTCGCCGGCAGAAGATGTAAAGACGGGGGATGTGGTCGAGGTGCTCGGCGTCGTCGTCAAACGTTACATCCTGTCCGGAGATGCGGTCATCAATTGCGTCTCCATACGAAAGGTCGAGAAAAATCAGCAATCCTGACGCTCCATCCGGGAGCGCCAAGCAATTCAGTGAAGGGACCGGCGGAAACGGGATGTTTCCTGCCCTAATAACCTTCGCAACCTGTCCTTAAAACGTTTTATCGAGCCCATCATCTATCGGCTTTGCCCTCGGCCGTTCGTTGAGGTCCTGGATGTAGTCCTCGAAGAGATGGATCCGGGTGCTCACGGGGAACGGTATCCCGATGGTGCTGATGACTGCTTCTCCCGGCTCAAGCGTCTGAATCTCGGTGTCCAGGCGCGAAAGATCCTGTTTTGCGCTGCTTGCGATGGTATCGCGGTCCCCCCGGTCAGAGAGCCCCATCACCACGAAGGTGTTCAACTGGGCAAGAACCCGGGCATCGATGTTCTTCGGTTGCTGGGTGACCACGCAGAGCCCGACGCCGAATTTCCGCCCCTCCATCGCGGCTTCACGGAAGATCTGGGTGCTCCCGGGTCCTGACCCCAGCACCCGCTGGGCCTCCTCGATGGTGATCAGCACCTGTTTTGGCTCCTCCTCGCCCCCCTCCCCCTGGTGGTTACGCATGATCTTGCGCGTGATGATCGAGAGGACGAAGAGTTCGCTCTGCTCACTCATCCCGGGAATATCGATCAAGACGACTTTGTTCTTGTGGAGCGCCTTCATGATCTCCGGGATCGAGGAGCCCCGCTTCCGGAGGAACCCACGATTCCGGTTCATCATGCCCATGATGCGCCGTTGCATCACCGAGAGCGTGCTCGGCGAGAAGTTCTTCAAGTCCCGGGCAATCCGGGGGTGCGGGCCGCTGTAGGTCTCGGCATCGAAGGTCGCAAAATCGGTCTTCTGGAAGAAGTCGATCACGTCGGAACCGGGCGTGCTCTCGAGCATCTCCACGACCTCGCGCTGGGGCGGGGAGTGCTCGTAGAGGAGGAGGAGGTCGGGCGCCCTGAAGTCATCGTGGTCCAGGTAGAGCTGCTCCAGGAGGTACTTCTTCCGGAACTGCTCCGACCGGGTGGAGAAGACAGAGAGCCCCTCCCGGCCGGCCTGGTAGTGCAGGAGTCCCCGGGTTTCCTTGCCGCTCGATGACCGCCCGCCCGCTACGTACTCGCCGTGGGGGTCGACGATGAGCAGCCCGAACGCCCGGGCCTGCATCGAAGAGGCACAGAAGACCTTCATGAAGTTGCTCTTCCCCATACCGGTCGTTGCAAAGATGCCCATATGCTGGCGCATGACTGCTGAGGGGAGAGCGACCTGCACGTCCTGCAGGACGTCCTGGCCGGTCTTCATCACTCCGACCTCGATATCACCCATCACCTGCCGGAGAAAGGCAAAGTCGTCCGAGCCCGGCCGTTCTACGCGAGAGAACTTCGCCGGGATCGTCCGGGGTTTCCGGAAGGCGCCGTCGACGCCGACGTAGCCAAGCGGGAGTGCCTCGACGAGGATGAAGACGTCCTCTCCGATACCGTAGAAGTGCTCGGTATGGGGGCGGGTGTCCCAGTTCGGGTCGGCGAAGTTGCAGTCGTGGAGGAGGTCGCTTACCTTGGCAAAGAACGTCAGCCCTTTCACGCTATCGGTGATCTTCAAGATCTCGCCGAGAAAGAGCTCTTCGTCGTGGGGGACGGCAAACCGGTAACTGAGCACCCGGTCTCCGATCAGGCGGTACTTCGAGGCGTCGCTGCCGTCAATATCGATCAAGTTCATCGTGGTAGTCTCCAAAGATGCCGGTGTAATCGGCGTAGGTCATGCCGAGCAGGTCCATATCCCGGATGATGTCCCGGCGGACCTGGTCGACCGCGTCCATCCCGATCTTTGTGGTGAGGTGGGCGTCGAGAAGCGGGTAGGGGTAGCCTGTAACCCTCCCGTCGTCGGCAAAAGAAGCGAGCGCCGAAAAGACCCGTTCGACGTTATCAGGGCCATAGTATTTCGGGATCTCCACCTTGAACGCCCGCTGTGCCCGCGGGTGCAGCCGCGTGACGTACTGCTCGCCGCGTTGCTTCCAGGGGCGTGCCTCCTCACGGTCGATGAGGCCCTCGGCGGCGGAGACACAGAGGTACCAGGGCTCACGAACGGAGAGTTCGCGGGCAAGCCCCTCCGCTGCCGGGACGATCGGGTGCCCCCCGCCCCAGGTGAGCGACGTCCGTTTCGTCACCGCGGCGATGAGCACCCCCCGGAGGTTGCAGAGGTTCAAGAGCCTCTCGATGACCTCGTCGTGGCTTGCATGGCGGACCTGGAGTGTGCCGTCGAGGACGAGGAGGTCCCCGGCATCGAGTTCCGCGGCCATCTCCATCGCTGCCCAGTACTCGAGGGTGTCGCGTATGACGGCGGTGTTCCTGACCGGGTCGTCATGGTTGAGATGCGCCTTGGGGGGGCAGCGGAAACAGTCGTAATAAAGCGTGTCGAAGTCCTCGTTCCCGGTTCCCGGGTTGACCGTGACGATGTGGAGGGGCGTCGTCCGGTGACAGAAGCGGGCGCTGCCGGTATACGCGCTGACCGATGCCCGGACGGCGGCGATGGCGAAACTGCCTGCGTCGAGGACGATAGTGTTGCTCCCATCCACCGCGCAGACGGCCCCGTCGAACTCGGGCCGGCAGAAGCAGTATGATGACGCATCAAACCCACTGCACGCCGAGAACCGCTCTACAAGGTCCTCGGGGGCGGACTCCCGGATCCTCCCGGCGACCCGCCGGATGGCATCCTGGTAGAGGGTCTTTGCGTCCATCACTCGACCTCCCGGACACAGCTTGCCTGGTCCGCCCCCATCTCGACCATGAACGTTGTCGAGAACTCATCCTGGACCTCGGTGATATGGGATATGAGAAGTATCTGGGGGAAATGAGCCTCCTGGGTCCTGAGTGCCCGCAGGAGGTTGTTGCGCCGCCCTTCGTCCTGGCTCCCGAAGATCTCGTCGAAGATCAGGAACGTGGAGTCGTGCACCCCGTTCACCTCGGCAAGGAACCGGGAGAGGGCGACCCGGAGGGCGATGGCGATGTCGTCCTGCTCCCCGCCGCTGAACCGATCGGCGGGGTAGTCGTCTCCCATATCGTGGACGAGGACGGTGAAGTCGTCGTCGAGCATCACCGTCCCGTAGCGCCCGTCGGTGATCTCCGCAAGCACCCTCCCCGCTTCCTCCTCGATCCTGTCCCTGACCACCTGCAGGAGGTAGTCCGTGTAATCCTTGATGAGGGTGCGGGTCAGTTTCAGGCGCCCTATCTCTTCAGCAAGCGTCTCCTGCTGCCGGGAGAGGTCCTCCGCCCGGGCGAGTCTCCCGGCCTCTTCCTCGATATTCGCTCTCAGGCCGGCTACGCGGGCACCGATTGCGTACCGCTGTTCCCGTGCCGCCACAACCTCCCGATCGCAGCCCGCGAGCGCCTCTTCTGTTGCCGCGACTGCCTGTTCGTCGAACCCGAGATCTTCGATGGCCGCCCCGACCCGGAGCGCCTCGGCCTCCCTGCCGGTGAGGAAGTCCTGCTTTGCCTTGAGTGCCTCAAGGAGCCTTGGGACCTCCTCGAGGCGGACCCGGAGTTCGAGCGCTCTCCGGTGCGCCACCTCGGCGCGGCCGCACTCCTCGCCAAGGTGTGCGAACCATTCCGGGTCAAACGAGAGGCGGGCGAGTTCGCCCCGGGCGGTCTCCTCTCTCTCCCTGAGCCCATCGACCCTGGCGATGACGGTTCTCAGTTCCGCTTCGAGGGTCGGTCGCCGTGCGAGGCGGGCCTGTGCTTCCGTGTAGGTGCGGTACGACCCTTCGAGTGCCTGCGCTTCAGATTCCAGGCGCTGCCGGACCGCCGGGTCGAACCCGAGCCCTGCGATCTTCGCCTCGGTCTCCTCTTTCCGGGTGAGGTAGCCCTCGACATCGGTGATGAGCCGCTGCCGCTCCTCCTGGAGGGCGGGGAGGCGGCTGCACTCGCCCCGGAGGGTGTCGGCCGCCGTCCGCCTCTCCGCTAGAGCGCGGATCCGCTCCTTGAGGGCGGCATGCACCGCGGGATCGTATTCGTCAACACCGAGCACCCGCATCGCGGCACGGTGTTCTTCGGCCTCGGTGCGCCATCGCTGCGCGCTCTTACTGCTCTGGTCGTGTCGGGACGAGTAGAGCGTGTGCTGCTCTTTCAAGCGCTGGCAGGCGATGCGCTGCCGGGAGAGGTCCTGTAGAGCGGTCATGAGGGTCTCGCGTTCGGCGGTTGCCCTCGTGTGCTCGTGCTCGAGACCGGCAAGCGTCTTCTGCATCGAGACGGTAGCGGCTGCAAGGTCGCCGACCAGTTCCTCATAGTGCTCGCCGAGGCCCTGGTGGCACGTCGGGCAGGAGCCTTCCGGGCCTGCGGTGAGGATCTCGGCCCGGTGTTCTGCCAGTCTCCGGATCTCGTTGCGGATCGCCTCCTGGCGTTCGGCACAGGCGCTGATCCGCGAGGTCAGGTACTCCTTCCGGCTCTCCGCCGACTCGATCTCTTCCTCGATGGCGCCCATCCCGGCGAGCTGTCGGGCAAGTCCAGCGATCTCGCTCTCGAGCAGACTCATCTCATCCGCTGCGGCGCGGACCTCCTGCAGGCACCGTTCTTCCTGCCGGGAGTACTCCAGGGCCTTGAGATAGACCTCCTCCCGGGCCCTGAGAGGGT
>Ga0265294_10005140_pt1 | contig 16053 bp, 22 predicted proteins | sample MunlanPumphouse3_FD_192504 | JGI IMG/M metagenome (GOLD analysis project Ga0265294, IMG submission 192504) | Groundwater microbial communities from a municipal landfill in Southern Ontario, Canada - Pumphouse #3 | ecosystem: Environmental > Aquatic > Deep subsurface > Groundwater | place...
TATCTGTTAACATTTTGTTATTAAAAAAAGGAGAATATTATGAAAAAATTATTAATCGTTAGTTGTATCTGTATTTCAAGTGCACTTTTTGCGTTTCAGCCTGGTTTCAGTGTTTATGGTCTTTATGATTTTACAAATAAAGTAGACGTGAGCATGTCTGGGATAGATTTCGCTTACAATTACAAAGAAACCCCTGGAGTTGGATTAAGTTATTCAGAGTTAATCAACGACATTGGTTTCTCTATTGATTGTGCTTATTATTTGGACAGAACTGTTGATTCAGGAACTGCTTTTGGAATTACTGCTCCATTTTCAGGAACATTGGTTAAGTTTTCACAATTAATAACTCAAGCAAACTTACTAACTTCAATTAGTGACAATTTAATCGTTTTTGGAGGAATTAATTATACCTATATGTCTTTTACTAATACGTCTGCCAAATTAGAAGGTGATTTTGGTTATCAAGCTGGAGCAATTTTAGGCTCAGACACCTTATCTTTTAAATTAGCTTACCAACTTATTAACGGAAAACTTGTCTCAGAGTCAGGTATTTCATCTGACAAATTTACAGCAAGCGGATTAGTTGCTTCTGTAATGCTAACAATTTAGGAGATAGGTACAAATGAAAAAAAATAGAGCATTTACAGCTATCGTCTTTGTTTGCCTATTAGGAATACAGGTCATGGCATATACCCCCGCTGTCATAGGTGGAGTAAGAGATGGCACTGCTTTAGGATTAGTTTTTGAAAGTGGATCTCGTGTAAATGATCTGAATATAAGATTTGGACTAGAAGCCACTACTTCAAATACACCAGGAATTATGTTTGTCGGAGGAAAATGGTTTCTTCGTGACTTAAATAACACCAAATTACCTATGTTTTTAAATCTTGGTATTGTTGCATATCTTGGAAACGAAGCAAATGTGGGTCCTTATGTATCTATTATGTTAGAACGTTTTCTGGACATGCCAGATTTGTTTCTTGAGGTCGGGATAGACATAGTAACCTCGGGGAAACTACAAGCTCAGGTCGGATATTTTTTCTAAAAAATACCTGAAATGCTAAATGAATTATGGAAACTTAAAATAAGGAGGATTTGATTATGAAAAAAGTATTATTTTGCACTGTTTTAATGTCTTTATCTTTGTTAAGCATACCTTTTGCAGCGGCCCCCTACCCTGGGTTCTATCTAGGCGATAGTAAACGGGAGGTAAGTAATGGTTATGAAGTAGGGGTGACTCTGACAAAACCTGCTGACAATGTCCGATGGGCAACCGAAGCGAATTTAGGTGTCATTGCCTCAAGTAAACTTTATTTTACCTATGGACTAAACTTAATTTACAACGTTCTACCGTATAGCAATGTTATACCTTATGTCTTTACTGGAATTGGTGGCGACATTGGACAAAACAGTTTTTACGCTGGTTTAAATGTAGGCGCAGGTCTAAAGTTTGTCCTAGCCCCAGATTGGATATATAGTCTGCAGACTAGGCATATTTGGTATGGTGAGCGTGACTCAGAATGGATGTTTGCCGGTATTCTAAATGTTCCCTTTGGAAATTGTAAAGAAACTATTGTTGTTGTGAATAACACCACGACTAATTACCGTGAACCAGTCGCAGTTATACCAGCAAAAGCTATTGTGGATAGCCAAGGTCAATTTTTAGGAATCAACCTTGATATCAATTTTGAGACTGACAGTGATGTCGTATCTCCCATTTATGCAGAGGATTTAAAGGACTTCGCTTATTATTTAAAAAAGCATCCAGAACAAAAAATTGAAATTCAGGGACACACCGATGATGAAATGTCTAAGCTCAATGATAATTTAGACTTGTCATACCGTAGAGCTTACTCAGTAGCCAAAGTACTAATTGTAAAATACGGAGTTCCTACTGATCAACTTATTGTCAAAGGTTACGGCTCACTCAAGCCTCTTGTTAAAAATAATTCCAAAGACAGCCGATCAATGAATCGTCGTATTCAAGCAGTATTGGTGAAACAACAATAATGACAAATAACACAAAGAAAAGGGAGGTAACTAAATGAAAATCTATAGAGTAGTTCGTGGTACTAGAATCTATAAAATTGTCAAAGAAATGAGTATTTATAAGATTATCCTGGCAACGTTACTGCTAATTGGGGTTATTGTTTGGGTTTACGCAGGATTGTTAAACATTCCCTTCACAAACAACCAACGAAATTCAGACTTTGATGGTGATGGTATTCCCAACTACCGTGATGAATTTCCTGACATACCAACAAAAGCTGTTGTGGACAATTCAGGTAATTTCTTAGCTTTAAACCTTGACGTTAACTTTGAGACCGATAGTGATGTAATTTCTGCAAGTTATAGTGAAAACATTAAAAAGTTTGCTACTTACCTAAAGAATCATCCTGACCAGAAAATAGAAATTCAAGGGCACACTGATGATGAAATGTCTAAACTCAACAATAATTTAGACTTGTCGTTCCGTAGAGCTTATTCGGTAGCCAAAATGCTGATAACTACCTATGGAGTTCCTACTGATCAACTTGTAGTGAAAGGTTATGGCTCACTCAACCCTTTAGTTACAAACAATTCGGAATACAACCGTTCACTGAATCGTCGTATTGAAGCAGTGTTGGTGAAATAACTGTGAATAATAATAATAAAAAAGAAAATGGAGGTAAAAATCATGAAAATATTTAAAAATTTTATTCCGGCATTATTACTAGTAGGACTAGTTTTTGTGTCTGGATGCGGAAGGGTACTAAACCAAACAGATTCATCATCAAACACGGTTGCACCAACAGTGCTATCAACAATTCCTGTAAATGGTGCAACTGGAATATACATTAACAGTAACATTAACGCTAATTTTAGCGAAGCTATGGACTCAGCAACTATCACATCTGTATCCTTTACCTTACAACAAGGATCTACCCCAATTACTGCAACGGTAACCTATGGTGACAATGTAGGAAGGCTACACCCAATTAATGATTTATTAGCCAATACTACTTATAATGTAACCATCAAAACTACTGTAACAGATCTTGGAGGAAATGAGTTAGCCGTTACTAAAAACTGGAGTTTTACTACAGCTATTGCCGCTATGCCTTTAGCAGTAAATCTTGGAACTGCTGGTAATTTCGCAGTGATATCCAAAGCTGGAATCTCAGCTGATGGAGGAAACTCAATTGTTGGAGACATTGGAGTTAGCCCAATCGGTGCTACAGCTATTACTGGTTTTGGATTAACAATAGATGGATCAGATACTTTTTCTATATCCTCTTTGGTAACTGGGAAAGTTTATGCTGCTGATTATAAGACACCAACTCCAACCAAAATGACTACTGCCATAGGTGATATGGAAACAGCTTTTACTGATGCTAATGGGAGAAATAATCCTACTGCGACTGAACTAGGAGCTGGAAAGATTGGTGGGATGACAATTTCTGCAGGTCTCTACAAATGGGGAACAGGATTAGATATTCCAACAGATGTAACTCTCGCAGGAAACTCAACAGATATATGGATATTTCAAATTGCTGGCAACCTTATTCTGTCTTCAGGAGCAAAAATTCTTTTAAGCGGTGGGGCAATCCCAGAAAATATTTTTTGGCAAGTTGAAGGATCGACGATACTTAACACAACTGCACATCTTGAAGGAATCATCTTATGTAAAACATTAATTAGCATGAATACAAATTCAACTATTAAAGGAAGAATGTTAGCGCAAACCGCAATTACTTTGGGAACTGGAGTAACAGTAACAAAGCCGTAAGAATAAAGAAAGGAAACTAAAATGAAAAAGAGTAAAGTTTTTATGATTCTATTGTTTGTATTCTTAAGTGCGCAGTGTATGGCTTATTCCCCCGCAATCATAGGGGGAGTAAGAGGCGATGGTACAACTTTAGGTCTAGTTTTTGACAGTGGCGTACCTTCAAATGATTTAACCATTAGGTTTGGTATAGAAGGTAATGCTACAGATACTCCAGGGATAGTATTTGTAGGAGGCAAATGGTTTCTACGTGATGTAGACAACACTAGATTCCCCATGTTTTTGAATATTGGACTGGTCGGATTTATGGGAAAGACAACGACGGTAGGACCATATGTATCCATAATTATGGAGCGAATGATCAATCTTCCAGGTCTATTCCTTGAATTTGGTATTGACCTAGCAAGCTCAGTAAAACTACAAGCTCAGGTTGGGTATTTTTTCTAAAACATAATTAAAGGAGGACTGAAGATGAAAACAAACAACATTTTAACTATTATCTTATTTGCAGGAATCATAAGTATTGCTCAAGCAGAAGTTAACATTAATCTTGGTCCTCCTCCGATTACATTTTCAAGGCCCGCAAAATTGATAATGATGCCTTGGTCAGGTGTTTACTTTGTGCCGGACAATGAAGTTGAAGTATTTTACTACAAAGATTATTGGTGGACAGAAAGAGAAGATCGTTGGTATCAATCAAAAGAATATAATGGCCCTTGGGAAATTATACAAAGAAAACATGTACCAAATCATGTATTAAAAGTACCAAAAAACTATCGTTCTACTTACAAAAACAAAAAAGCTATCAATTATCTTGACTGGGACAAAAAGCATCAAACAAAAAAAAGGAGAAAACAATGGGCTTACTAGATTTAATTATAATTGTTCTAATAATATCTTGGATAGGAGGATTTTCTATACACTTTGCTGGAGGGTTAATTCATTTACTCTTAGCCATTGCCCTTATTGTCCTTATTTTCCGTCTTTTAGGTATGAGAGTCTGATAAATAATGAATAAAAATACTTTTATTACTACTTTCATCTTTGCTTTTTTTATTACCACTTTACAAGCAGCATTGGTAGTCACAACACCTTCAGAACTAATTGTTATACCTAAGACTGGTATAAGCTTTTTGCCAAGTAGTAATTGTTCCTCTGCTATCTTCTTCTATAATGATTTCTGGTGGACTCCACAAAAAAATGGTTGGCGCAAAGCAAGACTACTTGAAGGTCCTTGGGAGATTCTTTTAAGTAAAAACATCCCCAGTGATTTTATCTTAATGCCAAAAAATTACCGCGAAGTTTATGAAGAAAAAATTTCTATTGATTACTATCAATGGAGAGAAAAATATCTAGATAAAGAACACCACCACGACTAATAAACATTCTTCGCATATAAATCACGGTAATTCCAATAATTACGCATTACAACTTTTACATAATTTCTGGTCTCGGTATAAGGAATCTGCTCTATAAAATCTTCTGTCTGTAGCTGTCTATTTTCTGATACCCAAACTGCCGTTCTATTTGGGCCTGCATTATAACACGACAAAACATACTCTTTGTTATTAGGATGCCTTTTGGTCATTTCTGCAAAATAATTAACTCCAAACATTATATTTGTTGAAGGGTCATCAAGGTCATACTTATCCAGATTAAAGCCACGCGCTACTGCCTTAGCTGTTGGCAACATCAGTTGCATTAATCCACGCGCATTACTCTTCGAAATAGCTTTAGCGTTAAACCTGCTTTCTTGTCGCATTAACGCTAAAACCATATATGGATCCAATCCATATTTCTGCGATTCCTTATTCACATCTTCCCAAAAATAAAGTGGATTTGCCTTTTCCCAAAAAACCGTTGGCATAGTATATAGCTTACCTTTGTTTTGATGATTTCTCCAAACAACATCGCTTATTCCCAATGCATTATACTGGTCATTATTTTTCTCATATAATTCTATCAAATAAAGAGCCAAAGCAAGATTACTAGTATTGGCAAAAAACTTAGGTCTTAAGAACAAAGCAGCGGTTTCATAGTCACCTAGCTCTATAAAAAAAGCAGCTCTTTGACTCAGCATTTTTATATCAATATCTTTGTTTAAAACATCTGGTTCTCTTCTGAAACTCTTACCTAAGCATCTAGCTGCAAGATGGCCATAATAAGTCCAAGGATACTCTTTAAATAGTCTTTCATACAGTTCCTTCTTTCTGATAGGGGTGGTTTCTGGTAAAAGAGTTAAAATAAACAAAGAAACTGGTCCCACTGTTTGGTCTACTTTCTCTTTCTCTACAACTTCATAAAAATATTTCTCTGCTGACAAATAATTACCAGAAATGTACAACATTCTTCCTAACTGAAACCTTATCTCATCTGACGTTTGCCTCTCTGGAAACATCTTCAAATAAGTAACATAGCACTCTTCTGCTTCGGCATATCGATCATTAATGCGGTACAAACTAGCTAATTCTAGTAAAACAGTCTCCATTAAATATAAATTACTACTATAATTCTCTCTTAGATGAAGATAAGCTTCTATTCCAGCATCAATACCCTTCTGCACATAAATAAGTTTTGCTTTCTGAATTCTTGCTAAATTACTAAATTGTTTGTCGCTAGAATTTATTACATCTGCAAAAAAACTATAAGCAGCAGCATATTCGCCGAGCTTAGTAGCGTTTATTCCCGAAAGATATTTGGCCTCAATTACTTTGTCAGCCGACGGATAGTTTTTAAACCAATAACTAAAAGCCTTTTTACTGTCTGCCCATCTAGCTCTTGAATTATATATTTTTGCTAAATTCCAAACCTCTGCCGAACTCAATTTACCCCATGCTTCTTTAGTAAAAGAATAGTCTAAAATCTCATTTCTCAAACTTTGCGCAAAGATAAAATCAGGATACATTTTAAGCAATTGCTCATATATAGGAATGGAATCTTCCCTAGAAGATAATTTAGCATAATAATACAAAGCAAAATCCTGAACTTCAGAAGTTGTTTGACTAATATTTCTCAACAAAATATAGCTTTCCATCTTTTGCTCTGTGTTAAACAATTTCCTAGCTCTAGAATAATCACTTAAAGTATCTGCAAAAGTAAAAGTTGCTAATAAAATTACAAAAAAAAGAAGGTTGGTGAGAATGTTTTTCATAACTTGATTTTCAATTACAAAACCGAATTTGTCTACAAAAAAAGGAGGCTTAACGCCTCCTTTCTAATGTTATTTGTACAATTAACTAAAATTAATCTTCAGAAATAGCGTTTACTGGACAAGTGTCAACACAGGCACCACAAGAAATACAACTTGATGCGTCGATTACTCTTTTGTCATCCGCTTCAGAGATAGCTTCTACTGGACATGAAGAATCACATGCACCACAGTTAATACAATCATCACTACTAATCTTATAAACCATTCTTTACCCTCCTTTACTAACAAAATCAGAAATATGTTACGACCGCCTAAACTAAATGTCAACCTTCAAGAGGTCATCCAAACCAAAAGGCTAAACCTACCTGCATTTGACTTGTTTTTTCTATAAGAATAGAAATTTTTTCCGCATATAGTACATTCATCTTCAACAAAAATCATTTCTTGTCTAATACCACAAGACAACAACTGCTCTTTGAGGATAATTTCCAAATCAAAAAATAATTTATCATCCTTATAATTAAAGGCCGAGCTGTTATCTTTAAAAGTTTCTCTGAACTCTTCACCGACTTCATAACAACAACCTTTAGCGAAAGGAGAGACAATAACTTTCGTGAATTTATGATCACAACCCATTTCAGCTTTCATATGCTCAAGCACCCTAGGAATGATTCTCCCAAGAGTCCCCTTCCATCCGGAATGAATGGCTGCCAAAACCCCACTCTCTTCATTATAAAGACCGATCAAGGGACAATCTGCTCCTTGTACCATCAAGACAAAGTCTTTCTCGCTAGTAATCAAGGCATCTACATTATTAAGCGCACTCTCACCATTAAGGGCCCCTTTAGAGGCATCCTCCATTCCTACTACATAAAAATCTGAGGAATGACTCTGTTTCATAACAACTAAATTCTCAATTAACAAACCTAGTTTAGTGCAAATAGCTTTACGATTAGCTAAAACGTCACCTGTCCCTGCATAAAAAGAAATATTACCATCATCACGATTAGAAATGTAGTAATTAAAGCCCACTACTCTTGATAACCTTTAGACCTTCTTCTCTTTTTTCAATTAATACTCCTTCAACATCTTTTAAAGAATTAATTAATTGCAGCCCTGCCTCTGTACCCATCACAAAGATACCAGTTGCCAAGGCATCTGCTTTGGCAACATTATCGGCAACAATAGTAACGCTCAATAAATCATTAAAAACAGGATAACCTGTTTTGACATCAATGATGTGATGATATTTTTTGCCACCTTCGTGTAGCCTAAAGTTCCTATAGCTACCACTTGTGGCAACACCTTTGTTCTTTAACCTCAGCATCAACATCGCGCTGTTGTTATTTTCTGGATTAACAATAATAACATCCCAACCATCACGATAAAACTCGTCACCTTTAACGTAAAGTTCTCCTCCAATTTCTACCATAAAATCCTTTTGTTCAAACTTAGCCAAAACAGCAACCAATCTGTCTACAGCATAGCCCTTAGCGATTGAAGCAAGGTCGATAGTGACGTTTTCTTTTTTCACAACGCTGTTGTCAGCAATGATTAATTTATCATAACCTACAAAGCTTAACATTGATTCAATCTCTAGTGTGGATGGATACGTATATTTATTCTCTCGTCCAAAACCCCAAAGCCGAACAAGTGGATCAACTGTCGGATCATAGTACCCATTAGTTTCTAAATACGTCTCTTTAGCTAAAGACAAAACACTATATAATTCATCACCTAAATCATATTTTACATTAACTGAAGCTGAATTTAATTTACTAACCTCGCTATTTGGTTCAAATGTTGAAAAGATAAGATTCAGCTTATACAACTCATCCTCAATCGCTACTTTCATTTCTCGCAACTTTTCAGAATTAATCAACCTAGCATAAATTACTACCTTATAAGTAGTCCCCATTGTATAACCGGAAAACTCATAGGCTTGTCTATTAAAAAATAAATATAAAAACAAGGAAAGCATAATTACTAACAAAAAAAGACTATTTATTTTTTTCTTCACTCAAATATCCTTTTTGAAAATAATACTCTCGCAGAAGCAACTTCTTCCATTTACCTAAAGTTTGACCACTTTCAAGAATACCAAGCCACTTCTCTCGTAACTGATTTTTTCTTGATAAATAATTAAAGATCATTTTATTTAAAAAATTGATACCTAAAAAACTTTTTAAAGATGGATATTTTTGAATAATCAAATGTACTGATTTTCCCATATTTTCTCTTCTGTAAATTTCCTCCACATCAGACCAGACGTGAAAATGATAATTTTCTGCTTTATCCGAATAAATTAGCTTCTTACCTTGTTTTCTTAAAAGCTCAAAGCCAAAGGCAACATCTTCCCAACCATAATTTTTGAACATTTCATCAAATCCACCAAATTCTTCAAAAAATTTCTTGGGAAAAGATAAGTTACCAGTCAAACAATAATAAAAATCTAGTCTTTGTTTATGCTTAACATGATGCGTAATATATGGTCTTCGTAAATGCTCCAAAACAGGCAAAGACTCTTTAGTTAATACCCAAGTCTTTCCTTCCACTAAAACATTAAAATCATTTTCTTGTTGAAGATTCAAATGTTCCTTCAGTAAATCTCTATGAGCAATCATGTCTGCATCAGTAATTAATACAAGTTTAGCTGACGCCTCTTTTATCCCTCTGTTTCTTGCCGAAGCCTTGCCTTCATTCTTTTGTCTGAAATATTTAAGAGAATATTTATATTTAGCTGTAGCAATAAATTTATCTGTACCATCATCACTCTCACTATCAACAACAAGCACTTCATATAAATCAGGTTGGAGTGATTGGTCATTTAATGAATCCAAAACTAACTTAAGTTTATCCTTTAGATTATAAGTACCGATAACAACACTAATTTTTTTTCCCATGAATCTATTGTATTAAAACTACCCAAATTTGCAATTACTCTTTTAATATGATACTTTTAGCTATTAGGGGGAATTTCAATTATGAAAAATATTAATGTGTCATACATTGATGACGTATGTTATCTTGTGATTAACGGTGACATTGAATTTAATGAATCAGAACAATTGTTAGACAAGGTTAACTCCTTAATGATAAAACCTCATCCCAAAATAGTGATTGATTTAGGAAACTGTAAATATATCGACAGTCTTGGACTAAGCACCTTTAATCGAGTCCACGAAATTTCCAAAAAAAATAACAAAAAACTAATACTTTGTAACTTAGATAAAGATTGTGAAGATATTCTGTTTATGACAACTCTTTGGAACAAAGTTCCAATCTTGAAAGACCTAAAAAGTTGTATTCAATCTGCTAACTGATAACAGATAACTGTTGCTACTGCCAATCCGCCATCATGGGAAATAGAAAGATCACACGATATATTATTCTGTTCGATAAAATCTTTTGTCTTACCAGTAAAAACCAAATAAGGACGCCCATCTTCTTCGTGTGTCACAGAGACTTCTTTCATTATTAAATCTTTAATACTAGAAACTGCCTTGAAGAATGCTTCCTTAGCTGCAAATCGAGCAGCCATTCGGTTGAGTTTTAGTGACTCATTATCCGACTTAAAGATGTAAGCTAATTCCTCTTCAGAAAAAACACGGTTTTTAAAATGCTCGTCTTTAAGAATTTCCTTAAATCTTTCTACAGAAACAACATCAATTCCAGTGGTGTATTTATTTGCCATGTCTTTTTTCATAAAGGTAAAGCTGAAACAATTCATAAGGAATAAGATACATTCTGGTAATCCTACTAGGTTCTTGTAATAATCTAAAAAACCACTCTATCCCCATTTTCTGCATCCAAAGTGGTGCTCTTTTTAACACTCCAGCAATAACATCAAAGCTCCCACCAACAGTTATTTTGATTGGCACCGCTAATTGAGCTTTATGTTTGTTAATAAAAACTTCTTGTTTAGGAAAGCCTGTACCGACAAATAAAATATCCGCGCCACTCTTGTTTATCTGCGCAACTAACTCATTTTCTTCGTTTTCAGCGAAATAGCCATGATGACTACCAACTACGTTAAAGGAAGGAAACAACTTAGCGGTATTGCTCACAGCTTTGTCTACTATTTCTTGTTTAGCTCCTAAGTAAAAAACCTTATATTGTCTTTCTTGATTAGTGCCTAGTGCATAAATCGTATCTATTCCAGTTACTCTTTTGGTAAAACCTTTTCTGAAAACCTTTGCTAATTTAACTAAAGTGATACTATCAGGCAACAAAATATCTGCGGATTTGAGGATACCCGAAAGATAAGAATCTTTATAAGAAGCATAAAGAATCTCAGTGGTGGGAGTTATTATAAAACAACTCTGGTTTTTTCTAAGGTAATTATCAATTTCTTTAATCAGACTTTGGTAGTTTCCAGAAAAAAAAGAAAATCCTAATAAGTTATTATCCATGAATCCTTCACTTGTAAAGTATTACAATAATTTACTAGAAATAGCTGGTTTTGTCTAATGAATTATAGTTCAAAAGAACTTTATTAGAACATTTCCAATCAGCTCTGGAATAGAATCCTTCTCAACATCATCCATACAACAAGTGAGTACATTCTTCTGTGCCACCCTATCTTTATAAAGCATTACTAGCCTATTATCTGCATCTTTCACGGAAGGAAGAATCGTTTGTTTCACCATAGAAGCAAAACCTGCGCCTTTGTCTCCGTTACCTAAATAGACAAAGGGCGTTCTTGCTGCTGCACTAAAAATAAGACTATGATATCTTTGGCCAATAAAAAAATCCATCTGCTTAATATTTCCCATTAGATGACAAGGATCACCCTCTTCCAGAATGTCGATTTTTAATTTTTTCTTTAATAATGAATAGATAGGTATGTCTTCTGGATTAAAAGGCACAAATATCAAATCCACATTGGTCTTTTTTTGAAAATCGACTAGAAGATTCAAATAATGATTGGTTAATTGGCCTGACATTATATTAATCCCAACATATCCCTGATATTGATTATCTTTTTGATAAGGTTGCAATAAAAAAGCAGTATCCATCACAAAACCAATTTTTTTCTTAATTTTAAGATCATTTTTTAAATAATCAATACTGCGAAAATCTCGCGCACTAACTCTATGCGCTAAAAAAATGGCTCTCCTCAAAAGTCTTCTGCTAATAAAATGTTTTAATCTATCGAAACCTTGGGAATATAAAACCAACTTCTTTTTATACAATCTACAAAGCTCTGCCACTCCAGTATAATAAAACATGTTAAGAATACTTGTTTGATCTTGAAACAAACTACCGCCAGAAAAAACAATCAAATCGCAATAATTCACACCAGCAATTAAATGGGTAATTTTTTTTCTTGAGAAAACAATCACGTCATATTTTTCTTTAGTAATCTCTGGAGAGTCTGTGAACACAGCTATCTTAATTGGTTCATGATACTTTTTACATTGGCTAATCATTGCACGAAGAATAGCCTCGTCGCCAACATTATTATTGCCAAAAAAACCAACCAGCCCTATTTTCATTAGTAAACTAAAAGATACCTTTCAATAGCCCTAACCGCTAAATGTGCATCATTGATTGCTGAAACTGACATACTATTGGAATTTATTCTACAGGAACCAACAGCGTATACTCCTGGAATGGCAGTTTCCATATCCTCATTAACTTGCAAGTAATTATCTTTGTATAACAACTCCTCCTCAATAAAAAAAGTATTGGCTACCGACAAGCTACAATCAAAAACACAATCAACATCCAAAACTTCACCATTTGTTAATAATATTTTTTCTATCTGCTCTTCACCAACTAGATCAAAAAACCGTTCATTAGAAACTGAAACGTTTGCTAAAGAATATAGTCTTTCAGACGTTTCTGCACTTACTTCTGCAACCTCTGTCTCTAGTACTAAATGGACTTTACGAACCAACGGGCTGAAATATTCTGCTATTCTAAACGCATGAATATTGTTACCAAGCACAGCTAAATTTTTACCCATATAATATACAATGTCCATCATGGGATCTATTGCCAAATCAAGGTGGACATTGGGAGTCTCTCTTTTTCTGAAAGTTATGCCAGTAGCAAAAACAACTGTTTTTGCTAACATAATCCCATTCTGAGTACATATCTTTTTTACTCTAGAGGATAATTCAAAAACAGAAACCACCTTGCTATACATAACATGAATATTTTTATCTTTTAATAAATACTCTACTCTACTTTTAGAAAAAACATCACTCTGAGATAAAAGCCCCAGCTCTCTAAACTGAGAAACGACCTCCAAAACACTTAGAACTCCAGTTTCCTCGATTATTACAACACTAAGTCCTTTATCTGCAGCTTCAATGGCCGTACTTAAGCCTGAAACCCCACCACCAATAACAAGCACATCGTAAACAAAAGGAAAATCCTCCTGCAACTTTTTGAAGTCAATGGCTTCTAGAGTTTCCATGCTAATTACCGTTACTAATCATAAAGTTGGTTTTGTTGTCTGAATAAATCTTGTTTTTTTTCAAATCCAAAGTAATATCATTACTCTTTAAAACATTTTTCCCCTGATTAACTATTGCTTCTCCTTCAAAAATCATCAGACCTTTGTCTGGGTAATAGACAAGTTTCTGGCTATACACAATATACTCTTTGTAAATCACTTGCACATCCTTGAAAGCATTGACGATATTCTTTTCTCTGTCAAAAACCATTTCTTGACAATAAATTTTGACTTCTAAATAGTCAGCAATGATATTATCAAAAAGATTTATTTTATTTTTGGATTCTTTATAATTAGCTTTGTCTGCTCGAATGATCAGCTTGCCCTGTTCAATAACTATTTTTTCATTTGCTTCAAAATAATTGGTAGAAAGATTTACTTCAAACCTTTCGGCCTTAATATTTACAGGATTATCCTCTGCTGCAAAGCAAACTAAAAAAACAAATAGTGAAACAAATATTATTACTCTACTCATTGTAAAACAAACTCCCCTCCTCTATAAGTTTTCAACAGAAGCCTTGTCATATCATATTCTAATTCATTTCCACTGTAAACGTGCTGACCGCGTTTAAAATAAACGTTAGAGCTTGCATAAACTACTCCCCTATCAAGATAATAATCAATAACATCAGCAGAAATAATCAAACCATCTTCAGAGTTAATGGTCGATTCATGCATAATAAACTTTTTGTCAAAAATCTCTATTTTTTTGGCAACTACATTAAACTCTAGCTCTCCTTGCAAAAAATGTTCGATGTTTGCATTCAGAAGAACAAGGTTTGGTTCATTTGTTTTTGAAGGTGATTTATAAGTGTAATCAACCCTCAAAAAAATTAAGTATAATAAAACCACAAAAGCAAAAAAGAAAAAATATTTAATTCTCATTTTTTAGGTTATCTATGGAATATCTATTAAAGACACTGGATGCTTGCATGGATCCAACTTTAATCAAAGTTCCGGCTAAACCAAAAAAATCCCCTGTTTGTTGTTGACCATAACCTTTTGCAAGAAATAACGCCATTCCATCTGGCTCATATCGAATAGCATTATCAATTATCCTCAGTGCTGTTCGCCAGTCTTTCTTTTCACCATGAATATACGCGATGTAACCAAGAGCCCAACCTTTAACAGACCTTTCTGGGCTTAACTCAACTACTTTATAAAAATAATTTTTTGCTTCTTCTTTTCTATCATTGAAATATAAAGCAAAAGCATAGTTAAAATTCGCTTTCCAATCATTGGTTGCCATTTCTAATTCAGTCGCAGTCTCAGTTAAAATTTTCTGATTGTATTCACTATCTATTTTGTTAATTGCGGCTAGCTCATCAAATCCCTCTTGTAAAAAACCAGTATAGGCATAAGCCATAGCCAAATCAAATCTTACTCTTAAATCAGAAGTGCTAGTTTGTGCTAGGTGATAACTATTTTTCAGATCCTGCCACTGTGTTTCGGAAATAACCGAAAAGCCTAAACTTAACCCTAAGACGAAAAGAATTAAATATTTATTTAATTTCATCTGGCCTTCCAATAGAATAATAATAAAATCCTTGTTCAGTCATTCTTTGTGGGTCATACAAATTTCTTCCGTCAAAGATAAAGGGTCGCTTCATTAAAGATTTAACTTTATCTAAATCCGGTGCTCTAAACTCGTTCCACTCTGTATGAATGAGTAGCGCGTCAGCGTTCTTTAGTACATCATAGGCATTATTATAATGCTCTATTCTATTCCCAAAAATTTTCCTAGCATTCTCACCAGCCACAGGGTCAAAAGCTCCAATAATACAGCCTTTGCTTAATAAAACCTCAATCACATCGATAGCTGGAGCCTCTCTCATGTCGTCTGTTTTAGGCTTAAAAGCCAAGCCCCACACAGCAATTTTGGCTGACTTTAAAGGAATATTGTTTGCCAAAAAAACATTAATAACTTTTTGAGCTAATACTTTCTTTTGCTTCTTGTTAACTTCTTCAACTGAGTGAAGTAATTCCATAGTCAGACCATTGTCCTTACCAGTTTTCACAACAGCCTTCACATCTTTAGGGAAGCAAGAACCACCATAGCCTATACCAGGGAAAAGGAACTTATTGCCAATCCTTGAATCTGCACCAATAGCAGTCCTAACATGATCAATATCTGCTCCAACTTTTTCACATAATCCAGCCATCTCGTTCATAAAAGATATTTTTGTTGCTAACATGGCGTTTGCAGCGTACTTAGTAACTTCTGCGCTTCGATTATCCATCAAATGTATTCGATTGTTTGTTCTGGTGAAGGGAGCGTATAAATCAGTCATTATCTCCAACGCTTTCTCTGAGCTTCCACCCAAAACAACTCTGTCTGGTTTAGCAAAGTCTTCAATTGCTGAGCCTTCCTTTAAAAACTCTGGGTTACTAATAACATCAAACTCCATGGCTATTTTTCTGTTTTCAAGCTCTTTGTTAATTGTTTCTCTAACTAAGTCTGCAGTCCCTACGGGAACTGTAGATTTATTTACTATTACTTTATAACCATTGAGGTGTTTACCAATATCTTTCGCTACCTGAACAACATGGCTAAGGTCAGCTGAACCATCTTCTTCTGGCGGAGTACCCACAGCAATAAACAAAACCTGATTATTCTGAATCGCTTTTTTGATATCTGTAGTAAAACCCAATCGTTTTTCCTTGATGTTA
>Ga0265294_10005147_pt1 | contig 16038 bp, 10 predicted proteins | sample MunlanPumphouse3_FD_192504 | JGI IMG/M metagenome (GOLD analysis project Ga0265294, IMG submission 192504) | Groundwater microbial communities from a municipal landfill in Southern Ontario, Canada - Pumphouse #3 | ecosystem: Environmental > Aquatic > Deep subsurface > Groundwater | place...
GTTCGATTTGTAATGTTTGCTTTCGGTGATCGACTTTTTGATTTCCTGGTACACTTTCTCGGCGTCGAAGCCGGTGAAGCCTTTCAGGTAGGCATCGACGACCATGGGAATGGAGTGGTTGCCGATCATGGTGAAGGTCTCCTTGCCCATGAGTGCCCAGATGGGGAGGTGTCCCTGTTGTTCGCTGAAGGCGGTCATGGAGTTGACGAGGTCGGAGACGATTTCCGGGCTGAGGATGGTGTACATGGGGAAGGCTGCACGGAAGGTATCCCACTGCGAGAGGGTGGAGTAGTACTTGCCGGTGGGTGACTGGGTGATTTCTTCGTTGGGGCCCACGTAGCGCCCATCGACATCGGCGATGTTGTTGGGCTGGATGTAGAGGTGGTAGAGCGAGGTATAGAAGTTGGTCTTCTCGTCGGGTGTCCCCTCCACCTGCACGCGGGAGAGGATTTGGTTCCATGCATCTTTTGCTTCCTGACGTACCTGGTCGAACTCCTTGTCAGCCGTTTCGGCAGCGAGGTTGGCTTTAGCGCCTTCGATGCCGGTGGTGGACATGGCGATCTTCATGTGGAGGGTGGTGTCATCGCCCATGTCGAAGGCAAGGATGTAGCGAGGCGCCTTCTCCCGCGGGTCCTGCTGTGCAAGCTTTTCGGAAGAGATGATTGGCTTGTCGAACTCGATGACGAAGTAGTAGGTGCGTTCCACCCATTCGCGGCGGCGAGTGTGGCCGGTGAGGATGCGGTCGCCCTCGAAGGTGACTTCGTTGTCGAGGACATGGGTGTAGAGCCGTTCCTGCTGCCATACGAGTCCGCTCTGGAAGTCGGCCAGCACGTGGGCAGGCTTATCTTTGGCGAAGGTATAGCGGTGGTAGGCTACATGGGGTGTGGTGGTGATCTCCACCTTCACCTCGTTCTCGGGCAGCTCCACGGTGTAGTAGCCGGGGGATGCCTTTTCGGTGGATTTGTCGAAGCGGCTGCTCAGGTCGGCACGCTTCTCTCCGGCGAAGGGTTGCATGAGCAGGTCGCCCAGGTCCACGCAGCCTGTGCCGTTGAGGCGGTTCTGTGAGAAGCCGTTGATGCGTTCATCGTCGTAGAAGTAGCCGGAGCAGTACTCCCAGGAGAAGTTACCCGTCTCGGGGCCGGGTTGCATCATGCCCAGCGGGTAGGTTGCGCCGGGAAAGGTGTGCCCCGTGAAGGCAGTGCCGATGAAGGGGTTCACATACTGGGTGAGGTCGGTGTCATCGGCCGGTGTAGTGCTGTTGCTTTTGTTGGTACAACTCAGCGTCAGCAACATTGTTATGAGGAGAAGGGCTGTTTTTTTCATCACATCATCACATCAGTTAATCTTCCCGCTTCGCTCTCTTCGTTTCCCAGACAAAATAAGCCAGCAGGCCGAGGAATGCGAAGAGCGCTGTAATTTGGGCGCCGGTGCCGTTCGGGTCGGCCCACAGGTTGGAATTGAGCGCGTTGCTGTTGCCGGTAAGGAAGATGATGAGTGCTCCCACCACACCAAAGAGTGCCGCCCCGGCAATGAAGCCGGAGGAGATGAGGATGGCGCGTTGGTGACGGGCGTTGGTAAGCTGGGGGTCTTTTTTGTTCTTGTTGATCCAGTGGTTGAGCAACCCGCCTACCACGAGAGGTGTGTTGAGTTGCAGCGGGATGAACATGCCGAGGGCAAAGGCGAGGGGCGAGATGCCGAGCCAGTTGACCAGGATGGCAATGACGGCGCCGATGCCAAGGAGCATCCAGCTGACGCCACTACCTGCCATGAGGGGCTCGATGATGGCTGCCATGGCGTTGGCTTGTGGGGCGACCATGGGGTTGGGGTGCTCGGGCGTGGCGACGAAGCCATAAGCCTCATTCAATATAAAGATCACCGCGCCCACGGTAGCGGCCGAGACCAGCGTGCCGAGGAACTTCCACGACTCCTGCTTTGCCGGCGTGGTGCCAATCCAGTAACCAATCTTGAGGTCGGTGACGAAGCCTCCTGCCATGGAGAGGGCGGTGCAGACGATGCCACCGATGATGAGTCCGCTCACCATGCCCTGCCACCCTTCGAGGCCGACGGCGACGAGGATGACCGAGGAGAGGATGAGGGTCATCAGCGTCATTCCCGACACAGGGTTGGAGCCGACAATGGCGATGGCGTTGGCGGCGACAGTGGTGAAGAGGAACGAGATGATGGTGATGGTGAGCAGTGCCACGAGGGCCTGCACGAGGGTTACCTTCACGCCGATGAGGAGGAAGACAAACACCGCAACGAGGGTGAGGAAGAGGAAGAGTGCCACAAAGGCCATCTTCAGATCACGGTCGGTGCGCTTCACATGGTTCTTTTCGCCACCCCCGGTGATGTTTTTGCTTGTGGCGAGCTTGAAGGCACTGCCGATGACGCCGGAGGACTTGATGATGCCGATGATGCCGGCCATGGCGATGGCGCCGATGCCGATGGGTCGCACGTATGTGGCGAAGAGGGCTTCGGCCGACAGGTCGGCAAAGGGATTGACTCCTCCGCCGGCAGCTGCTGCCAGTGCCCCGATCTCATTGACCAGGGGAATGAGCACCAGCCAGGAGAGGAGGGAGCCCACGGTGATGATGAGTGCGTAGCGCAGGCCCACGAGGTAGCCGAAGCTGAAGATGAGGGCGCTCACGTTGAACTTGAGCACCATCTTGAAGCGCTCGGCCAGCATGGCGCCAGCGGGGACGATGCGGGTGGTGATCTCCTCGCTCCAGAGGCGGAAGGTGGAGAAGCAGAAATCAAACAGTCCCCCGATGAGGCCGCTGGTGATGAGCAGGCGGGCTTTGTTGCCCCCCTTTTCGCCGGTCATCAGAATCTCGGTGGTGGCGGTCGCCTCGGGAAAGGGAAGCTTGCCATGCATGTCCTTCACAAAATACTTGCGGAAGGGAATCAGAAAGAGAATACCCAAAAAGCCGCCCAGCAGCGAGGAGAAGAAGATCTGCCAGAAGTTGATCTCGATCTCCGGATATTTGGCCTGGAGGATGTAGAGACCGGGGATGGTGAAGACGGCGCCGGCGACAATGACACCAGAGGAGGCGCCAATGGACTGGATGATGACATTCTGTCCCAGTGCGTTCTTCCTGCGAAAGGCTGCCGAGGCACCCACGGCGATGATGGAGATGGGAATGGCGGCTTCGAATACCTGGCCGATCTTCAGGCCCGAGTATGCTGCCGCAGCCGAGAAGATGACGGCCATGAGGAGACCCATGCCCACAGACCAGCCTGTGACTTCGGTCGCTGGCTTCCCTGCCGGCATCACTGGTTTGTACTCTTCTCCTGCTTGCAACTCCCTATAGGCGTTGTCGGGCAGTTCGGTTACTTTCTTTTCTTCCTGTTGTTCCATATGTTTGTTTTTTTAGCTGTCAGCTTTTAGTAGTTTGTTTTTAGGTGAAAGCTTTTCAATTTTTGCGTTTGCGTTAAATGTGTTTATCGAGGTTTAGAGACCTCTAATTTTTCCGGTGTGCAGCGAAGTCCTCCATTATTCTTTGGGTACCTGTCCAACGAAGGTTTCGTAAAAAGAGTAGTGAAGCGTAGCGACTTCTTCTCTTTTAGAAACCGAGATGATGACAGGTCAAAGAATAAGGGCAGACGAGAAGCACACTGGAAAAATTGATGGGCAGACCGCTGATTGCTGAAACATTCCGTTCAAATTTTTTGCCGAAAATACAAAAAAAAGTGTAAAGCGTGCACCTCTTTTCCAGGTTTGTGCCGTTTTTGCTATATTTGTGTGCTCAAGAGCTCCCATGGGGCCCAAGACCAGTTATCATTGTTTGATTGAAAAGTGAAAGAGATGAAAAAGATATGTTGGGCCGCGTTGGCGGCGTTTTTTCTGTTGCCGGCAGTGGCGAAAGGCGACACGCTGCAGGATATTCTGAGCGGCAAGTACAACGCCCGTGGTGTGAAGACGATGGTTTCGTCGGCCGACGGGATGCATTATTACCAGGCCGACCCGTCGCGTACGGCCGTAATCAAGTATGCCTATGCTTCGGGTGAAGCAGTGGATACGCTGTTCAATACGCGCACCGCACGCAACTGCACCTTCGACAGCTTCGAGGGTTTCCTGGTGAGTGACGATGAGTTCAGGGTGCTGGTGTACCGCGACCGGGAACGGATCTACCGCCACTCCTTCAAAGCGGATTATTATTATTACGATGTACGCCGCAACATGGTGCGCCGTCTTTCACAGCTTCCGTCGAAGCAGATGGTCCCCACCTTCTCTCCCGATGGGAAGATGGTGGCTTACGTGATTGACAACAACATCTTCCTGACGAAGTTCGACTTCGATACCGAGTCTCAGGTGACCAAAGATGGCGTGCAGGACAGCATCATCAACGGTGCCACCGACTGGGTGTATGAGGAGGAGTTCGCTACTACACGGCTGATGGAGTTCTCTCCCGACAACAGCCAGCTCGCCTTCGTACGCACCGACGAGTCGGCCGTGAAGGAGTTCTCCTTTCAAACTTTTGACGAGCAGCTTTATCCCGGTTATTACCGGTTTAAATATCCCAAGCCGGGTGAGGCAAATTCACGTGTGGAGTGTCGGGTTTTTGACATCGCCTCACGCGTGACGCGCACCATGGAGGTGCCGATGGATGAGGATGGCTATATTCCCCGCATCACCTTCACCTACGACCCGGCACAACTGGCAGTGATGACACTCAACAGAGACCAGAACCGGTTCGACCTCTACTTTGTGAATCCCCGCTCCACAATGGCAAAGCTGGTGCTGCGGGAGGAGAACAAGTATTATGTGGATGCGGAGTGGCTCAATTCGATTCACTTCCTGAATGACCGGTTTACGTATATCTCGGAAAAGGATGGCTACAGCCACATTTATATATATGGCCTTTCGGGAACGCTGCAGAAGCAGCTCACTTCGGGCAATTACGACGTGACCCAACTGCTCGCGGTGGATCCGCAAGCGAAAACAATTTTCTATGAGGCTGCCGACGAGAGTCCCTTGCGACGCAACATCTACAAGGTCGCCATCGATAAGGGGATACCGCAGAAGCTGACGCTCCAGCGGGGGTTTTATGCTGCCGAGTTTTTCAGCGCGCAGGGGAAGTATTATGTGCAACGGCGCTCCGATGTGTCCACACCTCCGGTGATCACGCTGCACGATGGTAGCGGCAAGCAGCTGCGTCTGCTGGAGGACAACAGTGCGCTGCAGACAACACTCGCTGCAGCGCGGCTACCGCAGCGCGAGTTTATTACGGTGCCGGCGGCCGATGGCGTTACCCAACTGCATGGCTGGCTGCTGAAGCCGGTGAATTTTAACCCGGCAAGGAAGTACCCGGTGGTGATGGTCCAATACAGCGGCCCGAACTCGCAACAGGTATACGACCGATACGAAATTGACTGGTACCATGCGCTGGCGGAGAAGGATATTCTGGTGGCCTGCGTGGATGGCCGCGGCACGGGAGCCCGTGGTGAGGCTTTCCGCAAGAGCACCTACATGAAACTGGGTATCACCGAGTCGGACGACCAGATTGCCGCCGCACGCTACCTTGGTACACTGCCCTATGTGGATGCAGCGCGGGTGGGTATCTGGGGATGGAGCTATGGCGGCTATAACGTGTTAATGAGCATGAGCCGTGGCAACGGTATCTTCAGCGCAGGTGTGGCCATTGCTCCGGTGACCGACTGGCGTTTTTACGACACGGTATACACAGAGCGTTTCATGCGTACACCGCAGCAAAACAACGATGGTTACCGCAACGGTTCACCCATTGCGCTGGCAGATAAGCTGGAGGGGCGACTGCTGCTGATTCACGGTACGGCGGATGACAACGTACATTTCCAGAATTCCATAGAATATTCACGGGCGCTCATTCAGGCCAACAAGCATTTCGACCAGTTCTTCTTCCCGGATCAGAATCATCACCTCGCGGGGGGCAATACGCGGCGTTACCTCTACGATAAGGTGATCTCCTTCTTTCAGGAGCATCTTTGATAGCTACTTCAGGCCTCGTGCAACACAGGTGTGGCTCTCTCATACAGTGGGGGAGCCCAATCTTTTTGTTGCTTAAACAATAATGTCCTTTTATTGTTATTATAGATGTAATTTGGTAAAATAATTCTTTTCCCACAGAGGGTTTGACAAATTAGCAACATATAGAGGTAGACAAAGAGAAAGTAGTTTTTTTATTTAAAGCTTTCGCGCACAACGAAGGGCGACAGATTATGGCAGATTTTTATAGCATATGGTATATATTCAGGAATCCGGCGTTTGGCCTGGCGCCGTTGTTCATTTTTTCCATTCTTGTGGTTCTTGTTGATCCATGGTTGTCGATCAGTGTCGTGCTGCTTTTGTCATTGGCAGGTTACTTTACCGTCAAAAAACAAAACAGGCTTATTTATAATATTTCGATCCTTGTATTTACCATTGGCCTGCTCTGTTCATTGATGCCTTTCTTGAGTGGCCTTCAGCCAGTAAGTTGTTTTCTGGTACTGGAGATTTTCTTTGTGCTCGCCCTGATCACCACGCGTCTTTCACGCAAGAGGATCGTGATGCGGTTGGGAAAGACGAGAAACCAGATCCTCAAAAACTATCTGCAGGAGTCGTTCCGCGTGACTTTTCAAACACAGTATGGTCTCTCTATCCACTTGTTTCTGGTATTGCTGCTTTTCCTTTTCGATGGCGACGTTGACACAACAAAACGGGGGACGCTTATCCTGTTTGCCGTTCAGGTCCTGCTGTTGGCCATCATTCTGCTGGAAGGGGGCAGACTGATCATTCTTCGACGCAAGCTGGTGGATGAGGAGTGGCTGCCTGTAGTTTCTGAACAGGGTCAGGTGACAGGCCGTGTGGCCAAGTCGATCACCAAAGGCCTGAAAAACCGCTTTATGCACCCTGTGGTGCGGATGGCGCTCATTTACCAGGGGAGTATCTACCTGCAGGAACGCGATCCCGACAGGTTGTTGAACCCAGGCTTACTCGATTATCCGTTTGAGAAATACATGGAGTTTAACGAGGATATCGACAATACGGTACGGCAAAGCGTGGCAGAGGAATGCGGCAGCAACGAACTACCGCTGCGTTTCCTCTTAAAGTATACTTTCGAGAATGAGATCACAAAACGCCTCATCTTCCTCTATGTCTCCCTGATTGAGGATGAGGCGCTCTTCAACAGCCTTAAGCTGAAGGGAGGCAAGCTATGGACGGAAGCGCAGATCACGGACAACCTGAACAGCAACCTCTTCTCGGAGTGCTTTGAGCTGGAGTTTGAGTATCTGAAGAATACGGTGCTGATGGTACATCGTTTCAAAAACAAGCAACCGGAAGCATGAATGACAACCAGAAGCAGGTAGGAAAAGCAATAAAAAACGACAGGCAGCTAAACTCGCGTTCGGCTGCCTGTCTTCGTTTAAATATAAAAAAGAAAAAAGTTATTTGTTTGCGTGTACTTAGTAATCAATAATCAATAATCAATAATCATTTCCCGGAATCCTCCGGCTGGTCCTCTGTCAGGTCCGGTTCATTTTTGAGTGTACCCGATAGTTTGGAGATGGTGGAGAAGTCGATCTTTCCCGAGACGGTGATGATGCTCAGCTGGCTGTTTTCATCGAGCGAGATGAGGATGATCTCCTGCCTTTTGTCTTTGTCCTTCTTCATCCAGACGGAGATGCGGGAGAGTTTTTCGTTTACCGAGACCACTTCTTCATAGTCGCCAAACTCTGTTTCGATCAGTTCGTTGGCTTTCTCGAAATAGTATCGGGAGTCTTTCGCATTGTCGCTGTTCACGATGCGGATGCTGTGCAATTCCTTGAATGTATTTTGCAGTTCCTCATCCTGTGTATTCGCGGCCATCTTGTCGAGCATCTTCTTGCCAATGTTGACGTTATTCAGCGGGCGATCTTCCTCGCTGTATTTTTGGATGAATTGGGTGATGAAATCATTTGCAAATAGCGTTGTGCTGGCAAGCAACATGATCATCAGTATGGTTGTTCTGTTCATATCTCTTCATGCTGTTTATGATCGGAAATAAATTCGCCGATGTCGTCAAGCGAGTCTTCTTCCTGCGTGAGTGCCGCCAGGGAGTCGGCGGTAATTTCTTCTGCCATGAGTGAATCGAGCGCCGTCCAGTTGATATTCAGGTCGTCGATCACGCGGATGGTCTGTAGCGATGCCTCCTCTGTGGTCTGCAACGCATGGGAGAGCACCTGTAGCGCATAGGTGGCATCTTTGATGGCTGCATGGGGGTCGTCGTAGGTTTCGACGAACCAGGGTTTGTTGTTTTGGCGGGTGATGAAGAAGATGCTGATCCCCATTCCAACGATCAGCAACAGCGACGCGGCTATGCGCAGCAGCGGGGTGAAAATGCGGATGGTGATGTATTTTTGGTTCCCTTTCTTTTCCTGCTCCATGGCTACCTTGAGCCGCTCATCGAAGTCTTCGCTCAGGGCAACGGACTGCTCATCGCGAATATAGGAGAACAGGGGAGCATAGTGCTGCCAGGATGTTGGGAGATGGTCACTGGAAAAGAAATCGCGCAACTCCTGCTCTTCGGCAAGGGTTGTTTGGCAATCCCAGTAACGTTTCAATAAATCCTGTATGTGTATCTCTTCTTTAGCTGTCATATCCTGCTAATAATTCTTTCATTTTTTTTCGTGCCCTGAAGAGGCTGATTTTTACCAGATCTTCGCTGATGTCGAGGGTGTCGGCGATTTCGCGGTAACTCATCCCTTCGACCTCTCGCAGCCGGAATGTGAGCTGCTGGTTCTCGGGAAGCTCCTCGATGCATCGTTCAATGAGGAGTTGTTGCTCCTTGATGACCATTGCATGATGCGGTGAGTTGTTGTCCACAAAATAAAGATCTTCCTGTTCTCTTTCTATGGCGTCGGTCTTTCGAACAGCCATGGAGGAAAGCCTGTCGAGCGCCATGTTCTTGATGGCCCTGAAGCAATAGCCTTCCAGATTCCCGATATCGTGCCACTCCTCTTTCCTGCTCCAGAGCTTGAGCAGCAGGTCCTGCAGGATGTCTTCTGCCTCTTCGCGATCCCTGACAATACCGTATGCCAGACGGAAGAGCCGATCTTTCATCGGCAGGATGATTTGATGGAATGGTTCGTTATTCATTATGAGATGACGGTTGACCGGGAAAAAAGTTACACGGGTATGCAAAAATAATTGTTTTTTTATTCATTGAACGACTGCACGGGAGGATGAAAGGGAGGTGCTGCGGAATGGAATTTAAAAAAATATTGTTTTATTTGCATTTATTTGTACTTTTGGGGCAGAATTGATCGATGCACCTATTTGGTTGGGCACTATTTTTTTTATTATAATGAAGAGGATATTATTTTGTCTTCTCGCTATCGGCCTTTTTTCCTGTGACAAGAAATCAGTTGAACCGGCACAGGACACTGATATGGATGCCGTGATAGCAGATGCAATGGACTCTATTTACGACAACACGTCTTATGCCAGAACTATACTGACTGATGCCATGAGAGATGCCACAGATAGTTTGGATTATTACAGGGCTTTGCAAACGTATGGCATGACATTTCTGGTCGCCGGCGTGAATGATACGGCAAAACTGATTTCGGAACAGGTTGTTTCTTTTTTACTCAAAGGGAAAACTTCGGAAGAGGGACAGATTCTCCTTTCCACCTCCTATAACTGCATTGGCAACTGTTATGCTAATCTGAGAAAGCAGGATTCGGCCTTATATTTTTATGAAAAAGCACTGAGCAGTTACCGGGTGACGGGCAAACGCGATAAATTGCCCGATCTCTATATCAACATAGGTGACATGCACATGAAGAGCGGTGATTTGGCTCAGAGTGCTTTTTACTACAGAAGCGCCCTTTCGGTGGTGGATTCACTGGAGATGCAGGATAAGCTGGAGTTACCTATTTATATGGGCCTGGCAAAGCTCTATATGGATATGCGTGATTTTGAATTGTCGGACTATTATCTTCGACTTGCGGAGGAACGTTATCAGCAAGGTACCCTTCACGAGCAGTTCGGTTTTTGTAACCTTCGGGGTAATTACTATTTTTTCACGGAAAATTACGAGGAGGCTTTGCAATGGTTCAGAAAAGGCAAAGCATTGCTGGTTCCGGGAGGCTACCTTTTTCATATCAACCTGCTTCATGGAAACATGGGTGAAGTGTTTTATCATCTTAATCAGCCTGACTCGGCACATTTCTACCTGGATGCCGCCTATGATTATTTTTCGGAGATTGATCAGCAGCCGCTGATTTATCATATAAAGAGCGTGAAAGCGGCATTGGCCTTGAAAGAGAATGATACGGAGCTGGCAGGGTATTATCTGCGGGATGAGGGCCGGGTGTCCGAGTCGGAGATAGAGCCAGTTCTTGTCAGCCTCAGGAACAGCTATATGCAGGATTATTACGCGCGCCGGGGTGATTTTAAGGAGGCCTACGCTTATTTGTTGCGCAACGATGCACTCGACGATTCGATTCGCTCGGATAGGGTGAGCATGCGCATCGCCGACATCGATATGCGTTATTCTCTCGACACCACCCTGTTGAAGAGTGAGATGATGATTCAGGGTCAGGCCTTGGATATTAAATCGCTGCGATGGAGAAACATGATGCTGGTGACGGCCTGCCTGCTCTTTGTGGCCATCGGGTTCATTTATTACACTATTTCAAAGAAACAAAAAGAACAGCAGTTGCTCGACTTTAATCAGGAGATTACAAGGTTGCGCATGCTGAATATCCGCAACCGGATCTCTCCCCATTTTATTTTTAATATTCTTAACCGGGAGATCAGCTCTGAAAGGGAATCGATCCGCACCAATCTTACAGGGCTGGTGCTCTTACTCCGAAGAAGCCTGGAGATGACCGACCGTACACAGATCACCCTGGGAGAAGAGCTGGAGTTTGTGAAGTCGTTCATCGGGCTGGAGCAGGAAAGTCTCGGCCCGGCATTCACACTTGAATGGATCATTGAGAGTGATGTTGACATCCATTCAGTTATGCTCCCCTCCATGATTATTCAGATACCGGTTGAAAACGCCATCAAGCACGGGCTGCGATCGCTCCCCGGGGAAAAGAGGCTTTCTCTGCAGGTTAAAAAAGAGGGGACGGGAACTACCATCCTCATTACGGACAATGGACCCGGTTACCGATCGGAACAGGTGGTCTCGTCTGTCGGCACGGGTACCGGGCTGAAGGTGTTGTATCAGACTATAGATCTGTTGAACTCCATGAATCGAGACAAAATTGTTTTTCATATTGCTGATGCTGGGGAGGAACCACGTCGTACGCAGGTCTCGATTTTTATTCCGGATTATTTTGTTTTTCAAGCGCAACGGGTCACCTCGAAGCATACATAAGTGAGTAGATATGAGAGAAGGAAAATACAAAGCAGTCGTGGTGGATGATGAACCGGTTTGCATCGAAAACCTGAAGAAATCGCTTGTGGCGTATCCCGAAGTGCTGCTTGCCGGGGAGGCACGGACTGCAGCTGAAGGCTCGTTGTTGATCCTAAACGAGCAGCCCGATCTGCTTTTTCTGGACGTAGAACTGCCTGGCATGAGTGGGGTAGAGTTGCTGCAGGATTTGCAACACCGCATTTCGTGGGACATGCGGGTGGTTTTCTACACTTCCCATCAGAAATACTGGCTCGATGCCCTCCGACAGTCTGCTTTTGATTATCTGCTGAAACCCTACCTGCCCGATGAGTTTGCGACAATTATGGACCGCTTTATGGAGCATGCCAGACTCGTGGAGCCTACAAAGAGTTTCGAGTGTGCACTCTCGGAGCTGCTGCCTTCACAGCAAACCTTTGTGGTGCCCAATATCACCGGCTATCAGGTTATCCGGGTTCATCAGGTGGGTTTCTTTGCCTACCTGCAGGATAAGCGACAATGGTTTGCCTCGCTGACGGATGGTAAACAGGTTGCATTGGGGCGGAACATCAAATCGGATCAGTTGCTGGCCTTTTCACCTGCTTTTGTGCCCATCAACCGGCACCAGATCATCAACATGAATTACCTTCTTTCGATCAAGGGGAACAAATGCTGCCTGATTCACCCCTTCGACGAGGTTGTTGATCTCCATATTTCGCGCAACTATCACTCCAGTCTGCTCAAGAAGCTTCGGCTGATTTCAGCGTTTTAATCCACTTATTCCCTTGCCGTGATGATGCTTTTTCCGGTAGACGAGACTCCTCCGGGGTGTTGTGTGGGAATATCCCGTGATTTCATCATCTTGCTTTTGATGGCATCTGTTGAATCTGTGTTTCTTTGAGAATTGATCCAATAGGGGAATGATCTCCTTTTTGAACTCCGGTTGTTGTCTCTCGAATTTGCAGCGGCTGCGCGTGCACTGGGAGCATAGTTGGGAGTGAGAGTGATGTCGTAGCAGGGACCGAGATAACCCCGGTATTCATCTGTTTCCATTGAGTAGTACCGGTAGATAAACCCGTTGGCAGTCAAGTCGTCCTTATCCGGCAAGAAGCCCAAATAGGAAAGAGTACCGTCGACGTTCATCATCAACCTTGCTTCTCCATTTTCATATTTACCACCGCTAAGGTAGCGGACATAATTGTCTGTCGGGTCGTAGTGAACAGGGTAATACGCGGCATAGTAAAGTGTATTCGGTTCATCTGTAAAATAGAATGTTCTTCTGGAAAAAAGACTTCCATACAGCAGAAAACAACTTTCATACGGTTGCCATTCTCCGTAAGCCGTAAATGCGGAGACACCTTCATACAGCCCTTCAATAAAGATCCACTCGCCGCCCCCTTCATCTTCATAAGGGCTTATTTTTACAACGCCTGTGGTAGACTCATAATTTCCATACGGTGTTTTATAGCTGATGTCATAATTCCCGTAATAATCATCCGGGGTTGTGTTGGGGAAGAATTCCCATATCATGCCATCGGGCTGCTTGTTGGCAGTAATCCACATGTCGTAATTATCTCCGTACTTTTTTGATTCAACAAAGATCTCGTTCCATCCTTTCCTGAGGCTGAGGTTGATTTTATAGTGATAATACTCGTTGTTGTATTCATCTTTCCAGGTTTCAGATCCGTTGATGCTTACATCTCTATCTGCGTAGACAAAAACACCGACAATGCCTCCTGCAAAATATATATCTTCCTCATCATCTCTTTTGTAAAAGTCTTTGCCCATTTTTTTTACATGATAGAACTCTCCCACACTCTCCGTTCCCCTGTATGCCTCCAGAGTGATCCCACTGAATGAACTGACCCTTGCCCTCTTATCGGATATCTGTAGTGAAAGTGAATAAAAATCCTCCAATTCATAGGTGATATCCTCAAGGTATCTGTCTGGTAACTCTCCGAGCATCATTGTAAAGCCGTTGTCCCTGAAAGTTCCTTCGCCCAGTTTTTCAACATAATCATTATCTGTATAATCATCCCATACCCAAATGTTTGCTTTTACATATTCAATCATGCCGGCGAGTGTGGTATAATTCTCCACGTCGGCTTTTATTTTGCCATCCTGCGTGATTGCACATTGTCCAGGATTGGGATCCTGACGGATAGTGAGTATATCGGTCAGCGAGGAGTTTTTATCCTTGATGACAATTGAGGCGGTACGTGGAGTGTAACCCTCATTTTCGTCGACGGAAAACTGCAGTATATCGCTGCGCATGGCCCTGGTCTGACTTTGTTTGATCCATCCTGCCTCACTGGGTATCTGTACCTGATATTCCACGTTGGTACGCAACTCCACATCTATCGACGTGGCATTGTGTGTCACACTGTAAGTGTTCTGGGCGAGTATCAGGGCATCTTTCTGCGTTTGAAAAACGGTCACGGTGTCTTTGAATTCGCCACTCCTAAAGAGGATCAATCCAATCCGTGCTCCTTGGATGTTCCCTTCTCTGATGGTGAAGTATTCTCTTTTGTCCTGCAGTGCCCTTGTGCCTGAATCTGTTTTTTTGATGATCCAGGGAACATATTCTTCGGGGATCTCAACCGTGTAGCTCACATTGGTTTTCAGATCGACCTGTAGGGTTGATTCATTGGGACCGACTTCAAATTTATCTTTGGAAAGGATGAGGCTGTTCTTTTTCTTTTGGGTTACAGAAATAATCTTGCTTGCGTCTCCTGCCTCAATTTTCAGGTTTGTGCTGCGGTCGTCATAATCCTCGTTATTCTGGCAGATTGTCACCGTCACACTGGTTACCCCCTTGTTGCCACTCATCGGCTCTACCTTGCACCAGGAGAGCGCCTGCTGCGTATTGGAGAGGCTCATCTTCCAGGGCACATTGGATGTGACGGTAAAAATGCAAGATTTTGCCTCTACATCGGGAAAAACCAGGTCGGCTACCGAGATATTTACTTCGGGAACTACAGGGACGGGGAGGGGCTCTACTTCTTCGCTCTTGCTACAGGAGATAACGAGCAGGATGAATCCTATCATAAAGGTTACGCACATTTTCTTTGTCATGGTTCAATATTTTTGTTGAGTGGATATTGCCGAATAACTGATGACAAATTTAGTGACGAGACGCATCTGTGCCAAGGGCTACAATGCGCCTGAGTGATTGAGCTGCATTGTGGGTTGACTGTGGTGAAAAAAAAAGGGTGTATCCGGTAGTTATTTTTACGACTCGGAAACAAACAGCCATGCATCTTCTGGAACATCCCTATTTCTCACACAGTTTGTTTGTAAGCCCAACGCTTTTTTTTAAAAAACATCCTCAAACATTTGCATATCTTTCTGATTATTTGTAATTTTGTGCCGTTTTTCACCCGAACAGAAAGGTTATTGAATGATAATCAGGGTATTATTGTGTACCAAAAAGGTGAAAATGAAGCGATAGAGAAATTATTAAAAAAAATAGCAATACGTAAAAAGAAAGCAGAAGATGCCTACAATTCAACAACTCGTAAGAAAAGGACGTACTACACTTACAGACAAAAGCAAGTCGCCCGCTTTGGACTCCTGTCCGCAGCGTCGCGGTGTTTGCGTAAGGGTGTACACCACAACTCCGAAGAAACCTAACTCAGCCATGAGGAAGGTAGCCCGCGTGCGTTTAACGAACTCGAAGGAAGTGAATGCTTATATTCCGGGAGAAGGTCACAACCTGCAGGAGCACTCGATAGTGCTGGTGCGTGGTGGACGTGTGAAGGACCTTCCTGGTGTGCGTTATCACATTGTACGTGGTACCCTGGATACAGCCGGTGTGAACGGTCGTACCCAACGTCGTTCCAAATATGGGGCCAAACGTCCCAAGCCAGGAGCGAAGACAGCTGTAGCAGCTAAGCCGGGAGCAAAGAAGAAATAATTTTTCCCGCATCGCACATCATTCAATCAAGAAACTAAATTGTAAAATCGCTGTTGAAATTTTTGGGATTCGCTACTTATTACAGGTTGAGTAAATAAACTCGGAGGAGTTTGTTGAAGACAGTTTAAACGGCAACCAAACAACACAAAATTTTTTAAAGCAATGAGAAAGACAAAACCTAAAAAAAGACAGGTTCTCCCCGATCCTGTATATGGTGATGTAAGGGTGACAAAATTTGTTAACCACCTTATGTATGACGGCAAGAAAAGTGTATCTTATGATATTTTCTATTCTGCCCTGAACACGGTAAAGGCAAAGTTGCCCAATGATGAAAAATCGGCGCTCGAAATATGGAAAGCTGCGCTTGATAATATTACTCCTCAGGTGGAAGTGAAGTCTCGCCGTGTTGGCGGTGCTACATTTCAGGTTCCCACCGAAATAAGACCCGAAAGAAAAGAATCAGTTTCAATGAAAAACCTCATTTTGTATGCACGCAAAAGAGGTGGAAAGACGATGGCCGACAAGTTGGCTGCCGAAATCGTTGATGCCTATAATAACCAGGGTGGTTCTTTCAAGCGGAAAGAGGATATGCACAGGATGGCAGAAGCAAACCGTGCTTTTGCTCACTTTAGATTTTAATTAGAATAAGGTAAAAAAGATGGCTAAGGGTTCAAAAGAAGCATTACAATTCACTCGTAACATCGGTATCATGGCGCATATCGATGCCGGTAAAACCACCACTTCGGAGCGTATCCTGTTTTATACGGGACTCACGCACAA
>Ga0265294_10005148_pt1 | contig 16038 bp, 10 predicted proteins | sample MunlanPumphouse3_FD_192504 | JGI IMG/M metagenome (GOLD analysis project Ga0265294, IMG submission 192504) | Groundwater microbial communities from a municipal landfill in Southern Ontario, Canada - Pumphouse #3 | ecosystem: Environmental > Aquatic > Deep subsurface > Groundwater | place...
ACTGCGGCATGGTTCTTGTGGCCCCTCGTCCCCGTACCCGTTCACGTACACGTACACGACGGCCTCATCGCCTTCCCGTGACCGTGTACGGTCCCGCGACTGGCCGGAGCTTGCTCCCATCCAAATCGCTATCGGGATCGGGATCGTCCATTTTGAGCCGTCCCGCGCGGCTCCTCTCGCGATGGGGTCGCAAGATGTTCGATCCCGATAGCGATCCCGATAGCGATCCCGATTTCGATGTCTACTCCCAACGTCAGCGTTGAGCGCGTGCTTTGAACGAAGAGCCGGGGGCGCGGACGGCCCCGTCCGCGATGTGAAACCTTAGGCCAAGCAGACGCGCGGTTGGCGTCTCGCCGGGGGGCCCGGTGCGCCGTACTGACCGCCTTTCCCGCGGACGGGGCCGTCCGCGCCCCCAGTCTTGCGCATCTTTTTCACGGGTGCCGGACAGCTTGCCGGTAACTTCAAGTTTCTGTCCACAGATTACGCAGATTTCCGTAATCTTAATCCTCCCTTGCATCCCTTGGCGCGTTGATTCACAGACTCCCGACACAGGCACAGTGATCAATGCGCCGACATCGTGGGTGAAAGGCCGTAAAGACAAGAAATTAGATGCGTCAGCCCTGGGATGTGTCCCAGTCGCGCAGGGGGCTGAGCGTCGCACAACACACGCGCGCTACACAACGCCTGCCTCTAACAGATGACGTTGACGTGCGTGGGGGCTTGTGTTACGTTTTTCGAATTGTTAACACGAAAGGCCGGGAGGACGACGATGCATATGGCTGACGCGCTGGTGTCACCCGTTGTGGGCGGGACGATGTGGCTGGCCGCATGCGGCCTGATCGGCCACAGCGTCCGGCGTATCGAGGCATCGGCCAAAGATCATCTGGTTCCGCTGATGGGGGTGCTCGGCGCCTTCGTCTTCACGGCGCAGATGATCAATTTCACCATCCCCGGCACAGGGTCCAGCGGGCATCTGGGCGGCGGTCTGCTGCTGGCGGCGCTGCTCGGCCCCCACGCGGCCCTGCTGGTGATCGCTTCGGTGCTTACGGTCCAGGCCCTGTTTTTTGCGGACGGCGGCCTGCTCGCGCTCGGATGCAACATCGTCAATCTGGGGTTCTTCCCCGCCTGCGTGGCCTATCCCTGGGTCTACCGTGTCATCGCGCGCGGCCGCTATGGGCCGATGCGCGGGAGCGTGGCCGCCCTTGCGGCTTCTGTGCTCGGCTTGCAGCTTGGCGCCCTCAGCGTGGTCGTGCAGACCCAGGCGTCCGGTATCGCGGAGCTGCCGTTTGGACCGTTTGCGGCCTTGATGCTGCCGATCCATCTGGCTATCGGCGTGGTCGAGGGCTGCGTGACTGCGGCGGTGGTGGCCTTCGTGGCGCGCGCGCGGCCTGAAGTGTTGCCGGCCGCGGATGCAGGACCGGCGCGCAGCCTGCGGCCGGTAGTGGCCGCTCTTCTGATCGCGGCTGTGCTCACGGGCGGGCTGCTGAGCGGGTGGGCCTCCTCGCATCCGGACGGATTGGAGTGGGCCATCGCTCGGGTGAGCGGAGCCGAAGAGGCGCCCGCGGCGCCCGGCACGTGGCATGCGCGGTTGTCGGCTGCCCAGGAGCGAACCGCCGTGATGCCGGACTATGCGTTCAGGCAGGCTCCGCGGGATGCGAGGACCGACGGTTCAGACGGCGCTTCGGCGGAGCCTGCGACGGCAAAGCCGGCCGACTCTTCAGCGCTGCCGCTGGGCACCTCGGTGGCGGGAGTTGTGGGTGGTGCGGTCACGCTGCTTGTGATATCGTGTCTCGGTTTTGTCTTCGGAAAGCGGCCGCGCGCGGTGTGAGGCTGCGGACAGAGCGGATGGCATTTCGCATGGCTGTGGAAAGATGGCTCGATGTGGCCCGCATGGATGGACTGGCGCGTCAGGACACGCCGGTCCATCGGATTGATGCGCGGGCGCAGGCCGTGACCACGCTGCTGTTCATAGGTGTGGTGATGTCGTTCGCACGCGACGAGCTGTCGGCCTTGACACCGTTTTTTATCTACCCGGTAGCCGTGATGTCCGCAGGGCGCATTCCGGCCGCAAGCCTGCTGCGCAAGCTGGCGGTGGCGATGCCCTTTGCCGTGGCCGTTGGGCTTTTGAATCCTGTTTTCGACACGCGACCGGCCCTGGCCGTGGGAGCGCTGAACGTGTCGAGCGGCTGGCTTTCGTTCTTGTCGATCGTGATGCGTTGCCTGTTGACGGTCAGTGCGGCGCTGTTGCTGGTGGCGTGCACGGGCATGCCGCGGCTGTGCGAGGGGCTGGTGCGGTTGGGTGTCCCGCGCGTCTTTGCCGTTCAACTCCTCTTTCTTTACCGCTACCTGTTCCTGCTTGCCGATGAGGGACGGCGTATGACACATGGCATCGCGCTGCGTTCGCCCGGTGCGCGCGGGGTGCGTTTCCGCGTGTATGTGTCCTTGGTCGGGCATTTGCTGCTACGCGCGATGGCGCGTGCGGAACGGATTTATCACGCGATGCAGGCGCGCGGCTTCGATGGGAACATGCGCCCGCAGTTCGCATCCCCGATGCGTCTCGCCGACCCGCTTTTCGTCGGTGGCTGGGCGTTGTTTTTTGCTGTGGCGCGCGTGTGGAATCTTGCCGAAGCCCTGGGCGTCCTTCTGATGAAAGGAGTGGGCTGATGCCGCCGGTCATTGAGGTCATGGATGCCAGTTACGTTTATCCGGACGGCACGCAGGCACTGCGTGCGGTCTCGCTCTGTGTCGAGACGGGCGAGGCGGTTGCGCTGGTCGGTGCGAACGGTGCCGGTAAATCGACGTTGCTGCTGCACATGAACGGCACGTTGTTCGCGACGCAAGGCGAGGTGCGCGTGGCCGGCGTCGCGGTGTCGCGCCCGACGCTGAACCACGCGCGGCGCACGGTGGGCATGGTGTTTCAGGATCCTGACGACCAGCTCTTCATGCCCACGGTTGAAGAAGACGTCGCGTTCGGGCCGAGGCATGCGGGGCTGGTGCCCGACGAGGTCGAGCGGCGTACGCATGAGGCATTGGCGCGAGTCGGCATGGTCCATCTGCGCGCGCGTCCGCCCTACCGGTTGTCGGCCGGCGAGAAACGTGCCGTCGCGATTGCGACGGTGTTGGCGATGGCGCCCGACGTGTTGGTCATGGATGAACCTTCCTCCAACCTCGATCCGCGCGGCAGGCGCAGGCTGATCGAGCAACTCCGTTCGTTCGAGCACGCGCGCGTCATTGCCACGCACGATCTGGAACTGGTGGTGGAGGTCTGCTCGCGCGTGATCGTTCTGGATGGCGGACGCGTGGTGGCGCAAGGCCCGGTGCGTGAGCTGCTGAATGACGAGGCTCGCATGCTGGCCCATGGGCTGGAACGTCCGCATATTCTGCGTCATCTGCACCCGCATTGAGGAGGATGCGAAAAATGATTTCTCAGGTCGAGCGGTTTGGAATCGCGGCACTGTCGCGCGCTGTGCGCGAGCGGCGTCCGCTTGTGCATTGCATCACCAATTATGTGACGGTCAACGACTGCGCCAACGCGCTGCTGGCGGTGGGCGCCGCGCCAGTGATGGCGGATGACATCGAAGAGGTGGCGGAGATCGCTGGCTTGGCGCAGGCCGTCGTGCTTAACATCGGCACGCTCAATCGGCGTACGCTCGCGTCGATGGTGGCGGCCGGTCAGCGCGCGTCCGCGCTTGGACGACCCGTGGTGCTTGATCCGGTCGGGGCCGGCGCGTCACGGCTGCGCACGGAGGCCGCATGGGCGTTGCTCAGCGATGTGCGAGTGAGTGTGGTGCGCGGCAACCTGTCCGAGGTGAAGGCGCTGCTTGGGGGGCCTGCAGCCACGCGCGGTGTGGATGCGGCTGAGGAGGATGTGCGGGGCGAAGGGGTGTCCGGCGCGGCCGCTGCGGCGAACGCCTTGGCACAGCGCAGCGGTGCGATCGTGGCCGTGACGGGTGCCACGGATGTGGTGGCGGACGGCAGGCCGGGACATACGCTTGCCGTTCGCAACGGTCATCCGCTGCTGGCGCGCATGACCGGCAGCGGCTGCATGCTGACCGCCGTGGCCGGCGCGTTCTGCGCGGTTGCTCCGGAACAGATCTTCCGTGCGGTCGCGGCCGCGCTAGGCGTAATGGGGTTGGCAGGCGAACAAGCGGCGGTGCGCGCGGAACGCGAAGGTGGCGGCACCGGCAGTTTTCGCGTGTGGCTGATGGATGCACTCTCGCGGATGGATGATGCGGCGCTGGCAGGAGGGATGAAGCTTGAACGGCTTGCGTGAGCGTCTGGTGCTATACGCCGTGACCGATCGTGCGTGGCTGTCCGCTGTGCCGGCGGAGCGAGCTAGTTTGGAGGACCAGGTCGAAGAGGCGGTGCGCGGCGGTGCAACGATTGTGCAACTCCGTGAGAAGGGGTTGGACGATGCGGCGTATGCCGCGCTCGCGCGATGCGTCAAGACGGTGACCGATGCGCTCGGTGTGCCGCTGATCGTCAACGACTCGCTGGCTGTCTCGATTGCATCAGACGCGGCAGGTCTGCACGTCGGGCAGGCGGATGGGAGCGTACGCATGATTCGCGCTCGGCTCGGTCCCGGCAAGATCCTCGGCGTTTCGGCTCAAACCGTGGCGCAGGCGCATGCGGCAGAGGCTGACGGCGCCGACTATCTGGGCGTGGGGGCCGTCTTCCCGACCGCGACCAAGCCGGATGCAGCCGAGGTCCCGTTGAGAGAACTGGCGGCGATTTGTGCGGCGGTACGCATCCCGGTCGTAGCCATCGGCGGCATTCATGCCGGTAATGCGTGGGTGCTGAAGGGCTGCGGACTGGCGGGTATCTGTGTCGTATCGGCGCTTTTTGCGCGTCCCGGACAGGTCCGCGCGTCTGCGCGAGAACTGCGGGCGTTGGCTGAAGGAGTCATTCGGCAGGCGTGACAGCGCGGCGGATGGCTTCAGCCAAGACGAGGTCGATGCCGGGGACGGTCTGGATGTCGTCGATGGAGGCGCGGGCAAGACGGTAAACCGAGCCGAAACGTTTAAGCAGGGCAGCCTTCTTGGCCGGGCCGATACCCGGTATCTCGTCGAGCGCGGACTCGCGAATGAGGCGATTGCGCAGGCGTCGGTGGTAGTCGATCGCGAAGCGGTGCGCCTCGTCCCGCAGGCGGGTGAGCACGCGCAGCGCGTCTGAATCGCGGGGAAGCAGAAGCGGCGGACGGCCGCCGTCGAGCACGATTGCCTCCATCTCCTTTGCGAGGCCAACTGCATGAACGTGGCCGAGGCCGAGCCCGGCGAGCGCCTCTCGCGCGGCCCGGAGCTGGGTGACGCCGCCGTCGATCAGGATCAAGCCGGGCAGGGGCCTGCCTTCATCGCGCACGCGAGCATAACGGCGGCCGATGACTTCGGCCATGGAACGCGGATCGTCCGAGCCCTCGACGGTGCGGATACGGAAACGTCGGTAGAGGCGGCGGTCTGGCAGTCCGTCGACGGCGGCGACCATGCTCGCCACCGAGTGGGTGCCGAACAGATTGGAAATGTCGAAGCCTTCGATCAGGGCGGGCATGGCCGGCAGGCCGATCTGCCGCTGCAAGTCGAGGATGCCCGCACGCGCGTCTGCCGCGTGCATGTCGGGGGTGGCCGTGACGCGTACGCGTTGTTTGACCATCTCGCGCAAGGCGATCCACGTGTCGCGCAGGGCGGCAGCCTTTTCGAAGTCATGCGTGTCGGCGGCCTGCTGCATGTTTGCTCGGACCTCTTCGATGACGGCGAGCCGTTCGCCCCTCAGAAAGGCGCACGCCTCGTTGAAGCGGTTGCGGTATTCTTCGGGTGAAACGCGGCCGAGGCAAGGCGCGGAGCAGAAGCGGACAATGTCGTTGATGCAGTGGCGGTAAGTTTCGGCGTCAGGTTGAATCGGCGAGCACTTGCGCAAGCCATAGCGTTTTTCGGTGAAATCAAGAACTGTGCGAACGACTGCGGCGGAGGGGAATGGGCCGAAGTAACAGGCGCGGTCGTCACGCAGGATGCGGCAGGTTGTCAGGCGCGGCACGGGGTCACGCGGGTCTGTGCGCAACGCGAGATAACGCTTGTCGTCGCGCAAAACAATGTTGAAACGCGGCCGGTATTGCTTGATCAGCGTGCTCTCCATCAGTAGCGCCTCGGCCTCATTGCGCACGGTGACCGTCTCGAGGTCGGTCACGCTGTGGATCATGCTGCGCAGCTTGGGCGGCGCGTCGCGCAACGTCGAGGGACGAAAATAACTCTGCACGCGCCGGCGTAAGGAAATGGCTTTACCGACATAGATGATTGTGCCCTTGCGGTCACGCATGAGATAGCATCCCGGTCTGTCGGGTAAGGCGGCAAGCTTCTCGCGCAAGGAGTCTGAGAGGGGCGGGCTGTTCATGGCTAAACACAAACAAGAGAAAGCGGGGTTACAAAGTTAAAGGCGCTCGGATCGGCGCGACCCGGAGCGCACGGGCTGTGCGCAGCTCGCCCCACTCGGCGAACCGCATCTTTCTCGCGCCGGTCACGCGTTTCGGGCCGAAGAACCGCCGGTTCCGCTCGAACACGCCCTCGACGAACGCCGTGCCGCCCAGGGCCAGCCCGTCCGTGAAGTAGCGCACGCGGCAGCGCAGCGCCTGCTGAAGCGTCAGCGTGCCGCCCGCCTCAAGCACGCGCCCGACCGCCGCCGCTTCAAATCCGGGCCGGATGACCTGTCCGCCCTCGGCCGCGCACCGCGCCTCCCCGGCCGCGTAGAGCAGCGTGCGGTAGCGCTTCTGGACATGCCGCCAGTCGCCGGGACGCTCCATCCATCGCGAGCCGTGGACCGCCGCCAGCCCCTCGCGCGCCTGCCGGCCTCCCGCGCACGCCTCGCCGTAGCCGCTCCAGCGGTAGTCCTTGGGGTCGGCGACGAGCCCGGCGCGCACGGGATTCAGGTCGATGTACGCCGCCACTGCGGCCAACGCGCCCTCGGCGCCCTCGACCAGCACGCTCTTGAAGCGATCCTCCCAGAGCGTCCCCCGGCGCCCGTGGCGTCCGTTGTACGACATGCTGTAGCGCTGCTTGAGCGTCTTCACGAACGCGCTCAGGTCGTACATCCGCGCCCGAAGCTTATTCTGCTGGTCCTCAACAAGATACGCCCCGCCCGTCCGCCGCCACGCCGCCCACTGCCGCAGGGTGTCGGCGACCTGCTTCCGGCCGTAGAGGATCGTCATTCTCCGCACCAGCTCGGCCTCATCCACCTCGGCCCGCTCGCCCACCTCGACCAGCAGGTGGAAGTGGTTGGACATCACCGCGTAGGCCAGTACCCGCACGCCGCAGAACGCCGCCGCGCGCCGCAGCATCCCGCGGAAAATCTCCTTCTCCCCGTCATCCAGCCTGAACGTCCGGTCCACGATCCGGCTCACCACGTGGTAGTGCCCGACACCCTCCGCCTTCACTCTCGCGTGCCGCATGCCAAGCCTCCTTACGTTCCCAAACCTAAACCTGCCACCTGGTTGACCCCGCCATCAAAACGTTAAAACATTGTCACTTTATCACGTCCCGCAATCAATCGGCAAGCGGTATTTATTCTAATTACCTGTCCCTTAGTAATACTACGTCCCGCAATCTATCGGCAAGCCGCATTATTTTAAATTACCTGTCCCTTTGTGCAAAGCTATGAGGTTGCGGGTTTCGGGCACTTTGGGTTATTCTGTTACGCATGCCGATTTACGAATATGCCTGTTCGGTTTGCGGCCATGCCTTCGAGCATCTGGCGCGAACGCTCGCCGATAAACCTGCGACATGTCCCGCCTGCGGTGCTAGGAGGCTGACCAAGCAACTCTCCACGTTCGCGCCGGCTGCGGCGGTTCCCAAAGCATGCGGCCAGTGCGCCGGCGCACCTTCCTGTCCGGCTTCACGCACGGGAGGCTGCGCCGGGGCCTGCGGCCTTGGGTGAATGCGTTATTCAAACTCGATGCGGTAGCCGAAGGCCTGCGCGTCGCACGCGAGTCGGAGCGTGCCGTCTTCTTGCGACCACTCGGCCATACGCGTCGCCGCGTGCTGGGCCTCTAGCGTCTCCACGGCTTTGACGCGCGAGCGGGACGCGCCGAACGCGCTGAGTGTGATCTCCGCTTTGAACGGTTTGCTGCCGGGCAGCGGGATGAGCGTCCACGCGCCGCGCTCGCCGTGCAGCAGCCGGAACGCGCCGTCCGTTGTGACAGGACCGAAGTTGAGCATCTTCCCGGCGATGTTCAATTCGTTGCTTTCGTTTTCTGACTCAGTTTCAAGCGCAAAGGCCCCGCCCGTGAATGCGCTGCCGCTCTTGGTGACGGTCATCACGCCGCCGCGGATGCGCTGGCCGCCGTCGTTCACCCCGCGGATCGTCATCCGGTCGCCGGCACCGGGACGGTAAAGACCGTACCGGATGCGGTAGTCGCCGGCCGGCAGCGATGCCGGCACGGCAATACGCGCGGTGGCCGTAAAGGCGCCTGCCCGCTTGAATGACGCGGGATCTAGCTTCATCGTCTGCTGGAAGGCGATCTGCTCAGAACCGCCATCCTTCGCCTGGTCGCTGCAGATGTGCAGGAAGGGCGCATAGCCTTCGATCGGCGGATCCAGCACGTTCCACTGAAAGACCACGTCGAACACGCCATTGCCGAGGTGCGTACCCGACACGGTCGCGGACTCGACCTTCATGCGGGTGAGCGGGTTAGACACCGGCCGCGCGTCGGCGAAAAAGGTCTTCTCGGAACGGGCGAACCCCGCGCGCTGCCCGTCGATCAGCATCACGCCGGCCTCGGCGCGGGGCGTCTGCACATAGAAGCCGTACTGCGGCAGCCGACGGCCGTCCGCCACCGTCCAAACCTGATTGGAGCCGCGGTTGGCCCAGACCTTGCCCCCGCCGCTGAAGACGGTGTGCTGCTGGTAGATTGAATCGCCGAACCGGTGATCTTCAAAAGTCTCCGACGCGAGCGCCTCACACACGTCGTGCAACAGCCAGTAGGTCATGACCGTGCGGCGCGAGAAGGGGCCGTCACACATGGGGTTGCGCCCCCCCAGCACAGTGTTGGAGAGATAGTCGTCGCTGCCGTAGCCGTGTTCCGGCCGGTTTTTCTTCTCCCAGTCCAGCGCGCTGTAGCGCGGACCGAGCCCTCCCGCGAACAGCACCATCTTGCCGTGCGTGGCCATGTCGTGCCACGGCGTGCGGTCCGCTTCACCAACCCCCTTCATCCAGCGAGAGGCCGGGAAGTGATCAGCCTGGCCCGCGTCGAGCGAGCCGATCAGGGCGTCGGTGCCGGCCTCGCTGATCATCGGCGCGCCGCGCTTGAGGATCGAGCGGCAGGTGTCGAAGGCGTCGCGCCAGGCCTGCTGCGTGGCGTTCTTGTCGTAAAAGACGCCGGCGCGGTCGTAGTAGTTGAAGGGCGCGATCGCGGTGAACACGTCGATGAACAGGCTGTCAGGCGCGAAGCCGTCGCGCATCTGCCGCATGTTGTCGGCCATCCACGGCGTGAAGCCGTGCGGCAGCCAGCGGTAGCTCTGGGCGCGCCGCCCTTTGTTGTACCACGCCCGCGTGGGTTTGCCCTCGGCATTGAAGACGATGTGATCGTAGCTGTACCCCTCGGCGTCGGGATAGAAGTCGATGTAGTTGTCGTGCGGGCAGAAGAGCATGCCGGCCTCTTCGGCGGCGCGGCGCATCTCGAGGAACGGCTCCAGCCCGCCTGTGGGCGGATAAATCTCGGGCAGCCGGTAGTCGTAACCCCAGCGCTGCCACGAATGCTTTACGAACACCGCGTCGGTCACGCCGTAGCGCGCCGCCTGACGCAAGCCCGCCGCCGCCTCCCGATAGTCGCCGCCCCACTGGTCGATGCACATGCGCCCGCCCAGCGCGTGGAGGCCCGGTCCCTTGTCAAACCCGCACACGTCGCGGTAGGCGCGCGCCGCGGCGAAGGCGCCTTGCGCGGACGGCACAAAGAAGAAGGCGGCGTCGTGGTGCGTCTCCAAGGCGAAGCGCCGCGTCTCGGGCGCGTAGACCAGTCGGTCGGGGAAGATGTCGCACGCCTGCACCAGGCTGAGCCCGTTGGTGTAGTCCGCGCCGGCGTGGCGCGTGCTCAGATTGAACCCCCCGCCGGTCAGGGTGAACGCGCCGGGTTTCTCGATCACGTTGCCGAAGCCGGCGTACGCGCGCCAGACCGGCAGGTGCGCCGCGCCTAGGCTGAGACGCGTGAAGCGCGGCGTGCCGCGGCGGTCACGGCGCACGCCCGGCATGTCCCACGCCACGCGCAGGGCGCCGCCCTCGGTCCAAAGGGTCGCCCGCACCGGCACCGTGCCGTCCGGCGTCGCGATGCGGTGCGTCACGCGCCACGAGCGCCAGCCGCGCCGGGTCTCGACCGCGAGAACCGGCATGCCGTTCTCGACGCCGCCGGCCGGCGCGCCGTCGATGTCACACGCGAATCCCCGGTAAATCAGGTCGCGCGTGCCGTCGGAAAAGGCCAACACGCCGTCCGTGAGCCCCTGACGTCCGAGCGCGACCGCCGCGCCGAAGCGCTGGCCGCGGACATCGAGCCGGAACGCGCCGGGGCCGGCGCCGAACCGCTTGGCGAGCGCGCCGCGCGCACGCGCCACCGCAGTCCGCTCAAGCGCTTGCCACGCCTCTTCGTCCGCCAACGCGGGCAGCGTGCCGACCGTCACGACCGGGTCGCCCCAGAAACATTGGTCGCAGGTCGTGTTGCCTTTCGGCCCCGGTCCTGTCCAGAGGCGCAGCGTGACGCTCTGGCCGGCATACGCGCCCAGATCGACCTGCGCGGGTTCCCACGCTTTACTGGCGCTGAAGCGCGAGAAGAGCTCGCGCGTCTCGCCGTCCGCACCGGTGACAAAGACTTTGTGCTCGGTGCCGTCGCTGGGCGGCTCGGTGGGGGAGGAGTCGCGGATCGCCGTGAAAAAGTTCAGGAAGGCGGGCTTGCCGGCCGGCAGCGCCAGCCGGAAGTCGTTCCACGTTTCACCGGCACCGCCGCGGTAGGGGGGATGGATCGCGAACCCCGCCCGCTCCACGCCGCCGCGCGTCATGCGGTCGCGGCTCATGTGGGTGCCGCTCGCGGCATCCGCGCCGGAGAAATTCACGCCGAGTTCACGGGGTTTCCCGTTCTGGGAGGTGAAGACCCTGCGGTCCGCATTGGCGTCGAGCCGCAGCACGCCGTCGGCGAGGCGGACCTCGCGCTGCTCGGCCGGCGCTTCGGCGGCAGCGGGTAGGACCGCATCGAAAATCGCGATCGGGTGAAGGACCGTCTCCCGGCCGCCGACCGTCAGCGCGAGGCGCGCATGGATCGGGTAGAGCGCGTTCAGGACCGCGGGCTTGGCCTTCGCCGTGCAGGAGGCGGAGACGCTCCGGCCCGGTTCGGCGGCCAGCGTGAACGCATCGTCGCCGACGATCTGCCAGTCGTCGTTCAGCCAGACCTTGACGGTGCCGCCCACCGGCTCGGCGCGCTCGTTGACGAGCGTGACGGTGAAGGCGAGCGGCTGGTCGGCCGGCACTTTCTCGGCGGCGAAACGCTCCGGCGTGGATTGCTCGGCGAAGCCTTCGATGCGGAGCGTCACGCCCTCCTGCTTGTCGGACGGCGGCAGAAAGGCGAGCGCGGCCTGCGCGCCCAGCAAGACAAGAGCCGGCAAGAAACGACTATTAAAACGTGTCATCATGAGATCCCCCTTGTAACAGAATGAACGGGGAACATTGAAGCACAACGGCACGCGCTTTTCCACCGCAATCCGTTTAAAAGTAGCCTTGCAGAAGCGCAACAGCGGCAATGGGGATGTATCGGTAGATTTCGGCAAAACAAATGGAATCTTCACTATCTTCAAGATTTTTCGCATGATCAAGAAGATCGTCAATTGCAGCCAAGCGTTCTCCAAAAGCTGACACACGCGTGCCAGATTTGGGATGACGCGCCGTAACCTCGGCCAATTGCCGAATGTATTTACGGTCCATCTTCATTGTGACACAACAGCTTTGCTATCCATCATCCTTCCTTCCTGTTTCTGTCTCTCAACCGATCGGGTCTTGCAGCCGGTAGGGCGGTCTCGCCGAGACCGCCACAGAGGCGGGCCGCGATCACGCGTTTCCAGTGAAAAAGATACGCAAGACTGGGGGCGCAGAGGCCCCGTCCGCGGGAATGGCTGGCAACCGGTTCAACCTTCTGCGTTTCGGGTTGGCGAGAAACGGGCGGGCATTCGTCTCGGCGGCGGTCTCGGCGAGACCGCCCTACCGGTTTCACGTCTCGCGTTCGTGTTCCATGCGCCTGAGCCGGTCGCCGGTTACGCCAACGCCTGAGGGCCCGACGCGCGAATGAGCAAGACGAGGGCCGACCGCTTATCCTGCTCGGTTCCCGGTGGACGGCGCTACTCGACGCCGGCGATGCGGAAGGTCTGCAGAGCGCGGCCGATCTTGATCTCGAACGTTGCGCCGAGCCGTTTGCCGAGCACGGCCTTGCCGAGCGGCGACGCGGCGGTGACGATGCAAACCTCCACGCCGTCCACCGCCACCTGCTCGCCTCCTCCTCCCGGACAGAAATAGAGCGTGCGGACATTCCCGGCGGCCGACTCCAACCGCACCAGCGAGCCGTGCTGAATCACGCTTTCGCGGGTCAACTCCTTGACCGAAAGAGCCTGTAGCCGATCGAGCGCGAAACGCAGTTCCTCCACACGCTGCGACTGCCCGCGCGCCAAGTACGAGCTTTCAAGACTGAACGTGTCGTACTTGCTCTCGGCGCGGTGGGCCTCATCCGTGGCCATGGAGATGGAATGCCTGACTGCGGCAGAGATCTCTTCCAACTCGGCCGACAGCTTCTCGACGAAACGCTGGTGGACGTCCTTTTTGGTCATGCGCATAAGGTAGCGGCGCAACGCCCGAAAGTCTACCGTTGACTTCGGCCGCCCCACTCCACAAACAAACGGGTGGCCGGGCATGCAGACGCATGCCCCTTTCGGTGCGGCGCGTGGTCATGCTCCGTATCATACGCATTCGGTGTGAAAGAACTGCTGGCCCGCGCTTTTCCACAGCAATCCGTTTACCGGGGTTTCGGCGGCATGGTGTCAGGCATTCCCAGCGCGGCGTATTTTGACCGCGCGAGGTCCATGTATTCGAGTTCCGCCACGTCCTCGTCCCGGATGCCGATCGACCGGAGATACCTGTGGCGGTCGGCCGCGTCCTGGCCGTCCGTGCAGCCGGGAACAACCAGCATCCTGACCTCGAGCTTCGCCCCGGCTTTGACCAGCAGCTTGAGATTGTCCTTGATGAGGCCGTTCGGGACGCCTGTGTGCGTCTTATGACGGTCGGCGTTCTCGGCCTTAAAGTCAGGAAGCCACATGTCGACAAGCGGCAGCATCCTCTCGACCGCGACGGGCGGGGCGTAAAGTGACGTGTCGATGCAGGTGTGGAGCCCTTCCGCCTTGAACGCCTTGAAAAGCTCTTCCGCCCACTCCCAGAAGAACAGCGGCTCGCCGCCCGAAAGCGTCACGCCGCCGCCGGACTGTTTGTAAAACGCCTTGTCTTCGCGCGCCTTTGCGACGATGTCGGGGATGGACATGGGTTTGCCGTAGAGCTTCAGCGCGCCTGTCGGGCAAGCGGCCTCATCCATCGTGCAGATTTCACGGTGCTGGCATTTGTCCGGGAAGCGCGCCCACTGGGGTTTCGAACTGATGGACTCCGGATTGTGGCACCACCGGCATTTGAGCGGGCAGCCCTTCACAAAGAAGGTTGTGCGGAGCCCCGGGCCGTCGTGGACGGCCATCCGCGTCGTGTCGAGCATCAGCGGCGTTTTCATCGTGTCGGCCTTTCTGTCAATGACTGGACTGCGCTTCCGCGGTGGCGAGAAAGAGAAGCTGTTCGCGGCGGGACAAATCGTTCCAGCGCACGTTCCAGCCGCACACGCGCACCTGCAGATCCGGATAGTTCTCCGGGTGCGCCATCGCGTCGCGCAGCGTGGACGGATCGAAGCAGTTCAGGTGGATGCTCTGTCCGCCCATCTCGAAGTAACTCCTGAGAAACGCGGCGATGCCGGCCGCGCCGAACGACGCCTTCGCCAGCGCCGCCGGCAGGATCACGTCCGCGATGTGCCCGTCCGCCGACTCCGCCAGATCGAGCTTCGCGTTCGAGAGGAGAAGCGCGGTCGGTCCCTCCTTCCCGCAGCCTGCGGTGGCGATGTTGTTGCGGGAGATCGGCGTCTTCGCCTTGCGGCCGTCTGGCGTCGCGGCCGTGCAGTCGCCGAAAGGAATATCGAGGTTGATGGACCAGAACCCCGCCTGGAACGTGCCGCCGTGTCCGTTGGGCTCGGCGTTGATGCGCGCGGCGACGGCATCGTAAACGCGCTTGGCGGGCAGATCGGCGCGGTCGTCGTTGTTTCCCCACTTGGGCGCTGCACGGACTGCCCTCAGCCGGAGTTCCTCGCGATCCTTCCAGTCCGCGCGCAGAATCTCCCCCAACTCTGCCATCGTCACGAGCTTCTTCTCGTCAACAAGAGCACGCACCGCCGCGAGCGAATCAGCGACCGTGCCGATGCCGCCGCACATGATGCCGCTCTGATTGTATCTGCACCCGCCCTGCGAAGAATCCTTCGCCTTCTCGATGCAGTCCCGATAGCCGCCGGACATGAACGGCGCGGGGTTGAGATCGTACCATGACCGTTCGCACAGGCGCGCTGTCTCGACAGCGGACGAGATCATGGCGTCAAGCTGGCGCAAGTATTCGCGCTCGAAAGCCTCCGCGTTCTCCGGCAGCGCGCAGGCCGGCCCCACCGGGAAACCCGCGAAGTCCTTGCCGCTATTGAAGACCGCCTCGAGCGGCTTCGCGAGGTTCACTTCCGCCGCCATCGAAGCGACGATCTCGCGCCCTTGGATGCCCGGCTCGTAACAGCCCACCAGCACGTACTGAACGATGTCCTCCGCAGACTTCCCCCGGCGGCGGAACATCTCGCCCAGAACCTCTTCGTTTGCGAAGACGATGGAGGTTCGCCCATTCGCGAGGCATCGCGTCACCTTCTCAAGCTGTTCGCGCGGCGTTTTCTTTCCGAAGCGGTACGTCAGCTTGGGATTCGGGCGGTTCAGTTCGTCATGAAGCTCGAAGGCGAGTTCGGTGAGTTCGTTCCAGACGGGGACGCCCTCCGCGTCATAGCCGCCGAAGCCGATGTTCTTCCCGTTCGGATGGCCCTGCGCGTAGAGGCGCGTGAAATAATCGGCGATCAGCGCCTTCGCCGAGGCGCGCGTCTCGCGTCCGGCCGCGAGATCGTTGCGGTAGAATGTCACGTAAAGGCGGTCGAATAGCCCTTGAGACCGCACGCACTCGCCCTCCGCTTCCTGGCCGCGATCGTAAACGAGCGAGAGCTGCAGCGCCTCGCGCAAGGTGCGCGGCGGACGCTCCGCGATCGCGCGCAGGGATTCGGCGCACGCAGGCATCCCTCTCTTTTCCGCGACCGCCGCCCAGCGGACGCAGAGCCGCGACAGGGCGTCGTACACCTCTGTCACGCAGTCAAGAAACAGGCGTTCGTCATCGGTCTTGGCGGTCTCGCGGCGTTTCCGCGCACGGTCGGCCAGCCCTTTCGGCCCCAGCGCGAGGATCGACTCCCAGTCGGGGCACGTATGGCTCGTGTCGAGGCGCGCCCGCCATGCCCCGTTTGTCGCGGTCGTCCATTTGCCGCAAAGCTTCCGTTCGGGCGCCGATTCGGAGAACGCTTTCAGTCGCAGCCAACACCGCCGCCCCGGCAGGTCGCAGTCCGCGAACCAGTGCACGAAGGCGTCGTCCGCGTTCGCCGCGAGACGCACGTGGTCGAACAGCGCCGCCAGCCATCTCGTCCGCGTGACGATGAACGGCTCCTTGGCATGCGCCGCCGCGATCGCGTCGAACATCTTCTCCAGCTCGGCCCGAGCCAGCCCGCTGCCCTCGTCAAGGCCCGCGCCGCCGAGCGGGTCGGTGGTGAGGGACCAGCCGAAACATCTCTGCCCGGCCGTCCACATCGCGGCGAACGCCGCAGCCTTAAGGAATTCGCGTCTTTTCATGGTCGCTTCCTCGCTGTCCAATCGATAACGATTATCA
>Ga0265294_10005150_pt1 | contig 16035 bp, 12 predicted proteins | sample MunlanPumphouse3_FD_192504 | JGI IMG/M metagenome (GOLD analysis project Ga0265294, IMG submission 192504) | Groundwater microbial communities from a municipal landfill in Southern Ontario, Canada - Pumphouse #3 | ecosystem: Environmental > Aquatic > Deep subsurface > Groundwater | place...
AGTGTCCGGCCAGGGGTCAGGTCCTGGTAGATATAGTAGTTGACATCAATCTCGCCATTCTCATCCAGAATCGGGAGCTGGTAGAGCACAAGATAACTCTTCTCGCCATTAGGCCATTTTACCTCCATATCAGAGACGGCCAGACGCCTGGTCTCGAAGGAGGCATAGAAGTCATCGCCACTTGTGATGGTGACATCAAAGTCATAGAGCTTCTTTCTCATCAGCTCATCATAGCCGCCACGCCAGACCTTCTGATACATCTCATTGAGGTCGATCCTGCTCTTGTCGGCCCTCAATACAGCAATGGCCTGCGGATTCTGTTTGATAAAGGAGTCAGAACGCTTCTGGAGAATCTCTACCTCTTCAAGCTCATTATGCTGCTCTGTGAGATCCTGGTAGATGTAGTAGTTTACATCAATCTCGCCATTCTCATCAAGAATCGGCAGCTGGTAGAGCACAAGGTGGCTCTTGCCGCCCTCAGGCCATCTGACCTCCATATTTGAGATAGCCAGACGCCTGGTCTCAAAGGAGGCATAGAAGTCATCACCACCTGTGATAGTAACATCAAAGTCATAGAGCTTCTTTGCCATCAGTTCCTCATAGCCGCCATGCCAGACACGCTCATACTCCTTGTTGAGGTCAAGGCGGTGCTTGTCACCTGCAAGCACGGCTATAGCCTGCGGGTTCTGCTTGACAAAGGCATCGGCACGCTTCTGAAGGCCATTTACCTCTTCGAGCTCATTATGCTGCTCTGTGAGATCCTGATAGATGTAGTAGTTGACATCGATCTCGCCATGCTCATCAAGGATCGGCACCTGGAAGAGACGGAGGTAGCTCTTGTCGCCGTCAGGCCACCTGACCTCCATATCTGATATGGCCAGACGCTTGGTCTGGTACGAGGCATAGAACTCATCGCCGCCAGTGATGGTGATATCAAAGTCATAGAGCTTCTTTGCCATCAGTTCGTCATGGCTGCCGTGCCAGACCCGCTCATACTCCTTGTTGAGGTCTACCCTGCTCTTGTCGCCTCTCAGGACAGCAATGGCCTGCGGGTTCTGGCTGACAAATGCCTCTGCACGCTTTCTGAGAATATCTGCGTGTTCCAGGGCTTTTTTACCCTCCTCAATCCTGTCGATGGCCAGATTGACCATCTCAGCAAGAGGCTGGAAATCAGGATCAAATGAGCCTACATCTGCACGGCTCGAGAAATCGCCCTCAAGTGCACGCTTAAGAACCGTCTCAATCTTCTCATTCTTCATCATATAATCATCCTTTACTTACCTGAGGACACCTGACACAGGCTGGAAAAACCGGTTCTGATATGATCCTAATCATGCCATACAGAGATCAGGACAGTTCTGAACAATAAATCCAGGTTCTCCTGCCAGTTGCCCAGAAGTGAGGTAAATGAAGAATTGTATATCTAAATATATATGGGTTGTTATAAGATCTTCCACTTTGATACATCATCAACCTGATATTTATAGATGGATTTCCATAATGCCCATCCACTGCAATTATCTGGATTTGTGGAATCTGGATCTGGCAGGCAACTATGATAATCTATAATGACCACACAGGATATATTATTCACCAGATAGACAATCCAGAGATCAGGGCCTGAAAAATAAGGAATCTGGATTTGCCGGAAAATCCTGTCTCAGGCCCATCTCCTGAACAGGAGAAGAGCGCCGGCAATCCCTGCAATGAGAGGCAGGCCAGATATTGGTGATTTCTGTGTGGGAATCGCAGTCTGCGTGCCACTCAGGGAGACAAGGCTTCTATGCACCTCTCCATCCACATTCTCAATGCCTGCGATCAGAATCCGGCCATCTGAGGTCTCCTCAACAGAGGTGATGAGCAGATTCTCATATGGACGATTCCAGAGAAGGGATCCTGTGGAATCAGTTTTTATAAGGCTGAAACCTCCACTTGCAAGCATCTTTCCAGGCGAATCAGCAGATATGAGATACCCCCTGTCCTGTGTCTGTATAACATAGTAAAAGGACTCAGCAATACCTGAAAAACTCTTCTTCCAGGTGATATTACCTGAAGAGTCAAGCCTCACCAGGGAGGGCACAGAGCCCTCGTCCCCGCCGCTCACCTGAGTGGCAATATACCCGCCATCTGCATCAGGCTGAACAGAGGTGAATGCACCGGAATCATCGCCTGCGAACTGCTCAAACCAGATCGCCGTGCCATTCTCATCAAGCCTCAGGACTGTGCCCTTGTAATCTGATGAGATGATTGGCTGGATGAAGCCTGCGGCTATATATCCGCCAGCAGGGTCCTGCTGTATGGATCTCAGCATCGAGGTGCCTGTACGTGCCTTCTCGGCATATGTCCTGTTCCAGACCTCGGTGCCGTCAACAGCCACCTTACAGACAAAGGCGTCTATATAACCCCCTGCCAGGACATAACCGCCATCAGGGGTGGTGTCAAGTGAGGCAACCTGGCCCCTGGGCACATGATACTTCCAGAGAAGAGCACCCTTGTTGTCTGTCTTTATGAGATCAGCAGAGTCTGTGTAGACAACATAGCCGTTGTCAGCAGTGCCCTCCACATACAGCACAGTGGTGGCATTCCCGGCATCATCCAGAATGGTCCTTGAGAGCTCATTGCCATCAGCATCAAGGCTGAGAAGCAGGGGTGAGCCATTATATGAACCGCCGGCTATATACCCGCCACCAGGGAGTTCAGATACCTTCTGGAGGATACCATCATCTGAAGGGATGACATGAGTCCAGAGATCCTCAGGCACACCTGCCGAGGCTGCTGCTGCACACAGACAGAGAGACAGCAGGCAGATGATGCCTGTATATATCAGATTTTTTATTCCTGTTGACATAATCAGGATACAGGTTTGAGTTTTACCTGTCATTATACCTGCGATCAGAAGAAACGCGATACAAGCCAGGATCTCAGAAATACATCTGCCACCTCATAGTTCTCGCCCTCTCTTGAGACGATCTCCCTCCCAAGGAGTTTCCTGAGTGCCGACTGGACACTTGCAGGGCTTCTGAAGTCATAATCCCTGACAAAATCCCCTGAGAAGAGGTCACTCCGGCCTGAGACGATGGCCAGCAGGAGGCGGCGCTGGTTGGAGGAGAGGTGCTCCCAGATCGATATATATGAGTCCTCAAGGTCTGCCATGATCTCAGATAGCACTGTTGCCGGCTCGCCTGGTCTTACAACACCATCCAGTGATCCCCGATACCAGAGCTCAAAACAGAGGCGCTGAGTATAGTGTGGGTGGCAGCCTGTCAGTGAGAGGATCTCCTGCGTGACGCCCTCCTCCAGTCTGATGCCGCCCTCTGCAAAGGCCTTCTCAATATAGGCAGAGAAGGCCTCCTCAGGGATGGTTCTGAGGTTGATGTGGGCGCCGAAGTTGTAGAAAGGGCTCTCCTGCGCCTGGAATATCCACTCCATCATATGGCGCCTGCTGCCTATAAAGACAAAACTCACATCAGGCTGGTGCTGGAAGGAGGATCTCAGCACCTTCAGGAGGTTTTCAAAGGACGCAAGTTCCTGGAACTCATCAAAGACAAGAGCCACTGGCATGCCCTTGTCCATGGCAAGCTTCTGCGGAAGAACCAGGCTCTCCTTCCAGTCACTCTCGCCCTGCCACTCGACCGCAATCTCGACCTCTGGCAGGCTTTTTATGGTGATTTTCGGGGATATACCCCCAAAAAGTCTCTTTACAGCAGAGAGGATCTCATGCTCAGGGTAGTAGGAGAGCACCTTCTCTGAGAGACTGGCTGCAAGCTCCTTCTCTGAGGTGATGGCATAGCAGTCAATGAAGACCGGCAGAACCTGGCCCTCAAGTGCAGAGAGGGCCTTCAGCACAAGGGAGGTCTTCCCAAACTTCCTGGGTGAGTAGATGATCACATTCTGGCTGTTCCTGAGATATGCACACAGACGGCTGCATTCAGCCTCTCTGTCTATAAATGCGGCCTCCTGCACAGGGGTGCCAAATACAAACGGGTTCTCATGAGACATCATGATCAATTATTCAGTATTGAATAATTCAGTATATAATAATCACCCCAGATCTCAGGGATCAGGAGTCACATAAATTTATCAGATGCCGCGCTACCTATTACGCATATGATCAGGGTCGCAATCAATGGATATGGCACCATCGGCAAGAGGGTCGCAGACGCGGTCGCCGCACAGCCTGACATGGAGATTGTCGGTGTCTCAAAGACACGGCCAAGTGCTGAGGCCTTTGTCGCCGCAAAGAGGGAATACCCGCTCTACATCGCAGACCTGGGACGCAAAGAGGCCTTTGATAAGGCAGGCCTTGCAGTCGCAGGCAGTGTGGATGATATGCTCGCAAAGTGTGATCTCGTGGTGGATGCCACACCAGGCGGTGTCGGCGCGAAGAACAGAGCCATCTATGAGAGACACAACATAAAGGCCATCTGGGAGGGCGGCGAGAAGCACGAGGTCGCGGGCTTCTCATTCAACTCCTCCTGCAATTATGAAGGTGCCATAGGCAGGCAGTTTGTGCGTGTGGTCTCCTGCAACACCACCGGTCTCTGCAGAATCATAAATGCCATAGACCAGAATATCGGGGTCTCGCAGGTGCGGGCAACGATGGTCAGACGTGGCTCTGACCCCGGCGGCATCAAGAAAGGGCCTGTGGACGCGGTTGTCCTCAACCCGGTCACCATCCCGAGCCACCATGGTCCAGATGTCAACACAGTACTCCCTGATATCGATATCGTGACACTCGCGATGATCGTGCCAACGACCTTCATGCACATGCATGTCCTCCAGATGAACCTCAAACGCGAGGCAGACAGGGAAGAGATCCTCAAAATCATCGAGGAACACCCCCGCCTCGGGCTTGTCAGGGGCTCCACAGGCATCACAAGCACAGCAGAGATCAAGGAGTACGCCTCAGACCTGCTTCGCCCGCGCTCTGATCTCTGGGAGAACTGCATCTTTGAGGAGTCAGTGGCTGTCATCAATGGCACGGAACTCTTCATGTTCCAGGCCATTCACCAGGAAGCCGACGTTGTGGCCGAGACTGTCGACGCCATCAGGGCAATGGCAGGCGACGTAAAGGACGGCGCGACCTCGATTGCGATGACAAACAAGGCCATCGGTCTCAGTCCCCTGTAAGAAGCATTAACTCTCTATATAACCCATATTTTCACATGGATCCATACACACTGGCCACACGTAACGCGGTCGAAGTCATAACAGAGGAAGAGCTGAGAGCAATCCTCCTCCAGCCAAAGAAGAGTGTGTATACAGGATATGAACCCTCAGGCGAGATCCACCTCGGACATCTTGTCACCATCAACAAACTCATGGACATGAGAGAGGCCGGATTTGAGGTCACTGTCCTGCTTGCAGATCTTCATGCCTTCCTGAACAAGAAGGGCACCATGGAGGAGGTCAGGGAACTTGCAGAGTACAACAAACGCTGCATCGAGGCTGTGGGCCTCAAGGGCAAGGGTGTGAAGTTCGTGCTGGGCACTGATATGGAACTCAACCCTGATTACCAACTCTCTGTCCTGAAACTTGCACAGGAGATCACCCTCAACAGGGCGACACGGAGCATGAATGAGGTCGGCAGGCAGATGGAGAACCCGGTCGTCTCGCAGATGGTCTACCCTATCATGCAGATGGTCGATATCTCGACACTTGGCGTGGACGTGGCCCTCGGCGGCATTGACCAGAGGAAGATCCACATGCTGGCACGTGAGCACCTGCCTTCCATAGGCAAGAAGGCACCGGCCTGCATCCACACACCCATCATCAACGGCCTTGACGGCGTCAAGATGTCCTCCTCGCAGGGCAACTATATATCTGTGGCAGACTCAGAGGAGACGATCAGCAAGAAGATCAAGAAGGCCTTCTGCCCGCCTGAGATTGAGGAGAATCCCATTCTCCAGACACTGAAGTACCATGTCTTCCCAAGGATGGAGAAGGTCACCCTCAACCGCCCTGAGAAGTTCGGAGGTAACCGCGAGTTCTCGTCATATGAGGAGATCGAGGCAGCCTACGGCGCAGGCGAGGTGCATCCCATGGATCTGAAGTCAGTGACAGCAACAAGCCTCTCTGAGGTGCTTGCAGGCGCAAGAGACTACCTGAACGAGTAAGGAGTGAATAGTGAGCCTGGATCATATAATTGAGAAATTCGACCGGGAGGTCGGGAAGATGGGCGTCAGGATCAAGGACGCCAATCAGATGAAGGTGATGGAGAATGTCTTCGATGAGGTCACCCTCATCGCCCTCTACAAGATGGTTCACAAAAAGAGGATCTCAGCCATCGGCGGCTCGATCTCCACAGGCAAGGAGGCAAATGTCTTCTATGTCGAGAGGGAAGACGAAGCGATCGCCATCAAGATCTACCGTATCCAGTCTGCAAACTTCAAGACAATGAGTATCTACCTTGCAGGCGATCCCAGGTTCTCGTCTGTCAGGAACTCAAAGAAGGATATCATCTTTGCCTGGACAAAGAAGGAGTATGCGAACCTTATGAGGGCGCATGAGGTCGGGCTCAGGGTTCCGGAGCCCTACTTCTTTGACAGGAACATCCTTCTCATGGAGTTCATGGGCGAGAATGAGGTGCCCTACCCCCAGCTCAGGCAGGCTAAAATTGAGGACTACGCTCCTGTATATGAGGAGATCCTCGCCAGTATGAAGACCCTCTATCAGAAGGCTGATCTCGTGCATGCCGACCTCTCTGAGTTCAATATACTCTGGAACGGCGAACACCCGCTTATAATAGATATGGGCCAGGCTGTCACATCACGCCACCCGCAGGCTCAGAACTTCCTTATACGGGATATAAAGAACATAAACAGGTTCTTTGGAAAACACTGTGATATCAGGGATGAGAGAGAAATATTAATTGATATCACAGGAAAGGAGAAGGAAATATGACATCACAGGAAATAAAAGTCGCAGGAAACCGCATAGCCGTCATAATCGGCAAGGGCGGCAGCACCCGCAGGATGCTGGAAAGGACGACGAGCACCACCATCACAATTGACTCTGAGGAGGGGGGAGTCCACGTAGAATCTGAGGATCCAGTCGCTGTAGTGCAGACGACCCAGATCATAAAGGCCATAGGCCGGGGTTTCTCACCAGAGAGGGCACTCAAACTCCTTGAGGACGAGGATATGATCCTTGAGATCATCGACCTCAGTGATGTCTGCTCGACCCAGAAGCAGTTTGACCGCCTCAGGGGCCGGATCATCGGCAGGGGTGGCAAGGCCAGGGAGCAGATCGAGGATATGACTGGCACTGTCATATCCGTATATGGCAAGACTGTGGCCATCATTGGTGATCTCGAACAGATCAGGACGACCAGAACAGGGATCCAGATGATCATAGATGGCATGCCCCATACCAGTGTATTCTCATACCTCGACAGAAAGAAGAAAGAGGCAAAACAGGATATTCTTGGTTACTACTACTGAGAGATCAGGGGATTTTCCTTAATCTTTCGGTTTTTTCTGTACGCCTGAAAGTCGGCGGAATTATCAGGAATATCTCTGAAAACAGATGTCAGACAGACTGCGCGGGCGTACATTGCATGTGGAGATAAAACCCGATATAATTGCGTGTTTAAATAATTTAATGAAATATACTGATTCTGGAGTGGAAATAAAGGGGTCTGTATGAAGATAGGCGATCTCCCGGTACCGCGCACACTTGTGGAATGGTACCAGAACAAAGGCATCACTGAACTCTACCCCCCTCAGGAGGAATGTGTAGAGGCGGGTCTGCTTGAGGGACAGAACTTGCTGGTCTCAATTCCGACTGCGAGCGGAAAGACTCTTGTAGCCGAGATGGCGATGCAGAAGCATGTCGCAGAGGGGGGAAAGTGTCTCTATATTGTGCCCCTAAAGGCCCTCGCTGCCGAGAAGTCTGCCGAGTTCAGAGACAAGGGTGCAGATATAGGTATTGCAATCGGTGACCTCGACCGTCGTGATGAGTATCTGGGAAGACGGGATATCATCATCGCGACCTCTGAGAAGGTCGATTCACTGCTCAGGAATAATGCGGCCTGGCTCTCTGAGGTCTCACTTCTGGTAGCTGACGAGGTCCATCTCATAGATGACACCCACAGGGGCCCGACCCTTGAGATGGTGCTCACCAGGATGAGATCCCTCAACCCTGAGATGCAGGTGATAGGCCTCTCTGCCACGATTGGCAACCCTGAGGAGTTAGCTGCCTGGCTCGATGCCACTCTTGTGACCTCTGAGTGGCGGCCTGTGGATCTCAGGGAAGGCGTCTTCTACAAGGATGCCATCCACTTCTCTGATGGCAAGAGGGAGATCGCGGCCACCACAAAGAAGGAGGACACCAACCTCTGCCTGGACACCATAGAGGAGGGCGGGCAGTGCCTGGTCTTTGTCTCATCACGCAGAAATGCCGAGGGTTTTGCGAAGAGAGCCGCACCGGCACTTAAGGTCGATGACCCGGAACTTGCCAGATACTCGGCACGCCTTGAGGTAATGGCTGAGACTGATATGGGCAAGGTATTGGCCGCCTGTGTCGCAAAGGGCGCCGCCTTCCATCATGCAGGTCTGAAGAGGCAGCAGAGGGAGATAGTCGAGGAGGGCTTCAGAAAGGGGCATATCAAGGTCATCTCCTCGACACCGACACTCGCGGCCGGCATCAACCTGCCTGCAAGACGCGTGATTGTGCGTGACTGGCTGCGTTTTGAGGGCGGCACCGGTATGGTGCCGATTCCTGTGCGTGAGTACAGGCAGATGGCCGGGCGTGCCGGCAGGCCGCATCTTGACCCATATGGCGAGGCTGTGATGATCGCAAAGAGGCCAGAGGATCTCGATGGGCTGTCTGAGAATTATATAGATGCCCCGGCCGAGGATGTCAGATCCCGCCTTGATGATGAGGGCGTGCTGACCTCACAGATTCTCTCCCTGATTGCCACCGGTTTTGTGCACTCTGAGGAGGAGCTCTCAGAGTTCATGAAGAAGACCTTCTACCTGAGTCAGCACAGCAAGAGCCGGTATCTGAAGCAGATCACAGGCAATGCCATCAGATTCCTCTCAAAGGCTGAGATGGTCTCTGATCTGGGCATCCGTCTGGAGGCGACAGAGTACGGCACCCTGGTCTCACGTCTGTATATAAGTCCGGCAGGTGCCGAGCAGATCACGACTGCCCTTGCGGCTGCTGAGGAGTTCTCTGAGATAGGGCTTCTCCAGCTGATCTGCGGAACGCCCGATATGTTCACCCTCTTCGTGAAGAAGGACGACCTCTCTGTGCTTGAGGGTTTCATATACAGGCATGAGGATGAGCTCTGGTCTGAGGCCGACTTTGGCGCCATGGAGGAGTTCTACAGGAGTCTGAAGACTGCTCTCCTGCTTGAGGAGTGGCTCTCTGAGAAGGGCGAGGAGACGATCTGTTCACGCTTTGGTGTCGGTCCCGGGGATATATACAGTGCTGTTAACGGGATCAACTGGCTTCTGCACGCCGCATCCAGGCTCTCGGCGATGATGGCGCCTGAGATGAAGGGCCCTGTGCATGAGCTGGAACTCAGGATGAAGCATGGTATCAGGTCTGAGCTCCTGCCACTTGTGAGGCTCCGCGGCATAGGCCGTGTGCGTGCAAGGAGGCTCTTCAATAATGGCATCACGAGCCCTGACGAGATCAAAAAGGCCGGCATGGAGAGGCTTGTCCCGATTCTGGGGCAGAAGACGGCTGAGAAGGTCATGGCTGAGGCCGGCGGGACTGTGCATGACTCAGGGGATGACGACGAATCTGCCCCCACCCAGGCCACATTTGCAACATTTGGGAGTGAGTGATGAAGGGATATGCAGAGGACTGCGGGATATATCCTGTAGTCTGTGATGTGGATGACGAGAGGAAGTTTCTGAAGAGCCTGAACAAGGTCGGCGCCAGGTTTGGAACAACGATTGTCTGCTTCAATGCCGATCTTATGGCCGGGAGTGAGCATGTGAGGTCTGCACTGGCCCATGCCGCGAGAACGTGGGATGAGGGCACACAGATCTCACGTTCCCTCGCGATGGAGGCCCTTCTGTACGCAGGCGGGACCAGGCAGTGTCTGGAGGCGACCAGGTTCGGGATACATCCCGGCCATAACAGCTCGCACCTCTGCCTCTGCCCTGACAGCGTGGAAGCCCTTGCTGAGCTGAAGGCGCAGGGCATGATAGCACCCCTGCCTGCCGGAGAGAGCCTTGAGGAGATCAGTTCTGAGAAGACGACCAGACTTATGGACTGTTTCGGGATCACGCCTGAGGAGATTGCGGTCGTTGGCGAGGAGCGCTTCTCTGAACTGGTCCTTGAGAGGGTGGCCCTGCTTGAGGTTCATAAGTGAGCGGCGCCGGTCGGATAAAATACGAAACAACAAAACAAGAACCAATAACCTTTTTTTCAGGGATTTCAGGATCTTAGGGAGTGATCCAGGATTATGAGCAGGCACCAGATTCAGGAACATGCACCCTGACAGGGGGACCATCCTGCGCCGAGGGGCTGGCGGGGTGACGCCAGTCAGGAATAGAAACACTGTCTGATAACCCCAAATATCAGATTAGTAATCCAGATGTTTACGCCAGACCCAAGGGGACCATCCTGATCCAGGGGGCTGGCGGGGGGCTCGGTCCCCCCTGCCTATGATAATCAAGACAGAGTCTGATCAGAGATTTAACCGGACCCCACGCCTTTGCAGATACTCTGTTCTGCCCCGCAATATCCATTAACAGGATTTCTACAGAGCCTGCATTTTATTAATTTTTTCTGGCAGATGCCGTTCCCAAATACACGAAATTATCCTGGTACTATGTGTAGCAGGCCGGTGACCTGACTGCCGGAAAGACATATTCATTTTTTCCGGGAACCCAGGATGAGGTTGATATAATGCTGAATAGCCAGTGCAGCGGTATTCAAGAGATACCCCTGTAGAGTGTAAAGTAGACATTACATAGATGTGGGTTCCCGGGAGAGTGTAAAGTGGAATTCACATAGATGCTGGTTCCCGGGAGAGTGTAAAGTATACATTACATAGATGAGGGTTCCTTGGAGAGTGTCAGGTATACCTGACATCTATGAAAAATTCCCGAAATATGTCAAGCAGAGTTGACACTCTCGCAAGAATATATAGTCAGAAATCATAATATTGTACAATACCTATTGGAAAGAGATTATGCAAACAAACAGAGCAGGACAGTTCCAGAGAATGGCAAAAGGATATAATGCATTCATTCCAAATCCACTTCCACCTGAGAATTTAGATCTGGATGAGAATCTTCTCCTTTTACTGTCCAAAGCCGACAGAGCACTTGCAAAACTGGATGGTGTTACTGAGGTGCTCCCAAATCCGGATCTCTTTGTTGCAATGTACATTAAAATAGAGGCTCTGCTCAGTTCTCAGATTGAGGGTACACAGGCATCTCTCCGGGGAGTCCTGGAATTTGAAGCAGATATGAAACCAAAAGAGGATATTAACGAAATCCGCGAAGTGGTAAATTATATTCAGGCAATGGGGCATGGAATGGAAAAACTTACATTTGCCCCACTTTCCCTTGACCTTCTGAATGAGATTCATCGATTCCTGATCAAAGGCACACGTGGAAGTGCCCGGTACCCAGGTAAGATCAGAGATGAACAGAACTGGATTGGTGTTCCTGGAACAACAATTTATGATGCAATTTTTGTGCCTCCACCACCTGAAAAACTGCCTGAAATTCTTGGCGATCTTATGGATTTTATTGCCCAGAAAGACAAAATTCCTTCTCTCGTAAAAGTTGCACTGATTCATGCACAGTTTGAGACAATACATCCATATTATGACGGGAACGGGAGAATGGGCCGTCTGCTTATTACCTATTACCTCTATTATATGGAAATTCTTTCCCGGCCTCTGCTGTATCTGAGTTTCTACCTTAAGAAGAATCAGCAGGAATATTATGAGATCCTGAATTCCGTGAGATTTGAGGGGAACTGGGAGAGATGGATTGAATTTTTCTTAAAAGGAGTGATTGAGACTTCTGAAAATTCAATTGACACAGCCAGGAGGATAATCGCCCTCCAAAATGATCTAAAGAACAGGCTTGTCGAACATTCCATTGGAGGAGTTGCATCTCTCAGATTTATTGACTTCATCTTTGGCAACCCAATTGTCTCATCGTCTCAGGTTGCAGAAGCGCTTTCTGTCAGCAGGCAGACCGCAATAAATCTCTTAAAAAAATTAGAGAATGCAAAAATAATAACCGAGATTACCGGTCAAAAAAGATTTAAGAAGTATGTCTTTGATGAATATCTTATAATCATCCAGGAAGGTATCAGCACATAGACACTATGACGGGCACCGTCATCGCCATCTCTGTGAGAGCACCAGAACGAGACCGACGCCACCGAGAGCAGGACAGATTCCAAAACCCGGTGATTCCGTGGTCTGATGCGGGGTGCCTGTCTTCTCGGCCGGGATAATAGTATACTCCATCATCGGACCTTTGAGAATGGCAATCTCCCAGTATATATCATCATCACTGATGGTGAGCAGCACGCTCTTGATCCGGGTATCTTCAGACTGGGGACCGAGAGCCTGTTCAATCGCTTCTGACCTGTTGATCGCAAGCTGATCCTCTGAGAGATACCTGCCTGAAACAATATTTCCTTCCCTGAGTTCAATGATATATTCCGAGAATATTCCATTTTCATCGATGAAGTACACCACAGAACGGGACGCAACACCTGGCTCTTCTATATAACTCTCAGGCGAGTGATCTTCGATATAGGACTGTAAGTCCTCACTCTCCCTGAGAGCCGGGTACTTCTGGTAGAGTCCACTGAAAGGATCGCGATCAGGAGTCGGAATGGGCAGTGGCTCATCGCGGTCTATGATCTTGACAAACAAGATCGAAGGTTCCTGATTATGTTCCGCCGCATCCAGTCTGTTGAGATAGATGAGTTTCTTCTCGCTCGGACCGACCGGGACAATACATACATACTCGTGTGTCCGATTCCCGCCCTGTTCCCACCATTCGATATCGCCATGTTCTTCAATAAATGTCCTGATAGTCTCGTTCTTCTGGGCATTTGGATGAACGCCGTACAGAATCAGGGTCTGGTTTCCCTGACCTGGAAGAGGCATCTGCACTGTGGCAGATACCGGAACGACAAAGAAGAATACTGCAATCAGAAGCCCAATTATCATAAGGGCAGTGATTTTTGACATAAAAAAATGTTTAATTATACCTCGGAACCTCTCCGAGGTGGGTCTGTGTTCTGAAATCTTCATATCTGAGGATGCTGTCACCTGTGGGATCTTCCGGATCTTCTGTATTCCATGAATCATCGGCATCCCCCAGCCAATGTGGAAGCCCATCTCCAGATATACTTCAGACAACTGCTCACCTCTCTATCTCAAAAATCAGGATCCAGATTGTAGATCCCAGTCCTGTTATAGATCATGACATACTCTCTGTCACTCCCTGGTCGATTGTCAAAGACATACCACCGCCTCGTAGCCTTATCGAACGACCGGGAGTAATCTTTCGGGAGAGGGCCTGAGACTGAACTTGAAAGCCATGGCTTTGCCCCTGAATAGCCGTCAAGTATCTGTTTATCCAGATCATCCACCAGGATGTAGAAAGAGAGCCCATTATTTTCCAGCTCCACCAGGACATATGGTCTGTTCAGAACTTTCTCGTCATATTCCTGCTGAACAGAGGTGATATTCCATCCATTGTCAAGCAGGAGCCCGCCACGCTGACCTGCAAGAACCATTGCAACCGCTGAGGTCAGATTTCCCGTGAAGTTCCTGGAATCCAGAACCTCAATCTCGGAGAGATTGACAGCGATCGTGCCGCGATGCAGAACCGGAAGTGTGGGTGTCACATTCACAGGCACCTCCTCAGGCTGGGGGGTCGTGGTGCAGCCGGCAGAGAAGAGGAGAATGAATAATACAGAAAGAATTGCCAGGCTCTTTATTTTTGTCATCAGTCTGCCCCCTGAGATGCCGGAATCTCTGACACAATATATAGTGGGGATCTATATCTGAATTGTGACAGTATCCTCTACATGCCATTTATCCAGTGCTCTGCTGGCACCTGGCGGGAGGACGCCGCGTTAAATTGGAGATTAAACCCGGCTCTGGTATAGGCAGAGGGTAACCGTCTGAAGATGAATAACAATCTTATCCCGCAATTCAGGCACCTGCACCCTGAAAGGGGGACCATCCTGATCCGAGGGGCTGGCGGGGGGCGGCCAAGTCCCCCCTGCCTCACACAAATAAGGTGTGTGGTTCTCACTTACATTATCTTCATAAAGGGGTTGTTTTTATTAGGCAGGGAACGAGTGAAATGAGTTCGAGAAGACGGGAAATCGAAGACAGAGTGTCTTCTCATCTTCGCTGACGCTCACAAATCGGAGATTTCCCGCTCAGGCAAATCTATGATTTGCCATGAAGACGCTTGCGTCTTCGAATGGTTGCACCCCCGCCAGCCCCCAGTCGGGATTCTCCCCCTGTCAGGTGCGTGTCCCTGAATTTGGGAAACTGGTTCTTAGCCATTCCGGACATCATCCTGATCCGAGGGGCTGGCGGGGGGCGGCCAAGTCCCCCCTGCCTCTATACAAAAACCGGGTTCAATTCTCAATTATTCTCTGAAAATATCTCATAGGCAGGGCAGATCATCCCAATCTCAGGGTGCCGGTGAAGGCTCCTCCCCCGGGGGAACCCTCGTCACCAGGACCTTGTCCACGCGGTTGCCATCCATATCCACCACCTCATACCTGATACCATCCAGTTCAATATAATCACCTGTGACAGGCACCCTCTCCAGGAGATACATCATCAGGCCGGCGACTGAGTGGTACAACCCCTCCTCTTCCTCTGGAAACCGATCCACAGAGAGGATCTCCTTTATATCCACGAGCGGGGTGCTTCCCTCAATCAGCCATGAACCGTCCTTCCTGAAGACAACAGGCATCTCGGCACGCTCCCTGATAGTGCGGACGTCTCCCACAATCGCCTCCAGGACATCATGGAGGGTTATAAGGCCCTGGAAATTACCATATTCATCAGTAACCAGGGCAATATTCAGACCTGTCTCCTTGAAGAGTTCAATCAGTTTCAGAACCCTGAGACGCTCAGGCACAAAAAAGGCCTCTGTCATGGCTGCCCTGATGGAAGGCAGCGGCCCCGCCTCCATGCCTGCAAGGATCCCCTTTACAGAGACCATGCCGATAATATTCTCCAGGTCTGCTTTGAATACCGGGAACATGGAGTGCCCGCTCTGGATCATCTTCCTCAGGTTCTGCTCATCAGGATCATCGAGATCAAGGGCGATGACATGGTGACGTGGCGTCATCAGGGACTCAACCCTCCGGTTGTCAAGCTCAAATACGCCCTCCAGCATGCTTAGTTCAGAGCTCTCAAATACACCTTTCTCAGCCCCCTCCTCAAGCATGATCCTGATCTCCTCCTCAGTGACAGGGGACTCTGAGAGATCCCTGATCCCGATGATCCTGAGCACAGCCTCTGTCGAACGACTCAGCACAAATACAGCTGGTGCCGCGATGACAGAGAGAGCCTGCATCGGCCGTGCAACCGCTGATGCGATCCCCTCTGCATTATTGAGGGCAATCCTCTTTGGAACAAGCTCCCCGATGATCAGGGTCAGATAGGTGATGGCAAGTACCACCAGTGTTATGCTCAGCACCTGACTGTATCCTGCCAGTTCAGGGAGCTCCTGAAAGACCGGCTCAACTCCCTTTGCAATCGTGGCACCGCCAAAGGCACCTGCGAGGATGCCAATCAGTGTAATGCCTATCTGAATGGTCGAGAGGAAGGATGTTGGTCTCTCTGAAATTGCAAGGGCTGTCTCAGCGCCGGCATCCCCCTCTTCAGCACGCTGCTGAAGTCTGGCCTTCCTGGCCGATACAATGGCAAACTCAGACATCGCAAAGACACCATTGAGCAGAATGAGCATGAATATAACAGCAATCTCGATGAGATATGACATCTGACTGAGACTTGTGTTGCAGACTTATTTTATATAACCATTGAGACGCTCCGAGGAG
>Ga0265294_10005151_pt1 | contig 16033 bp, 13 predicted proteins | sample MunlanPumphouse3_FD_192504 | JGI IMG/M metagenome (GOLD analysis project Ga0265294, IMG submission 192504) | Groundwater microbial communities from a municipal landfill in Southern Ontario, Canada - Pumphouse #3 | ecosystem: Environmental > Aquatic > Deep subsurface > Groundwater | place...
CCGGTTTTTTCCGGAATGATCGAAAGGTCAAGACTTTCGGCTGATCAGGCCTCTGTTAACAATCTTAACAGGATCACAAGTATATACAGGATGGGAATTAGCAGCAATGACCCTTTCGATGATCCGGGCAGTGCTTCTGTTTATTTAATGGAGCAACTGGTAGCTTCGGGATATCTCAATGAGACATATGTCGCCCAAACAAAGGACGCGGAGATCAAATGGTTTGCCGACCTTGGCAGATGGCATCTGACTTTTAATGATTCATTTTATAGGATATCTGTTTCTGACGGGGTGAAATTCGACACTTCCGGCGGGTTGGCCGGAAGGATTTGGGAGAGTTACAGCGGAGATTCCCGTGATATAGTAATTCCGGCTCAGCTAGATGGTGTCTCTGTGAGTATGATATATCAGGATGTTTTCAAAGGAAAAGAACTCGTTTCGGTTGAGTTTGAGGAAGGAAGCTTGGTTTCACGTATACACGCAAGGGCTTTCTTTGATAATGAACTGTCGGAAATCATATTGCCTGATTCTGTTGAACGTATTGATCTTTGGGCTTTCAGAAACAATAATATTTCACAGATCACACTGCCCGATAAGCTGCATACTATTGAGGATCTTGCTTTTGAAGGAAATAAACTCAATCAGGTAACGATAGGGCCGGATGTCAGATCGATAGGAAGCAGGGCGTTTGGGAAGGAAACAGAACAGTTTGTAAAAGCATACCAGGACGGCGGAGCAGGAACATATGAGTTGATCAATGGTGTTTGGGTGAAGAGATGAGAAAAGTAAAAGGTCACAATGCTTTTACATTCATTGAACTCATTGTTGTTGTCGCTTTATCGATTTCGTCGTGTTTACGAGTCCCGGTCACTGAAACAGAAATTTCATCTATGGTCTCAGAGGCATACTTTTCTGAACCTGTAAACATACAACCTTCTGAAGTTCTTTCTGAAGCGGAAAAATTACTTAGTCAAATGACATTAAGGGATAAAATCGGACAGATGTTCATTGTTGCACCGCAGCAGATCTCTGATTTTGCAGAGCATCCCGTTGGTGGTATCATTTTCTTCGGAGACGACATACAGGATCCGGAACAAATCACAAATCTAATAGAAGATAAACAGAAACAGAGCTCCATCCCACTTTTTATGGCAACTGATGAAGAAGGCGGGAGGGTAGCAAGAATAGCCAATAATAAATCATTTGATGTTCAGAAGTATAAAAGCATGCAAGCAGTTGGTAATACAGGAGACCCAGATAATGCACGAGAAGCAGGTGAAGTTATCGGATCTTATATGAAAGCTCTTGGTTTCAATCTCGATTTTGCTCCGATTGCTGATGTGAACACGAACCCGCAGAACATTGTCATTGGTGACAGGGCTTTCGGAAGTGATCCTGAGCTTGTTGCAGTTATGGTATCCGCAGCGATAAAGGGATTTCGCAGCAGCGGGATCATAAGCTGTATAAAGCATTTTCCGGGGCATGGAGATACATCTGAGGACACACATACAGGAGGTGTTTCCATTGATAAGACATGGGATGAAATGCTGATATGTGAGCTCATCCCGTTTATCGCTGCAATAGAGGCTGATACTGACATGATAATGATGTCACATATAACGCCTGTGAAGATAGATGAGAGTGCTCTGCCTGCGTCTCTTTCAAGAGAGATCGTTACTAACCGACTGCGGAATGAACTGGGATATAATGGGGTCATAATAACGGATTCGATGATCATGGGGGCAATAGCTGATGAGTTTTCTCCCGGAGAAGCAGCTGTAATGGCTGTGAATGCAGGGGTTGATATAATTCTCATGCCGCAAGATCTGACTGCAGCATTCGAAGCTTTAATAACAGCTGTTGAGAGTAATGTGATTTCAGTATCCAGAATAGATGAAAGTGTTATTAGAATACTGAATCTAAAAGATAAATACTGTATAATGTAATCATGTAGAACAATCGGAGGAGATGGAAATGACTACGTTTTGTTACAACTGTGGTGCTAAGACGAATGATCAGAAGTTTTGTTCATACTGCGGGACAGATACACAACCGCCGGAGGATGTGTATTTTGTTGAAGAGGACTGCGGGGATTGCGATGCAAGGCTTCCGAGGTGGGCTAATTTCTGTCCGGAATGCGGAAGAAAGTTTGGATTTATACCACCTAATGACCCTAAACGTGTAGCCAAACGAAACAAAGGACTTGTTGCAGGGGCAATATTTTTCACAGTAATATCGTTTGCGATAGCAATGGTTATTTTTGCCGCAGAAGATACAGTTAAAATTGAATACACACTGATCCCGGCAGCTGGTTTTGCGCTCATAATATGGTTGGTTACTGCTATCAGGTGGGAGAGAGGGAAATTTGTTGACGGTACGGTCGTCCGGCATTACTCCGAGGAGCGAACGACATCCAGAAGAGACATAAATAATACGACTATGACGGGTAAGGCAAGAAGAATAGATGAGCACTTCACTCTTTATTCTACCGATGTGTTACTTGACAACGGCAGGACCGAGAGATTCGATATTCAATGCGCAGCTAATCATATACAGCTTCAGCCGGGTGAAAGAATAAGATATTATCTTTCGACGAGAACATACAGAAAATTATAGATAACGATTTGATATTATAACTGCATAGGAGGAGGGAAGAATGTCTAAGTTTATTTGTACGGTTTGCGGTTTCGTGTACGATGGAGCCGGATGGGAGGATGTACCGGAAGATTGGGTCTGTCCATTGTGTGGAGCTGCCAAGAGCGAATTCGAGGCAGAAGCAGTCTCCTCTGATCATTCGGGAAAGACCGTGCACAAAGTGCTTACTGAGACGCCTTCGGATTTGAAGGAACTTAATTCTCTTGAAATGAGCGCTCTGTGTTCCAACCTCGCGCAAGGCTGCGAGAAGCAATATAAGAATGAGGAAGCAGGACTTTTCAGAGAATTGGCTGACTATTTTAAAATAGCTTCACCGGAACCTGAATCTCCCGGATTTGACAAACTTCTTGGTCTTATCGAACAGGATCTTCAGGACGGATTTCCGAGAGCAAATGACAGGGCTTTGGCTGCTGAAGACAGAGGAGCGTTACGAGCTCTTGTCTGGAGTGAGAAGGTAACTAAGATCCTGAGGTCACTTATCTCAAGATACGATCGAGAAGGTGATGCAATGACGACGAACACTGATGTTTATGTATGTACCATATGCGGTTTCGTTTATGTTGGTGATGTGCCTCCTGAAATGTGTCCGGTTTGTAAGGTGACAAACCGGAAGTTTGAGATAATCAAAGGAGGTGACGCAGCATGAGTAAGAAGTATGCGGTCAGAAATGTGAGTTTATGTACTAAGGATTGTCTGTGCTTATATGTTTGTCCTACAGGTGCGACCGATACTGAGAACAGCGTCATCGATATCGCGAAATGCACGGGATGCGGAGATTGTGCGGATGCATGTCCTTCGGGTGCTATCACAATGGTTCCTTTCGATTATCCGGAGCAGCAGATCAAGTCCGATGATGTGACTTCTTCGATGAGAGCTTTGTTTAGGAGTAAAGCGGGACAGGAAAGGATCGCTTCGGGACTTAAAGGCAAACTCGCTAAAGCTATAGAGAGATCCAACCGGGTGATGGCTGAAGATATCATTCGCGAATCAGGATACATGCTTCCGCAGAGTCAGAATTCACTGGATCTTCTGAAGAAACTTGCACAGAAAGATCAGTCTGAGGGATTCCCTTCAGAGGCTGTACGAAGACTGATCAAACTTATTGATAAAGAAGATAAAACGGTAAATGATCATGATTTGAATAAGGGGGAAATGAAAGTGGCTAAATATCGCTGTATGATCTGCGGATACATTCATGAAGGAGAGATGACCGAGGATTTCAAATGTCCGAAATGCGGACAACCGGCAAGGGTTTTCGAACTGATGGAAGAGAAAACAGAGTCTGTAAATAAGTACAACGGGACCAAGACCGGGAAGAATCTTATGGAGGCATTTTCAGGCGAGAGTCAGGCCAGGAATAAATATACTTATTTCGCCAACATAGCTCAGCAGGAAGGATATGATCAGCTTTCTGAGATATTCCTAAAGACAGCAAGAAATGAACAGGAGCATGCTCGTATTTGGTATGAGGAACTTGGAAACCTCGGTGATACTGCCGAAAATCTTCTTCACGCCGCTGAGGGAGAGAATTATGAATGGACGGATATGTATGAAAGGTTTGCTAAAGATGCCCAAGAAGAAGGGTTTGCAGAGCTGGCCGAACGTTTCCGCAATGTGGCAGCGATAGAGAAGGCACATGAAGAACGTTACAGGGCACTTCTCAGAAATGTCGAGATGCAGCAGGTCTTTGAGAAGGGTGAGCAGACGATGTGGGAGTGCCGTGTGTGCGGACATCTTGTAATGGGTAGAAAGGCTCCTAAAGTATGTCCTGTATGTAAGTATGCAAGATCGTATTTTGAGGTCAGGAAAGAGAATTACTGAATGCTATGAGCATAAACGAGCGGGTCAGTACAGGTTTTGGAGGATTTGATTCTGTTATAGGCCATTTGCGCTCAGGGGATAATGTTGTCTGGCAAGCGGATTGTGTCAGTGATTATGCAGGGATGACTGATGCTTACATTCAGCAGGCAGTTAAGGATTCCAGAAGAGTTGTATACTTCAGATCAGAAACGAAAGGGATGGAAGTTCTGTCTGATATTGTAACCCAGACTTTGATTTTCAGATATTTATGAAAGCAGGCGATCATATGAGTAAAGTATGTAAAACGTTTGTTCATATCATATCGATCATTCTTACAGCTACGGGCATTTGCTTTTATTCGGAAATAAGTATTTCAGCGCTTGAAGATATCTCTCTGACAGTGGAAGAGATCAATTTTATTAAAACTCATCCGGTGATCATAGTCGGAGTCGATCCGAAATTTGTACCGTTTGAGTTTATTGACGATGAAGGTGATTATAAAGGTATAGCTGCTGATCACCTTGATCTGATCAGTGAGCTTACAGGATTGCGATTTGAAGTGCAGAGAGGGATAACATGGCCGGAAGCTTATGATAGAGCGTTATCGGGTGAAATAGATCTGCTTCCTGCAGTATCTGTAACTGAAGAAAGGAAACTTTATTTTCGCTTTAGTGAGCCTTATCATAATTTCAGGAGGGTTATTGTTACTAGGAATAATGATACAGGTATCGCGGACCTGGATGACTTGAAAGGTCTTACAGTTGCAGTACAGCGAAACAGCTCGCATCACAGTTATTTGTTATCGTATCACGACATAAATCTAAGTTTGTATGATTCTGTTGAAAGTGCTCTGATGGCTGTTTCTAATGGTAAGGAAAGAGTGTTTCTCGGGAATCTTGCAACTACGGATCATCTTATAAGAACAAACGCAATAACCGGACTCAAGTTCATCGCTTTTGAAGCAGAGAAACAACAATCACTGCATATGGCTGTCCGTAAGGATTGGCCTGAATTGATAAGCATTTTAAACAAATCCTTTGACAGTATCTCCGATGAAGAAAAGATAGCGATCAGTAACAAATGGATCAAATTTGAAGCAGACATAGATCATTGGCCGATAATAAGGGCTGTTCTTATATTCGGAACAGTTTTTCTTATCTTCTTGGGAGTATCTTTTTACTGGATAGGACGTCTGAGAAGAGAGATAAGAATTCGTCAGGAAGTACAACATGATCTTGAGGATGCAAAGATCGCAGCCGAGAAAGCTAATGAGGTTAAATCTGTTTTTCTTGCAAGGATGTCTCACGAAATACGGACTCCGCTCAATGCGATAACAGGTATTACTTATCTGCTAAAGGAAAGTGAACTTTCACAGACACAGATATCGTATGCTGACAGAATTTCCAGCGCTGCAGACAATATGCTGGGAATAATCAATGACATACTTGATTTTTCGAAAATCGAATCAGGACGGATCGAATTTGAGAATATATCTTTTAGTCCGGGACAGGTCATACAAAATGTTGTTGGGATCATTTCTTACAGGATAGAAGAGAAGAAGCTTGATTTCAGATCATATGCAGACACTCAGTTACCCGACAGACTTACAGGTGATCCGAAGAGATTGGAACAGATACTGCTCAATTTGTTGAATAATGCGGTCAAATTTACGGATGAAGGCAAAGTAGGTTTTGAAGTCAGGCTTGTAGCAAAGGAAGGGAACATGTATCATTTGTCTTTTACAGTAAAGGATACAGGAATTGGAATGACCGAGGAACAGGTAAGCAGACTTTTTACCCCGTTTGAGCAGGCAGACAGCAGCATCAACAGACGTTTCGGAGGATCCGGTCTTGGACTTTCAATAGTTAAAAACCTTGTAGATCTGATGAATGGAAGAATAAGTGTTTTCAGCACTCCGGGTGAAGGTTCTGTCTTCGTTGTATATCTGAGTTTTGTGTCTGATAAAGAAAATGATGCGGGAACGCAATTATCAAAGGACGTAAAAGTTTCCCGGCCGGATTCAGAAATGACAGATACAGCCGAAGTGTCATCAGTTAATAATACAGTTTTATTAGCTGAAGACAATAAGACAAATCAGCTGATCGCTACTTCACTGCTGAACAAGATAGGCTGTGAAACACTTATCGCAAACAACGGTCAGGAGGCTCTGGAGATATTTACAAGCTATAAAGAAAGCATATCACTGGTACTGATGGATATTCATATGCCTGTCATGAATGGATATGAAGCGTCTGAGAAAATACGAAAAATGTCGGCTGACATACCGATCGTTGCCATGACAGCCGATGTGATTTCCGGAGTAAAGGAGAAATGTACTCAAAGCGGAATGTTTCACTATATCAGTAAACCTTATGATCCGGATGGATTTATTCGAATCGTTAAAGAGCTTCTTGACAAGCAGAAAGGTGAATCTATAATAGTCAGAAAAGAGCAAATACTTGATACAGAGTTTGGGATAATGATGACAGGTGGGGATCCGGAGCTTTTCAGGCAGGTTTTGAATGAGTTCTACAGTGAAAACCATGATGTTGCTGTTACTCTGAAGAATGCGCTTTCTAATAGAGATTATAAGACCGCAACACAGATGGTTCACAAATTGAAAGGGAGTTCAGGGAGTATAGGTGCTAAATCATTCTATGAGGCTGCGAAAACTTTTCAGAAGTTATTAGCTGAAGGAGATGAGATTGAAATAGAGAAGTATCAGTCATCATTCATTGATATGGCTGAAGGATTACTCAGTGAGATATCATCATATTGCGGAAGGAGAATCACGTGACAGAAAACAGGAGAAATATTTCTATATACAGAATAATCACTGTTTATTTTATACTGGCTCTGTTTACAACGGTCATATTGACCAGCACACTTGTTTTTCTCAGGTGGCTATCATCTTCAAGAAGGATAACTTCTGACCTTTCTGATGACATCTCATCACGATTGGCTGAGCAGGTCGAAACATTTCTATATATTCCACAGCATATCAATGAATTGAACCATAAGATGATCGAATACGGTATCGTTGATTTGGATGATGAAATCATACGCGATAAGTTTTTCGTCAACGTATTAAGCTCACATGAGAAGAGCATATATAGTTTTAGTATAGGTACTCCTGACGGCGAGTACTATGGTGCAAGGAGAAACGAAAACGATGATATCGAGATCATGCGAAATAATGCTGATACAGACGGGAACTCATGGTATTATTCGGTAAACGATGATATGACAGCCGGTAGGCTGGCCCTGCAGGCAGGTAAATTCGATCCTCGGACACGGAATTGGTATAAGGCAGCCGTAGAAGCCGGGAATCCTATTTTTTCTCCTGTTTATAAGCATTTTATCAAAGACGATCTTACTTTATCTGCTGCCTGGCCAATTTATGATGCTCGCGGAGACCTTATAGGAGTAATGGGTACTCACATGCTTCTTAGCAGTATAAAGGATTTTCTGGAGAGCTCGGTCTCAAAGTATGACGGATTTACACTACTCCTGGAGCAGGATACAGGAAATCTTATTTCCAACTCGATTGGGATAAGTGATTATTCGATGGATGATGACGGAAAGATCATCAGAACTAATATAAACGATACGGGAAATGAGCTTATAAACAAGATCTATGATCAATATGAGAGTGATGGAAGTAACTCATTTATCTATGATGATAGAGCAGGATACGGTAAATTATTTATAGAGATAAGGAATGTAGACCGTGATGGGCTCCATTGGGTCATAGTATCAGCTATACCGGAGAATCTTTATATGGAGGATATCGTTTCGAATATATTGATCACAGTCTTGATAACGCTTTCTGTTCTCTTGATAGTTATAGTCGTTTATAGTATTTTCACAAAAAGACTTCTCAAGCCTCTTAATGAACTCCTTGAAGTAGGTGACTCGATAGCAGGAGGAGATTTTGCAAGAAGAGTTAAGATAATCAGAAATGATGAGCTTGGGATGATTTCAGGCAGTTTCAATAAAGTAGCGGACAAGATGCAGTTATTGATCAACGATCTTGAATCGGCTGTGGATGACAGGACTACGGAACTAAACGAGTCTAATGCTGCGCTTGAAAATAGCAGGAATCAACTTCAGCTTATACTTGATTCTACAGCAGAAGCGATCTATGGGATGGATATGAACGGTAACTGCACTTTCTGTAATGTGAGCTGTCTGAGATTGCTTGGATACATTACCCCGGAGGAACTGCTTGGTAAGAATATGCATCAGATCATTCATAGTAAATATATTGATGGCAGCGATTTTCCTATCGATAAATGCAGAATATTCAAATCGATATGTGACGGGAGAGGTTATGACGCTGATGATGAGGTGTTTTGGCGGGCTGACGGGTCATACTTTGAAGTGGAGTATCATTCTTATCCTCAAATAGTAAACGGAATGACTGTCGGGAGTGTTGTTACCTTCATGGACATAACTGAGAGAAAGCTAAGGGAAGCCGAGATAGATTATCTTAGCTGTCATGACCCGCTTACCGGGCTTCATAACCGCAGATGTTTTGAAGAAAACTATGTTAAGATCGATATCGCTGATAATCTCCCTTTGTCGATCGTTTTCGCCGACATAAACGGACTTAAAATGACCAACGATATTTTCGGGCATTCTGCAGGAGATAAGCTGATCATGAAATCTTCTGAGATCATTTCAAAGGCTTGCAGAAGGGGAGACTTGATTGCAAGAGTGGGCGGAGACGAGTTTATTATTGTGTTGCCGGGTAGTGACAGGAAGACCGCTGAAGAAATAATGGAGAGAATCAGAGACGGGTTCAGAGATGCTCGTGTTGAGGCTATCAAATGCAGTATCGCGCTGGGGTGTGATACTAAAACAGAAAACTATCAGTCACTGGAATATGTAATGGCAAATGCCGAGAATGCCATGTACCACGATAAGACAGTCAACCGTACTTTGATCAACAAGGATATCATTGACACTATAGTTGAGACTTTGCACACAAGAAGTCCAAGGGAGAAAGATCATTCTGTAGCGGTCGAAAAACTTTGCGCATCAATAGGGGAAGTAATGGGACTTTCTGAAAACGAGATCAGCAAGCTTAAAAGGGCCGGATACCTTCATGATATTGGTAAGGTCACGCTTGATGATGAAATCCTGAATAAGGATCATCTCTCTGATAATGAGATGGGACTGATGCGCCAACATTCAGTTATTGGATATCGCTTGCTGAATTTGTTTGATGATACTCTTGATCTGGCTGAGTATGTTTACGGACACCACGAACACTGGGACGGGTCGGGTTATCCGAGAGGACTCAAATATGACCAGATACCTTTGATTTCAAGGATCATTTCTGTCGCAGAAACTTACGACCGTATTCTGAACAGAGATGGGGTACCTGAAGAGGAAAGAAAGGATTTCGCTTTATCCGAAATAAGAAATGGTGCGGGGATAAGATTCGATCCGACTATAGCTAAGATTTTCACAGATATCATGTCGGGAAGAGGGAGATAATATGATCAATGATCACGAAGAAAATGCAGCCGTTTTTAAGGCTTTGTGTGATCCCAAGAGGCTGATGATACTTGAAATGCTTCGAAGTGGAGAGAAGTGCGCATGCCGGATATTAGAAAAGATGGATATCGGTCAATCATCTCTTTCTTACCATATGAAAATATTGGTAGGATCCGGTATGGTTGCTGAAAGACCGGAAGGCAAATGGGTGCATTACAGTATCTCGGAGAATGGTGCGCAGGAAGCTGTTGAACTTCTTAAGAGGATTACAGAAATAGAATGAACAGGAGTAGTAGAATGAGCGATAGGATAAGTGAACTAGCAGCATTGCTGAAAGAACTTATGAATGGCGGGACCCCTGAAGAGGCGGAGAAAAATTTAATATCTGAACTTAAAGAGATCGACCCTGCAGAACTTGCCGCTGCTGAAAATTTGCTTGTTGAGGAGGGGATCGGGGTCGAGGATATCCAGAGAGCAAATCAGATCCATGCTGATCTTGTTATCGGAAGGATGACTGGAAATTTCCGAGATAAGATCGGGAAATTTGAAACAGGCCATCCGATAAGGGTTTTTGCCGGAGAAAATAGAGGAATAAGTGTTTTTCTGAATGAGCAGCTTTTACCTGATATAAGAAAGTTCCTTGCCACAGAAAGTGATACGGACAGAGAAGATCTGATTTATGATGCGCAAGAGCTCATGAAAATCATTAGACATTATGACAGGAAGGAGAATCTGCTTTTTCCGTATCTTGAAAGAAACGGGATAACTGCACCGCCTAAGGTAATGTGGGGTGTTGACGATATAATAAGACAGCTTCTGGGCTTGTTCAAGGATGCTGTAACAAGTGATAAGGCTAGTGCTAAACGCATAAAACTTATTGCAGACAGACTGTTACCTCAGATCGAAACTATGATAATCAAAGAGAATGAGATACTTCTTCCGATGTTGCTTCCCCTTATGTCCGATAGCGACTGGCTGCTTGTTGCTAAAGAGAGTGTGCACATCGGTTATGTCTTCAATAAGGGGATCGAGGGATCTTCTAATTCGGATGCTGCTACATGGATCAATAGCAATGAAGACGGTTGCGGATCTGCTGATCTGAAATATCGGGATGAGATAAACCTTCCAAGTGGTTTCATGAGCACGGATCAAATGACAGCAATGCTTAACACTTTGCCTACCGATCTTACGTTTATAGATGATGAAGATATCATCAGATACTATTCGGAAGGCAAACATCAGGTTTTTACAAGAACCAGAACTATAATTGGCAGAAATGTGTATCTGTGCCATCCGCCGAAGCTTGTGCCGGTCATAAGAAATATGATCGAAGATTTCAGATCAGGACGTAAAGATTCACAGATCGTACCTGTAAGAAAGGGAAGTAAACTTGATCTGGTCAGATACTATGCGGTTCGTGATGATGAAGGGACCTATATTGGTACGTTAGAAGTAACTGAGGAAATATCCGGTATCATTGATCTGGTCAGAGAGTCATAACTGATGTGTGGGGGTAGCGGAGTGAACGATTTTGATGTGCTTGCTGACAAATATGACGATTGGTTCATAGAGAATGATAAACTTTTCGAATCGGAACTTGAAGCGGTCAGAAGATTTATTCCATCGTCAGGAGAAGGCGTCGAGATCGGTGTTGGGACGGGGATCTTTGCTGAAAGGTTAGGGATAAGATGCGGGGTCGAGCCTTCGGAGAACATGGCTGCTGCCGCGAAAGCCAGGGGGATCAAGGTTTGGGACGGAAAAGCTGAGAAGCTTCCGTTTGAAGACGGACGGTTCGATTTTGCTCTGATGATAACAGTTGATTCTTTTCTGGATGACATAAATATCGCTTTCGCAGAGATACGGCGTATACTTAAATACAATGGCAGATTTATCATTGCTTTTATTGACAGGGATACACCTCTCGGAAAACAGTATGATCAGAATAAACATGAAAGTGAAAGCTATAAGAACGCAATTTTTAGGTCTGCTTCCGAGATGCGAGATATCCTTGACAGATCCGGATTCGTAGTCCTTGGTGATGTTCAAACAGTGTTTTCTTTGAAGAATACTGTCCAGAAAATAGTTGAGGGTACAGGCAGCGGAGTTTTCGCTGTAATTGCTTCAGGCATAAAATCATTTAATGAGATATAATATCATCTAATAATAAATGTATTTAATATATATTAGAGGAGACAGCTTTATGAAAATCAGAGAAGTACTGAGGATTACAAAAGGAAAGCCGGCGGTAGATGGAGCAGGAGTAAAACTTGTAAGAGTCATCGGCTATAACGACACGAAAGATTATGATCCTTTCCTTATGCTCGATGCTTTTGATTCACAGGATCCTGATGATTACACGAAAGGCTTTCCCTGGCATCCCCACAGGGGGATCGAAACTATTACATATCTCATCAAAGGAGATATCGAGCATGGGGACAGCCTAGGTAACAGAGGAAGTATACTTGACGGAGAGTGTCAGTGGATGACTGCCGGATCAGGCATCATACATCAGGAAATGCCTCAGGCTTCTGAACGTATGCTTGGTGCGCAGCTTTGGCTCAACCTTCCTGCGAAGGATAAGATGACAGATCCATTATATGGGGACATTAAAAGTGAAGATGTGCCGGTCGTAAAGACTGATAATGCAATAGTCAGAGTCATCGCCGGTGAGTATAATGGAGTAAAGGGAGCATTTGAGGGGAAATTCATTAAAGCTTCATACCTGGATGTTGAACTTGTTGAAGGCACTGAATGGTTCTGTGAAGTTGAAGAAGAGCGGACACTTTTTGTGTATATTTTTTACGGATCAGGGAGTTTCGGTAGTAAAGGAAGCAGTGTAATATCAGAGAAGCAGGCAGTACTTCTTGGTGAGGGCGATACTTTCAGAGTAAAGGCCGTAGGGAGTGCTTTAAGGTTCATTCTGATGTCTGCAAAACCTTTAAGGGAACCGATAGCATGGGGCGGACCTATTGTTATGAATACGCGTGAAGAGCTGGATCAGGCTTTTAGGGATCTGGATAACAATACTTTTATTAAACATTGATCATTGATTTTATTGCGGAGGTTTATATGGAAAAGGTAGTTTATTTTGCTTTTAAAGGTGAGACGATGTGTTTTATTCATGTCCTGCTTAATGTTCTGGATATGAACAGTAAGGGAATGGAAGCAAGGATCGTTTTCGAAGGTGAATCAGTCATGCTGGTGAAGGAGCTTGAAGAAAACAGAAATCCGCTTTATCTGAAGGCTAAAGAAGGAGGAATGATCGACAGCATATGTAAAGCCTGCTCATTTAAAATGGGTGTTCTTGAATATAACTCTAAGGTAGGTATACCGTTTTCGGATGAAATGAACGGACATCCGTCTATGGCCTCTTATGTAGCACAAGGATACAGGATAATCACCTTATGACAGGCATGGAATTTGTAAAACATATTCCTTCTGCAGAAGAAATCAAGGCGATGGCTCCGCTTCCTGAACATATGAAGCCGGTAAAGGAAGAGAGAGACAGACAGATAAAATCGGTGCTTGAAGGAAGTGATGACAGATTGATTCTTGTTCTGGGACCGTGTTCAGCTGATAATGAGGATTCTGTTTGTGAATATATAGGAAGGCTTGCCGCTGTACAGGACAAGGTATCCGGGGAACTGCTCATTATTCCGAGAATATATACGAACAAGCCCAGGACAACAGGAGAGGGATATAAAGGGATGATGCATCAACCTGATCCCGGGAAGGGACCGGATCTTTCTGAAGGCATAAAAGCTATAAGGAAAATGCATATCAGAGCCTTGTGCGAATACCATATGCCTGCAGCGGATGAAATGCTTTACCCCGGAAATTATACTTATCTTGAGGATGTTCTCGGATATCATACTATCGGAGCGAGATCTGTTGAAGATCAGTTGCACAGACTGACCGTCAGTGGAATAAGCAGTCCGGTGGGAATGAAGAATCCGACCAGCGGCGATCTGACTGTAATGCTCAATTCTATACAGGCTTCTCAGAAAGGACACACATTCATATATAACAGCTGGGAGGTAAGAACATCCGGAAATCCATACGCACATGCTATTCTTAGAGGTGCCATGGATTCCAAAGGACGCAATATACCGAATTATCACTATGAGGATCTTATAGCTATCTCGGATGAATATTCTTCAAGGAATTTAAGTAATCCGGCAATATTGATCGATACTAATCACTCCAATTCCAGAAAGATATTTTCCGAACAGCCAAGGATCGCACGGGAAGTATTGCTTAGCAGAAAATACGAGTCGTCACTCAGGAAGATGATAAAGGGGTTCATGATAGAAAGCTATCTTGTTGAAGGCTGTCAGGGAATCGGAGAAAATATATACGGAAAATCGATTACTGACGCATGTCTTGGATGGGAAGAGACTGAAAAATTGATTTACTATATCGCAGAGAATAAATGAGGGCATATGAAATACGATGTTTTGATCATCGGGGCCGGACTTTCAGGACTAACAGCAGCTGCATTGCTTGCAAAGAAAGGACTTAAGGTCGCTGTAGCAGAAAAGAACCATGAACCCGGAGGATCGTGCGGGACGTTCAAACGGCCGGGGGCTGTATTCGATCAGGGTTCAGCTATGTTATACGGGTTTGGTGATAAAGGTTTCAACGCGCACAGATTTGTGTTCAACTGTCTTGAAGAACCTATAGACGTGATACGTAATGATATGCTTTACTGTGTTAACTTTATGGGGCATCGGATCAGGTTCTGGCCGGATATCGATAAATTTATTGAGGAACTGTCAGTGGTTTTCCCTGATGAGGCTGACAACATAAGTAGGTTTTATAAGGATACATATAAAATGTATCAGCATGTGATGGTTGAGGATCCGACATATACGACACCGGATGAGACCGATCTGCGCAGTACTTTGAAAAGTATGATGAAGCATCCCCTGTCGTATGTTAAGTTCCTGAGTTACCTTAATAAGAGTGCTGAAGATATTCTGAAGAAATATTTCAGTGATCCGGAAATATTCAATTTTTTCGATAAACTGACTTCTACCTATTGTTACGCTACAGTCAAGGAAGCCCCTGCGGTGCTTGCTGCTGTGATGTTTGTAGACAACCATGTAGGAGGAAGTTTCTATCCGGCAGGCTCGACTATGTTTTTGCCGGGTAAGCTGGAAAAAGTAATAGAAGAAAACGGCGGCGATATCTTTTACAACAGTGAAGTGACCCAGGTGCTTTTCGGTAACGGACGTGCAGATGGGGGCAGGACGAAGGACGGAAGAGAGATATTTGCGGACGACCTGATCTATTCGGGTACAGTATGGAATCTTTATTCCGGGTTGATTGGAGAGCCGGATGTATCACCCGAGAAAATAAAATGGGCGCTTTCACAGGTCCCTACATACCCAAGTGTTGTCCTTTATGCTCTTGTTGACGCGGATGTGATACCTGCAGATACCCAACCGGTGGAGATGCTTGTTGGAAATCCGGAAAAGCTTGATGAAAGTGAGGTCACTGCATATATATTCAGTATAAATGACAAGACGCTCTGTGATGAAAATTCGCATGTAGTGATGGCCATAGGGCCGAATTTTGATAAATGGGACAGAAGCGACAAGGTGGGTTATGCTGTTAAAAAGGAGAAAGAAAAAGAACGGCTGATCAGTGTTATGGAGCGCAGATTCCCGGGATTCAAGAAAGCTGTGAAGTATTCTGAAATAGCTACTCCCTGTACGATCGAGCGTTATACTAACAAGAACGGGGGTGCTGTTGCCGGACCTAAACAGATGCTCGGACAGCACATGCTGAAACGTATGCATACGAAAACACAGTGGGATAATTTGTACTGCTGTGGTGAATCCACAGTTATGGGGACCGGCACACCTACTGTAACGACTTCCGGACTGAGTGCTGCGAATGTGATACTTAGAAAACGTGGGATAAAATCGTATCAATATGTTCCGCGAATGAAGAACTATGTTATAGAGCGTAATAAACCTTTCTATAGAAAGGATATGTATACAGAGCTTTCACAAGCACGCAGAGAAATAGCTTTTGCCGCGTCCAGATGCAGATTCTGCGAATATCC
>Ga0265294_10005153_pt1 | contig 16019 bp, 12 predicted proteins | sample MunlanPumphouse3_FD_192504 | JGI IMG/M metagenome (GOLD analysis project Ga0265294, IMG submission 192504) | Groundwater microbial communities from a municipal landfill in Southern Ontario, Canada - Pumphouse #3 | ecosystem: Environmental > Aquatic > Deep subsurface > Groundwater | place...
ACCTGTCGCGTGGGCTTGACGTTGTGCTTGAACTTAATCGCGGAATTGAGGGAAGCCTAGATGGGTTGAATCCGGAATTATTTTACATAGAATCAACCAAAACGCCGTGAGTTCGGATTTAACAGGGTCTCACGGCGTTCTATATGCCTTGTGGGAGGTTTATCAGTGAGGATCCGATCGGGTTTGCGGGCGGGGATGTGAATGTGATGGGGTATGTCCAAAATAATCCGGTTAACTTTATCGACCCGACCGGGCTTTTCTGGTTTCGGCAGGATTGGCAAACACCTGGTGTCGTCGGACGTCCAGGTACACCAGTCCCACCAGGCGGCGCAGTCAGTGAGGTTATAGAGCGGAATGTGCCGGCAGGCTATACCTTTGGAGCGATGCATGACGGTTTTGTGGATGCCGCTACCAGTGTCGGCATTCCAGACGCGTTGGCTAATATTCCTTCGATGATTCCAATGTACGCTGTGGCACTAGGCACAGAAGTATTGAGGACTTTGGGAATCCTTAATCAACCGACGCCTACGGCGCAACCAACCACTACGAGGCAACCAGCCCCATGCAAATGAACATACTAAATTATGCAATAGTGCGGGCCGTCATCGTATTTACGCTATTCACTATGATTAGCACCATCTTTTGTGGCGTCATTTACGCAAGCGGACAGCCGCAGTCTGGGAATAGATATAAGATTATCCGACCTGTGTATTTGGTGGCTGGATATTACAGCCTTGACAATAGACAAGTAAGCAGAGAGACGGCACGAGCATATTTGGAATCAGAGAAAATTCACAAGCGGTCTTGGATGGCATTTCAATGCGAAGTGCCGGTAGGCACGATCATGACCATCATTGGCCCGGCGCCAAAAGTCTGGCATCTCCCTTTTTTGGCCAATCGGTACTTTGTCCGATTAGACCCCGACCTGTCGCGTGGGCTTGACGTTGTGCTTGAACTTAATCGCGGAATTGAGGGAAGCCTAGATGGGTTGAATCCGGAATTATTTTACATAGAATCAACCAAAACGCCGTGAGTTCGGATTTAACAGGGCCTCACGGCGTTCTATATGCCTTGGAGAAAATTTGGGACACTTCCCATATTACGTTGAATTGCTGGACAATCTAGCAGAAAAACTAGGAAGTGTCCCCTGTTTTTCCCCACAAGACAAGGGCTTGATAATTGTTGACAAGACCGAAGTAAAACGGCTTCGTGATCTTAGACGTAGAATGGGCAGGTTTAATCCTGTGCCAAATTTAGGTGGCCCAGGTTACAGACCAATCCCAGTTACTACCATTGTAGAAGATGCAGTTCACCGAGACTCAAAACATTCCTTATTCATCCAACTGGTTGATGTTAATGCATATTTACTTATGCAGAAGTATGCGCCATACAAATATGTTAAGAAACAAGGCGGGAAAAATTATTTAGACAGATTAACCCCTGTACTCTGTACAGTTGCAAGCAGGACAAACCCATTGAGAATTGTGGAACGATGGGGTAGGACAAAAGAAAAGGGCTCTTGCGAGCCCGGTAGATCCTACCGCCGAGACTGGCTCGGTTTCAGACCTAGCCTAAATATAGCACTTACAGCCTAATACTACTCCGACAGTTGCATAATTCCAGGTTTCGTTTTCCGTTTTTGGGACGTGATCTGGTAGGATTTCAAACAACAATCATAGAAAATTATCCAAAATTTCCATTTTCCTAGGAGAATTATATAGCCATTTTACTATGTGTCTGAGTAGTACTAATAGTCAATAATATTGTCAAAGTGTCAAAGAGCAAAGCATAAATCTGTGCATCTAAATGTATGGTCACAAATCTATACAAGGAGCACAGGAGCACAAAAATAAATCTATAGATTGCTTGACCTTCACCAATATCGACATCTGGACGGAGATAGTGAAATGAATTCCCAACAATGGATCGAAAAATCAGACAAATACATCATGAAGACCTACGGTCGTTATCCAATTGTGCCTGTCAGGGGCAAGGGGTGCCGATTGTGGGATGCAGACGGCAAGGAGTATCTGGACTTCCTGGGCGGGGTGGCGGTCAACAATCTGGGACATTGCCACCCAAAGGTGGTTGCGGCCCTACAGGCGCAGGCTGCTGAACTGATCCACTGTTCCAATTATTACCAGATCCCTCAGCAGATCGAGTTGGCCGAACTGCTCTGTAGCCATTCCTTTGCCGACAAGGCATTTTTCTGCAATAGCGGGGCTGAGGCCAATGAGGCTGCTATCAAGCTTGCCAGAAAATTCAGCCGCGACAAGTTCGGTCCTGAGCGCTACGAGATTATTACCGCTGCTGAATCATTTCACGGCCGTACCATGGCAACTGTTTCAGCCACTGGTCAGGAGAAGGTTCAGCGTTTTTTTGATCCACTGCTGCACGGTTTTACGCACGTTCCATTCAATGATGCAATTGCGCTGGAGGCTGCTGTAACGCCCAATACCTGTGCCATCATGCTGGAACCGATCCAGGGCGAGGGGGGTGTTAATGTGCCGTCGCCCGGCTATTTTCATGAGGTGCGGCGCATCTGCGACGAGCATGGTTTGATTCTGATCTTCGACGAGGTTCAGGTCGGGATGGGGAGGACTGGTAAACTTTTTGCCTATGAGCATTTTGATGTGACGCCCGATATCATGACACTGGCCAAAGCCTTGGCCGGCGGGGCGCCGATCGGCGCCATGCTGGCGAAAGACGATTTTGCCGCTGCCTTTACGCCCGGCACCCACGGATCGACCTTCGGCGGTAACCCGCTGGTCTGCGCTGCTGCTATTGCCACTGTGAGGACGATCCTTGAGGATGGCATCCTCAACCGTACTGAAGAAATCGGCGAGTATCTGGTGGGGGAATTGGAGGCGTTGGGGAAAAAATATCCCTTTGTCATTGAAGTGCGTGGTCTCGGCCTGATGATCGGCATGAGTCTGACCATCCCTGGCGCGGATATTGTCAAAAAGGGGCATAGTCGCGGCGTGCTGCTCAATGTGACCCACGACACGGTGCTCCGTTTCGTGCCGGCGCTGATTGTTACCAAGCAGGAGATTGATCAGATGATTGTAATCCTTGACGGCATCTTTGCCGAGGTTTAGTAAGTTAGAATAGTTAACGAACTTATCCGGTTTTCCGGGTGAGCTATAAAAAGGGGAGAGAGATGGCGCGACATTTTCTGGCGTTGCACGATTTCAATGAAATTGAGCTTTACGGTATGCTGACACTGGCCCGCGAGTTGAAGGGAAAACAGAAGCGGGGTGTCCCTCACAGGTTGCTGGACGGCAAGACAGTTGCCTTGATTTTCGAAAAAGCCTCCACCCGCACCAGAGTCTCCTTTGAGGTGGGTGTATTTCAACTGGGCGCCCATGGCCTGTTCATGTCATCCGGCACATCCCAGATGGGGCGCGGAGAGCCGATCAAGGACACTGCCCGGGTCATGGCCCGCTACTGCGACGGTGTTATGATCCGCACCTTTGGTCAGGAGATTGTGGAAGAATTTGCCGAATATTCCGATGTGCCTGTTATCAACGGTCTGACCGATCTTTTTCATCCCTGCCAGATCATGGCCGACCTGCTGACGGTCATTGAGCACAAACGCACCTACGAAGGTCTGAAATATGCTTGGGTGGGTGATGGCAACAATGTGGCCAATACCTGGATTGAAGCTGCCGCCATTTTCGGATTTGACCTGATACTGGCCTGCCCTCATGGGTACGAACCGGACCGTCAGGTCATGGCCTGGGCACAGGCAAAGGCGCCTGGCAGAATCACGCTTACCAACGATCCCAAACTGGCAGTGACAGGCGCTGACGTCATCAATACCGATGTATGGGCCAGCATGGGGCAGGAGGCCGAGCAGAAGGAGCGTGAGAATGCTTTTGTCGGCTATTGCCTGGACGATACCCTCCTGGCTCTGGCCAAGTCGGATTGTGTTGTGCTACACTGCCTGCCAGCCCATCGTGGCGAGGAAATATCCGATTCGGTAATCGAAGGGAAAAACTCGGTTGTATGGGATGAGGCGGAGAATCGCTTGCACGTGCAGAAGGCGATCATGGCAACATTGATAGGTGGAGTGTAATCTGAATATCGATATAATATTTTGATATTGTGTCGATATTGCTGAATATTAATCAACTAAGGAGACTAAGCAGATGGCAAACGAGCAAAAACAGGACATCAAAAAGATCGTGCTGGCCTATTCGGGCGGCCTGGATACCTCTATCATCCTTAAATGGCTCAAGAACGAGTATGGATGCAAGGTAGTCGCCTTTTCGGCTGATCTGGGACAGGGTGACGAGCTTGATTCGATCCGTGAGAAGGCATTGGCTACAGGCGCTGACAAGGTCTACATCGACGACTTGAAAGAGGAGTTCGTCAAGGACTTTGTCTTCCCGATGTTTCGCTCCAACGCTATATACGAGGGGCATTATCTGTTGGGGACATCCATTGCCCGACCGTTGATCGCCAAACGCCAGATGGAAATTGCCGCCAGGGAAAAAGCGGATGCAGTTTCTCACGGCGCTACCGGCAAGGGTAATGACCAGGTACGTTTTGAGTTGGCCTATTATCACTTTGATCCTGCCATAAAGGTTGTTGCTCCCTGGCGTGAATGGGACCTGAACAGTCGTCAGGCGCTGATTGAGTACGCCAGGAAGAACGACATTCCAATCCCGACCACCAAGAAACGTCCATGGTCATCTGACCGGAATCTGCTGCATATCTCCTTCGAGGGTGGCATTCTGGAAGATACTTGGGCCGAGGCGCCGGAAGATATGTATGTTTTGACCAAATCGCCGGAAAAGGCGCCCAACAAGCCGCAATATGTAGAGGTCGAGTTCAAGAACGGCAATGCAGTGGCCGTGGACGGCGAGCAGATGACGCCGGCCCTGTTGCTTGCTCACCTCAACTACATTGGCGGACAGCATGGCATTGGTCGGGTGGACTTGCTTGAGAACCGTTCGGTCGGTATGAAGTCACGCGGTGTGTACGAGACCCCAGGAGGCTCCATTCTGCGGGAGGCTCATTCCGCTGTGGAGCAGATCACGATGGATCGTGAAGTTATGCGTATCCGCGATGGTCTGATCCCCGAGTATGCCCGTCTGGTCTACGCCGGATACTGGTTTTCGCCTGAGCGGCTGATGCTGCAGACCTTGGTGGATGATTCCCAGAAGTGTGTTAATGGTGTGGCCCGTGTCAAACTTTACAAGGGGCTGTGCCGCACTGTCGGTCGGAAATCGGAGACCGATTCGCTCTTCAACCTGGACTTTGCTACCTTTGAAAAGGATCAGGTATTCAATCAGGCCGATGCCGAGGGCTTCATCCAGATCAACTCGTTGCGCTTGCGGATCAGGTCGCTGATGAAGGCGAACCGGAAAAAATAACAACAGCGTTTTTTTCACCGATATCCAATGTATGGGGGGTACGGCTTGTCCGTCCCCCTTATATTATTCGTTGAACAAGATTTTGTATTTGTAGGTCGTGTTTGGCGAAGTCGTTACGCGATAAACCGCTACTGCCACTTACAAAGAGACTTTTTAAAGCCCCCAACTAATGAAGCTAACCGACACAGAAAAACAGGAAATTATCCGTTATCTGGAGGCTGAAAAGCCGCTGCCTGACAAGTATCGCTTTCTGCTGTTCGGCGAAAAGCGCGAGGTGGAACTGGTTTGGAACGGCAAGAGCGGCGAGGTCTGCAATATCGTGCTGCCGTTCCAGGTGATCGAGCAGGTGGACGAGCCGCGCTCGGAAAAGCCCTCTTCCCTGCAACTCGGCCTGTTCGACACCGACAGCCGTGGCCGCCAGCTCAAGGGGTGGACCAATAAGCTCATTTGGGGCGATAACAAGCTGATTCTCTCCAGCCTGAAGAACGGACCACTGCGGGAAGAGATCGAAAAACAGGGGGGTTTGAAGCTCATCTACATTGACCCTCCCTTCGACGTAGGCGCGGATTTCTCCATGGACATCGAGATCGGCGGCGACACCTTCACCAAGCGCCCCAACGTGCTTGAAGAGCTGGCCTACCGGGACACCTGGGGCAAGGGGGCGGATTCCTTCATCGCCATGATCTACGAACGGCTGGTACTGATGCGGGATTTGCTGGCGGAGGACGGGAGTATTTATGTGCATTGTGATTGGCGGGTTAATGCCTACATTAGGCTTGCTCTCGAAGAAGTTTTTGGTAGAGAACGATTCCAAAACGAAATTGTTTGGCTCCGAACTAACGCTCACAATATGCAAACGCAAGGCTATGTTCGCTCACAAGAAACTATCTTCTTTACTGCCAAATCAGACGTCTTTATTTTCAATGAGCAAAGAACAGACTATGGTGATGCTCAACTAAGTCGGTACAAAAAAGACGAAAATGGACGACTATACACTGGTCGTGACATGACTTTTTCGTCGGCAAACCCAACCCGTCAATTTGAATGGCGAGGCACAAAGCCCCCATCAAATCGCTCTTGGGGCTATCCGTTAGAGAAACTGGAGGAACTTTGGTCTCAAGGTCGTATTTTGACGAAACAAGACGGTAAACCACGGCTCGACGGGCTAAAGGTTTATCTTGATGAGACTAAAGGCAAACCGCTAACTACTCTTTGGGATGACGTCGGTCGTATTGGGAATACATCAGCGGAACGTCTTGGTTACCCCACCCAAAAGCCCGAAGCCCTTATCGAACGCATCATCAAAGCCTCTTCCAACGAAGGCGACCTGATCGCTGACTTCTTCTGCGGCTCCGGCACCGCCGCTGCCGTGGCCGAGAAACTGGGTCGCAAGTGGATTACATCCGACCTGGGTAAATTCGCCATCCATACTACCCGCAAACGGCTGATCGGTGTGCAGAGGGAGCTGAAGAAGGCCGACAAGCCATACCGCGCCTTTGAAATCCTCAACCTGGGCAAGTACGAGCGCCAGCACTACATCGGTGTGAACCCCAACCTGCGCGACGTGGAAAAGCAGAAACAGTTGGAAGAGAAGGAAGCGGCCTTCCTCGACCTGATCCTGCGCGCCTACCGGGCCGAGAAGACGGATGGTTTTGCCTCATTTCACGGCAAGAAGGCTGGGCGGCTGGTGGCGGTGGGGCCGGTCAACCTTCCGGTTACGCGGTTGTTCGTGGAAGAGATTATCCTGGAGTGCCGCAAGAAGCACATCACCAGAGTGGACATCCTGGGCTTCGAGTTCGAGATGGGTCTGTTTCCCAACGTGTTGGACGAGGCCAAAGCCAAGGGGATCGACATCGCCCCAAAATATATCCCGGCGGATGTGTTCGACAAGCGTGCGGTGGAAAAGAATCAGGTGGTGTTCCATGACGTTTCCTTCATCGAGGTAAAACCGATCATCAAAAAGAACAGCGTGGCGGTGGAGTTGACCGACTTCTCGGTGTTCTATTCCCAGGGATCCATCGCCTCCGCCGAGGCCAGCCTCAAGGACAAGCAGAGCAGGATCGTGGTGGAGAAGGGCCAGATTGTGAAGGTGAGCAAGGACAAGGACGGTATCGTCAGCCGCGAGTCGCTCACCAAAAACTGGACCGACTGGATCGATTACTGGTCGGTGGATTTTGATTTCGAAAACAAACGGGAGATAATACGCACACAGAATGCCGAGTCCGGCGAATGGGAAGAGGTCTGGACCGGGGATTATGTCTTTGAAAACGAATGGCAATCGTTCCGCACCAAGAAAGATCGCTCTTTAGAGCTGGTGAGTGTGTTTCAAGAATGCGAACCGGGCAGGCGTAAGATTGCGGTCAAGGTGGTTGATATCTTTGGTAACGACACGATGACGATTATTGAGGTGAGAATATGAACCGGACGACCGAGGCAATAGACAACGTTCAGGAATCGCGAATTGCCAAGGAGGCAAGGAAGCAATGATAACACTCATTGAGGCAAAAAACTTTCGCTGCCTTCGTTATATCCGCCAGCCATTGGGACCTTTTCATGTCTTGGTCGGTCCTAACGCCAGCGGCAAGACGACATTCCTGGATGTGGTGGCATTTCTTGGAAATCTGGTTTCAAATGGCCTGGATTCGGCTGTTGGAGAGAGAACCCAGAACTTTCAGGATCTTCTGTGGAAAAGGTCAGGTTCCGAGTTTGAGCTGGCTATAGAGGCGGCTATTCCCGAGGATCGTCGAAGGCTTCTACGTGGCAAGGATTATGATACCGTCCGTTACGAGGTCTCCTTTGGCATTGACGCCAATACCGAAGAGATTGTGATTCAGACAGAGAAGGTGCTGCTCAAAAAAGCATTATCCGACACGGAAGCGCCTCGACAAATAACCCTCTTTCCTGAATCCCACGTGCCGCCGGAATCCATAATCACGGCAAAAGGAGTCAAAGGGACACAAACAGTCATCAAAAAGGTTTCCGGTGGAAACGATAATTTCTACTCCGAGGTGTACCAGGAAAAGGGGAAGGGATGGGCGCCGGCCTTCAAGCTTGGACCGCGCAAGTCGGCTCTCGGTAATCTGCCGGAGGATGAATCGAAGTTTCCCGTCTCAACATGGCTGAAAAGGCTTTTGACCGATGGCGTCCAGCAGTTTATTCTCAACAGCATGCTGATCCGCAAGGCCAGTCCACCGGGGCAGATACGCGGCTTCAAGCCGGATGGTTCCAATCTCCCCTGGGTGATCGACGGGTTGGAAAAGAAGAAACCCGATAACTTCAAAAACTGGATTGAGCATCTAAAAACCGCCCTTCCCGATCTGGAAAATATTCGCACTATAGAACGGCCAGACGATAAGCATCGCTATCTGGTCATCTGTTATCAGGGAGGGCTGGAAGTCCCCTCATGGATGGCTTCGGACGGCACTCTTCGACTGTTGGCGTTGACTCTTCCGGCCTACCTGCCGGATTTCACCGGAGTCTATCTGATCGAGGAACCGGAAAACGGTATCCATCCCCGTGCAGTGGAAACCATGTTCCAGTCGCTGTCATCGGTTTATGATGCCCAGATATTGCTGGCCTCTCATTCACCGGTTATTCTCAGTATGGTTGATGTGGACAATGTGCTCTGTTTTGCCAAGACCACGGCGGGAGCAACCGATATTGTACAGGGAAGCAGGCACCCGGCTCTTAGGGAGTGGCAGGGGGAAACGAACCTGGGAGTCCTTTTTGCCGGAGGAGTGCTTGGATGATAAACAGACATCTCCCCCAAGACATGGTAGTTCTGGTTGCCGATAAAAACATGGAATTTGCGGTAAAAGGCATTTTCGGGCGTTTTCAGTCCATGAAAATGCGGGAAGTAAACCCGGTTTTTCATGTGCATCCAGAGCACGATCCCGGTTGTTTGCTGCGCGGACACATGTTTCTCAATCTCTTTGTGCATCAATTCGCTCATGCATTGATACTGCTTGACCGCGAGGGTTGCGGTCAGGAAATACGCCCCAGAGAGGCGTTGGAGGCTGAAATTGAAACCAGGTTATCGCAATCGGGGTGGGGGAACAGAGCAGCATCTATTGTCATAGACCCTGAGTTGGAAATATGGGTCTGGAGCGATTCACCTCATGTAGACAGTGTGCTGGGGTGGGAAGGCAAGAACCTTGCTTTGAGGCACTGGTTGCAGCAGAGCGGTTTTTTGGCGGCAGGTCAGGTCAAACCGGAACGTCCTAAAGAAGCTCTGGAGCTTGCCCTTAGGACGGCTCGAAAACCACGATCATCCTCCCTGTATCTACAACTTGCCCAGAAAGTCAACCTTGAGCGGTGCATTGATCAATCGTTTATCAAACTCAAAACGATCCTGCAAGAGTGGTTCCCCGATGATCGCGTTTCAGATACTACCGAGGAATTTTACTGATGGCCCTGCACAAGGATTTTCCTTCATCACCCCATGCTATCCTCGATCCTTCCCTTCGCTGGTTTCCGGCGGATGAAGCGTTGCGTACATCCAGCTTCGAAAAGCTGCTACCACCACTGGTATCGGAACTGCGCAAGCAGGTGAAGGCGTGGCGCGACAGCGGATATGCAAAGGCTACGGAAACCAGTCACAGCCTGCTCAACTGGTGGTTCAAGACGCCGCATCTTATTCCCAGGGCAGACGGGACGATGATGGAATTCCAGTATTACTTTGCCCAGCGGGAGGCCCTGGAGACCATCATTTACCTGTATGATGTGGTGGGGGTGAAGGACAAGTACGACCTTATGCGTTTTGATACTTCCGGCTTGGTGTCCACAGGTATGTTCGACGAAACCTGGCGGCGCTTTGTAGTGAAGATGGCCACCGGCAGCGGCAAGACCAAGGTGATGAGCCTTGTGCTGGCCTGGAGCTATTTCCACAAGTTGTATGAGCCGGATTCTGAACTTGCACGCAACTTCCTGGTCATCACGCCAAACATCATAGTGCTGGACCGCATCTACAAGGACTTCCAGGGTCTGCGAATCTTCTTCGATGATCCGGTTCTGCCGGACAACGGTGTGGATGGCCGCAACTGGCGAGACGATTTTCAGCTTACCCTGCACATTCAGGATAATGTCCGTGTTACAAGCCCCATCGGCAATATCTTCCTGACCAACATCCACAGGGTCTATTCGGGTGACGACATTCCTCCTTCGCCCGAAGATGACAACACCATGGATTACTTCCTGGGCAAGCGCCCTACCGGCGCAACAACCGACTCCAAGGTGGATCTGGGGATGATCGTGCGCGACATCGACGAACTTATGCTACTGAACGACGAGGCGCACCACATCCACGACAGCCGCCTGGCATGGTTCAAGTCCATTGAGGAGATACACAACCGCCTGAAGCAGAAAGGCAACGCCCTTTCCCTGCAAGTTGACGTGACAGCGACACCGAAGCACAACAATGGCGCGATATTCGTACAGACCGTGGTCGATTACCCACTGGTGGAGGCTATTTCGCAAAACGTGGTGAAGCACCCCGTGCTCCCTGACGCCGCCAGTCGCGACAAACTGGCCGAGCGTCAGAGTGCCAAGTACACGGAGAAATATGCCGACTACATACATCTGGGCGTCCTGGAATGGCGAAAGGCTTATACTGAACACGAGAAGATGGGGATGAAGGCCATCCTGTTCGTGATGACCGACGACACCAAGAACTGCGATGATGTGGCACAATACCTGGAAGGTAATTATCCTGACCTGAAAGATGCGGTGCTGGTCATTCACACCAAGGATAACGGCGAGATTTCCGAATCCGTCACCGGCAAGAACAAGGAAGAGCTTGAGAAACTGCGTAAGCAGGCCAACGAGATAGACGGTATTGACAGCCCATGCAAGGCGATTGTCTCCGTACTTATGCTGAAAGAGGGGTGGGACGTTCGCAATGTGACTACCATCGTGGGGCTGCGCGCCTATTCGGCCAAGAGCAACATCCTACCGGAGCAAACCCTGGGGCGGGGGCTGCGCAAGATGTATCCAGGTGACGTTGAGGAATACGTCAGCGTTGTTGGAACCGATGCCTTCATGGATTTTGTGGAGTCAATCCAGGCTGAAGGCGTGGTATTAGAGCGCAAGCCGATGGGTGAAGGCGCCGGTGCAAAGACCCCGCTGGTGGTGGAAATAGACAGAGAGAACGAAAAGAAGGATATCGAGGCGCTGGATATTGAAATCCCGGTCATGACGCCCCGTGTTTACCGGGAGTACAAAAGCTTGGGCGACCTGGACGTGGCGGCAATCGGCAACGGCAAGGTGGTCTATCAGCAGTTCAGCGAGGAAGAACAGCGGGAAATCGTCTTCAAGGACATCACGACGGGTGAGGTTACACATTCCACCATAATGGACATTGCTGGCATAGCGGATTACCGTAGCGTAATCGGATACTTCACTCAGACCATCATGAAAGACCTGCGGCTAATAAGCGGTTATGACGTGCTGTACGGCAAGGTGAAAGCTTATGTTCAAAACGAGCTGTTTGAGCGGGTGGTAGAGCTTGAAGACCACAACACATTGCGCAATCTCTCTGAACTCACCGCCACCAAGATGCTGATAGAAAGCTTCAAGAAGGCCATCAATGCTCTCACCGTGCAGCACAAGGGCGACGCTGAAATCCGCGACACCATCAAGCTGCGACAGACCCGACCCTTTGTGGTAAAGGACCAGGGCTATCTAATCCCGAGAAAAAGCGTATTCAACAAGATCATTGGTGACAGCCATTTCGAGTTGTTATTTGCCCGTTTCCTGGACGACTGCGAGGATGTGCTTTCCTATGCCAAGAACTATCTGGCGGTGCATTTCAAGCTGGATTACGTGAACGTCGATGGTGACATTTCCAACTATTTCCCGGATTTTCTGGTCAAGACCTCTTCAGGCGTAATTTATATTGTTGAAACCAAGGGGCAGGTTGATATCAACGTATCGCTGAAAATGCGGCGCTTGCGACAATGGTGCGATGACATAAACAAAGTCCAGGATGCGGTTCGATATGATTTAGTGTATGTTGATGAAGAAGGTTTCGGAAAATACAGGCCGAAGAGTTTTGAAGAGTTGACACGGTCATTTCAAAACTATCATTGAGCACAAAAAACTGGTAAACAAATGACAAAAACCAAGTCCAAGTACAAGAAAGAACACATCGTTACCTCGGTGGTGGCGGTGATTGTGGACGACGAAGGGCGGGTGCTTCTGACCAAGCGGAATGTTCCGCCCTTCAGGGATCTGTGGGTTATGCCGGGTGGCAAGGTTGATCTGGGCGAGCCGCTCCTGGAGGCGCTAAAACGGGAAGTACACGAAGAGGTGGGGCTTGAGGTAGAAATCGAAGGGTTGATCGATGTCTTCGAACACCTTACGCCGGGTGAGGAAAATTGCCACTTTGTGATTCTTTATTACCGTTGCCGCCCGCTTTATTGCGATATTGTCCACAACGAGCAAGAGGTGGCCGAGGCTGCCTGGGTTCCTTGCAGCGACCTTTCCTGCTATACAATACCGGCCGGAGCACGCTACATACTGGGGAAGGTTTTCCCGGAGTTTTCTTCGCTTGCCAACCTGGGTATTGCCGATGCCTGAAATCATCGACAAGAAGGTCAATCTCGAATTTCCCTTGGGTCACCACTTGCATTGTCTGATAGCCCAGATCCCGAATCATCTGCGACGTAGCGAGACGGGGTTCAGGCTGGTGGATCCCGAAACCCAGTGGGCAACAATACGCTCCATCCTGGAGTTGGTGTCAGCCGGGGAGGGAAACCTGAAGAAACTCCACTTCCTTCTCTTCCCCGAGACATCGCTGCCGGTCTCCCGCTTTGATGATATGCTGGCAACCATTGAGCAATCCTTTCGCGTCAACACGGTGACTGTGTTTGGAGTTGAGCACGTCAGTTTGCGTGAATATCGTGAACTGCTGGCTCGCTTTAGCGAGGATAATGCCGAAGCAATCGCGTTTGTTGATCGGGATATCGATTCCGGTGATGTGCTTGATGTGCCGGTCAACTGGTGCTGTATTGCGGTCAAGGAGTCGGATGGCCGGTTGCGGGTTTTTCTGGAGGCCAAGAGTCATCCCTTCCACGGCGAGGAGTATATTGACAAGTTTCACGATCTGTACCGCGGCCGTCATTTTTACCTGTTCCGTAGTCGACCATCTTGTTTCAATTTCATGGCAATCATCTGTCTGGATTATCTGTACCGCGACCTGTATTCGTCGAATATCCGCCAGATCATTGATCACGCCAACCAGCTCTTTTTTACGACCCGGCAGGGGTTGGACGCCCTGCTTGTGATCCAGTGCAATCCCAAGCCGGAGCACAGTGCCTATCGAGACGTTATCAGCGGTTTTTACGGTGAATATCTGGAGGATATGCCTGGGGTGCGGGAAACGGTGACGATTTTTGGTAATGCCTCTGATGAGACCTGTTTGGAGGATCAGCCGGCCCTGCATGGTTTCGGACATTCATCTGTTGTCATCAACCGTGGTTATCGTCTGTCGCATGTTGCATTCACTGAGTTTGCTACCGATAGTTTCGATGGGGCCCCGGTCTGCCGGTTACGTTTTGGCAGCGGCACGCGGCTGCTTTATTTTAATCTGCCACAACAACGCGAGCTTGATCCACGCACATCGCGGGTTCCGCTCAAGGTACATGCCATCATGAGCCCGGATGAGATGGGCGCATGGCATAAAATCACTGCCGACGAATTGACGGTTGGATACGATATTGCACAGGAGAGCCACGTATGACTACCGAGGAGACTGACATGTCCAAGGATAAACTCTGGGGAGGCCGTTTTACCCAGCCTACCGATAAATTTGTGGAAGAATTCACTGCCTCCATTGATTTCGATAAGCGCATGTATCACCAGGATATTCGAGGTTCCGTGGCACATGCCCGCATGTTGGGCAAACAGGGGATAATCCCGATTGAAGATGTAGAGTCTATTGTTCATGGCCTGCAGCAGATTCTCCAGCAGATTGAGGCCGGTGAGTTTGACTTCTCCATCAGCCTGGAAGATATACACATGAATATTGAGGCACGTCTCTCCGCCAAGATTGGCGAGGCGGGTAAACGCCTGCATACCGGTCGTTCACGCAATGATCAGGTGGCCCTGGATATCCGTCTTTATTTACGGGACGAGATCGTGGCTATTAATACCTATATAGACCTGCTGATCGATGCCCTTCTGACTCAGGCGGAAGATAACCTGGACGTAATCATGCCAGGTTTCACCCATCTGCAGACGGCCCAGCCGATTCTCTTCTCTCACCATCTGATGGCGTATGTGGAGATGCTCAAACGCGACCAGGCACGTCTGGAGGATTGCCTCACACGGGTCAATGTCATGCCGTTGGGAGCAGGGGCGCTGGCAGGGACAACATTCCCCATAGATCGTGAATATGTGGCCGAACAGCTGGATTTTCCGGCCATCACCCGGAACTCCCTTGACTCGGTTTCTGATCGTGATTTTGCCCTGGAGTTTCTGGCTGACGCCTCGATCCTGATGATGCATCTATCGCGTTTTTCCGAAGAGATAATCCTTTGGTCTACCAGCGCGTTCAAGTTCATCGAGCTGTCAGACGGCTTCTGTACCGGCTCTTCCATCATGCCACAGAAGAAAAACCCCGATGTCCCAGAACTCGTGCGAGGCAAGACCGGGCGTGTGTACGGCAACCTGATGGCGCTCCTGACGGTGATGAAGTCTCTGCCGTTGGCCTATAACAAGGATATGCAGGAAGACAAGGAACCGCTTTTCGATACGATCGACACGGTCAAGGGGAGTCTCAAAATCTTTGGCGATATGATCAGGGAGATGAAGGTCTATGATGGCAACATGCGTAGAGCAGCCGGACAGGGCTTTTCTACCGCCACTGATGTGGCCGATTATCTTGTGCGCAAGGGTCTTCCCTTCCGTGATGCCCATGAGGCGGTTGGAAACTCGGTTAAATATTGTCTCGAGAACGAGATGGATTTCTCCGGGCTAACTTTGGTCGAGTGGCAGCTCTTCTCGCCCTATTTCGACAACGACATCTTTGCGGCCATAACTGTTGACGCCTGTATCAACGCCCGCAACGCGCCGGGCGGCACAGCCCGTGAAAGGGTCTGGAGCGAGATTGTCCGAAGCAGAGAAGGCAAGTAGAATCCGATGTACTGCGAATTTTTCGGTTTCAATGAAAAGCCGTTCACAATCACACCCAACCCGAATTTCATCTTCCTGAGTGATATCCATCGGGAGGCCTTTGCTCATCTGCTCTATGGCATTGATTCTCACGCCGGTTTTACCGCGCTGACCGGCGAGGTGGGAACCGGTAAAACCACAGTGCTGCGAACTCTTCTTTCCCAACTCAGCCCTGATAAATATAACAGCGCCCTGATATTTAATCCATGTCTGTCGGGTGAACAGCTGTTGGCCAATATTTGCCGGGAATTTGGCATAGAATCGGCAGAGCGTAACAGTTTCGGTTACCTGGATGATCTTAACCGTTATCTGCTGGAGCAAAACGCAGCTGGTCGCACAGTGGTGTTGGTTATAGATGAGGCCCAAAATCTGGCGCCGAACGTGTTGGAGCAGGTGCGCATGATCTCCAACCTGGAAACGGAGCGGGAAAAGCTGATCCAGATCATCCTGTCCGGTCAGCCGGAGCTC
>Ga0265294_10005155_pt1 | contig 16017 bp, 13 predicted proteins | sample MunlanPumphouse3_FD_192504 | JGI IMG/M metagenome (GOLD analysis project Ga0265294, IMG submission 192504) | Groundwater microbial communities from a municipal landfill in Southern Ontario, Canada - Pumphouse #3 | ecosystem: Environmental > Aquatic > Deep subsurface > Groundwater | place...
AAAGAGGGACAGAGATATTTTGGTGCCTTAAGGATGAAATATGATTGCTCGATCTGTAAAGAAACTTTTCTGGATCTGGCTGATGGTGCTGATCCTGCTCAACGTACCACACGTATCGTAGCTTTCCGAAGCTACGAAAAACCACACGTATCGTAGCTTTCCGAAGCTACGAAAAACCACTCGTAACGTAGCTTTCCGAAGCTACGAAAAACCACTCGTAACGTAGCTTTCCGAAGCTACGAAAAAGGAACAGAGATATTTTAGTACCCTAAGGATGAAATATGATTGCTCGATCTGTAAAAAGACTATTCTGGCTCTGGCTGATCTTCCTGATCGTGCTGAATGTGATACCCATCGGTAATGATGCGAACCAAAGTCTGAGCAGAAACAAGATCTTTCAGATACGTCTGGATTATTTTACACATGCTCTGATGATCCTCTGTTTTGCCTGGATCTGGCTTCTGGGCAAAATCCATCAGGTCAGTTGGTTCAAGCACTATGAAGCGTTTAAATACTCTTTAATCATCATCTATGCCGGGGTCATTTTGGAACTTCTGCAGATTCTGGTGCCCTGGCGTAGCTACAATCCGGTTGATATGGCATACAATATTATGGGGGCAGGGCTGGCAGCAGTGATAGTTCTAAGTTCATAGTTAACGGTATAGCAGATAGTTAGGGATTAGGCGTGCGTGGCAATTCTGACTATTTGCCCAAAACAGTCAGAAAAGCATTGACAAATATTCAAGCTTCAGCTTCTTTGTTCACATCGCTGCCACGTGCAGAGAAATATATTGTAAAACAAGAGGTTAGCTTCAAATCAAAATAAAGTTATGAATCAGACTCGAGAGAAAAAACAGATAATCCTCGATATAGCCACGAGGATTTTTTCACGTTATGGCTATGCAAAAACATCTCTGGATGAGATTGCTCAGGATGCCAAGATTGCCAAGGGAACTATCTACTATTACTTCCCCAGCAAGGAGGATCTTTTCCTCAATGTGGTAAAGGCACAGGCTCAACAATTTGTGCAGGAAATGCACGGAAGCCTGAGTAAGGTGCATGGATTTGAAAACAAATTGCGATACTTCATGCAAGCGCCCATGATCTATGTCTGTGAAAAAATGCCCTTGTGGGTGGAAGGTTTGAAAGCCATTCCTTTCAATTTCCAGCAACACTTTGACGGCTTCCGGGAAGAAAACCGGGGAAACATGTTGAGTTTGCTAATGGAGATCATCCATGAAGGGATCGAGCAGGGTCTGGTTTCCGATAGAATCTCTGCGGATCGTTTGTGCGAAGTTATTAATGACTGGTTTTTGATGGGGAATCTCTCGATCGTTGTAGTGGATTTTGATGAGCTGCTGTTGCGGATCAAGCGGGATCACGAAACGATCATGCAACTGATAATGTATGGAATTGTGAAAAGAGGTTAGATAATGAAGAAATGGATTACTATCATCCTTGCTCTGACTGGCTGCCTTGCTTTGGCAGGGATCACCCTGGATGAGAGCCTGGAGCTTGCAAAAAGAAACAACAACAGCCTGTTGATTGCAGCAGAAGAGGTCAATAAAGCCGAGGCGACCTATCGTGATGTACGGGGATCGCTTTTACCTCAGTTGAATCTGCAGGGTGGCTTCAATTTGAATACCACTTACCTGCCGGATTCTGCCACCGGAGCAATGCCCAGTGTCACGGACATGATCGATGCAGATACGGCAACCGAGAACGAAAACACCATTGCCGGAGCCCTGGATGGTATTATTGGCGGCTTGATCCCCAGTTCTCCACAGAAAGAGGGATCACTGGCCATGCAACTCAAGATGGATCAGGTGCTCTTTTTGGGCGGTAAACTGATTAATGGCATCAGGGCAGTGGATCGTTTTCGTAGTGTGCAACGCCTGAACTATGATGTCAAGGAACAGGACGTGATCCTCACGACTACGCAGGTTTTCTATCAGACTCTGCTGGCTGGCAAATTGGTTGAAATCCAGGAAGAAGGTCTGGCTACCGCGCAAAGGCATCTGCAACGAGTGACCTTGCTGAGCCAGGAAGGTCAGGTTTCAGAATTTGACCTGCTGAGAGCTCAATTGGAAGTTGCAAAGCTTCAACCTGAAGTGATGGCAGCCCGCAATCAGTATGATCTGGCTTTGGCTGCTTTCCGCAAACAAATTGGTACTCCGGATGACGACGTGATCCCCGAAGGCGAGTTTGTATTACCTTCAGTGATTGAGATGGAATTGGAAGAAGCTCAGAGACTGGGTCTGGCAAACCGCACCGAGCTGGAGCTTTTGGATATCGCCACTCAGATCAAGCAGATTCAATTCAATGCCGAAAAGGGCAACTATCTGCCCAATGTGGCGCTTTCTGCCTCAGCATCACTTTATACAGCGGCCGATGAATATGCCATTGAAGCGGATGATTTCGGTACTCAGTATTCCGTGGGAATAGGCTTTAGCCTGCCGATATTCACCGGGCTCTCAAATCGTTCCAAGATCGCTTATGCCAGGCATGACCTGACTCTTGCCAAGATCCAGCAACGTGACACTCAGGAGTTGATTGCCTTGCAGATCAAGCAGAACCATCAGAAGCTGCACCACGCCCTGGAAAACTATGCCCTGCAGGAACAGAATATTCAAATGGCACAGCGGAATCTGGAACTTGCTCAATTACGTTTTGAAAACAATGTGGGCATCCAATTGGAAGTATTTGATGCCCAGATCATGCTGTCATCTATCAAGCTTCAATACTATAATGCGATCTATGAAGTGATCGCGGCAGAACGTGACTTTACAAAATCGATCGGACAAAAACTGATCGCGGAGAGATAAATGAAAAAGAACATCTTGATACCCGTCCTTACCCTGAGCATGATACTGATCCTCAGTGCTTGCGGCAAAAAGAAAGACGAATCCAAAAGCATGGACCAACTGCATAGCCAGCTTGGTGTTCCCGTGCGCGTGGTAAGTGCCGAAAAGACAACTTTTGAACAAGTGCTGCGCTACAATGCCGTATTGGGCGGCAGTGAAGAAAGCACCACACAAAGCATGGTAAGCGACGTGGTGACATCCATCAAAGCCAAAGTGGGCGACCACGTAAATAAAGGGGATGTGATCATCACTTTCCCCCAAAACACTCCCAGCGCTCAATATGAACAGGCCAGCAGCGCTTTTCAAAGCATTGCTGCGGTTCATGACCGCATGCAAAGACTGTATGAGCAGAAAGCCATTTCCCTGCAGGATTATGAGAACGTGCGAACTCAGTATCTGGTAGCCAAAGCCAATCTGGAATCCAGCGAACAACTGATCCAGGTGAAAGCCCCTATCAGTGGAGTGATCACCAACATGATGGTAAATGTTTCTGAACGGGTGTTTCCCGGCAAAGATCTATTTACCGTTACTGCAGCTACCGGATATAAGACCACGATCATGATTCCTGAAACCGAGATCAGCAAGGTAAAGCGTGGCTCACGCGTGGTTGCCAAATGGGACGAGCACAGCATCACTGGCAGGATCAGCACTATCGCCATGGCGATGGATCCCGGCACCAAAGCCTTCCGTGTTGAAGCCGAGTTTGCTGGCAGAAACACCAGTGTGCCTTATGGCGTGACCGCAGAAATCGAGGTGGAAATCTCCCGCAAAGCCAATGTATTTGTATTGGAAAGACAGCATTTAGTCAAAGAAAACGGAGATTTCTTTGTCTGGAAAGCCGAAGCTGAAAAGGCGACCAGGGTACCGGTGGAAATTGGCCTCACCAACCAACTTGAATATGAAGTGGTCTCCGGCCTCAGTGATGGCGACATGATCATCACCGAGGGGATCAAATCCCTCACAGAAGGTGGGAAGATCCGCATTATCGAAGGGAGCTAAAGATGTTTTTAGCAAAAATCTCCATTGATAGACCGGTTTTGGTCACTATGGCCATCCTGGTCTTCGTGGTGTTTGGCGTCATGGGCTACTTAGGCATGCCGCTCAATCTGATGCCTGATGTGGAATTGCCCTATGTATCAATAATGACGGTATATTCAGGTGCGGGACCACGCGAAGTGGAATCTCAGGTAACGGACAAATTGGAGGATGCAGTTGCCACTGTGCCCCAGATTGACTACACTCAGAGCTATTCCATGGAGAATGTCTCCATCATCCTGGTTGCGTTTGATCAGGATAAAGATATCAACGTTGGTTCTGCCGAAGTAAAGGATAAGGTTGACGGCATACTAAATGAATTGCCTGATGGCATTGATCGCCCGTCAGTACAGAAGTTTGACTTCAGCAGTTTCCCCTTCATGGATCTGGTCTTGACCGGAGATATGGATCCGCGCGAACTCTACGAATTGGCTGATGGACCCCTGCGCGAACGTCTCTCTCAGATCAAGGGTGTGGCACAGGTAAGCCTTTCCGGTGGAGCCAAACGTGAAATCTCCATTCAAATGCCCGATCGTGTGGTCTTCCAGAACAATATATCGCTGGCACAGCTAAATCAGATACTCGCAGCGCAAAACCTCGATATGCCTGCGGGGAACTTCACTCAAGGAACTCAAGAGTATTCAGTTCGGATGAAAGGTGAGTTTTCCGATGTCAGCGAGATCGCCAATCTGGATATTCCCACTGCGTTTGGCACTGTCAAGCTGGGTTCTCTGGCAAAAGTGACCGACGGCTCGGAAAAGATAACTCAACGAGCCATCTATTATAACGCAGAGGAACAAAGCACCGATGATAACATCGTGCGTATATCGATTACCAAGAGCTCAGACGGAAACGTGGTTAACATTGCCGAGGAAGTACGCAAGGCCTTACCTGAATTACAGAAATCTCTGCCTGCCAATGCCCAGTTGAATGTAATCCGTGACGATAGCGAATTCACCCGTTCCACAGTGGCTGATACTCTCAATACGATTTGGATGGGAATCCTGCTTACCGGTTTGATCCTCTTTATCTTCCTGCACGATTGGCGCAGTACCTTGATCGTGGCTTTGTCAATGCCAATCTCGATCATCTCCACCTTTATCTTCCTGCAGATGGCTGGTTTCACGCTGAATATGCTCACTCTTACAGGATTCTCCACTGCGGTGGGTATTTTGGTTACCAACTCTGTGGTGGTGATCGAAAACATATTCCGGCACAAGGATATGGGAAACAAGCGTAAGGAAGCTGCATTTATCGGCACGGCTGAAATAACTGTGGCAGTGCTTGCTTCTACGCTTACGAACATCGTGGTGTTTCTACCGATTGCTTCCATGACATCCATGGTGGGCGGCTTCTTGAAGGAATTTGCCCTCACGGTTACCTTTGCTACGGTATTCTCGTTGATTTCAGCCTTTACCATTACTCCGATGCTGGCTTCGAGGATCCTTCCGGAAGCAAAGCATGAAAGCAAGTTTGGCCGCAAGTTCGATGCTGTTTTTGATAAGTTCTCTGATTTCTACCAACGCTTTATGTCAGCTGTTTTGCGCAGTAAATCCAGAAGCTTTGGCATTTTGGTGATCTCCGTTATGCTGTTGCTGGGCAGCTTCCTGTTAGTGCCTGGTCTTGGCTTTGAACTGATGCCTACCATGGACCAGGGTTCTGTATCAGTATCGGTGGAATTGCCGGAAGGATACTCTCTGGCAGAAACCGCCAAGGTAATGGAAACCATCACCGAAAGAGCCCGAAAGCATCCGGAAGTAACTCATGTGATCAGCACGATCGGTTCTCAGGGTTTTATCAATACGGGTACGAACCTCGCCAGTGCAGATATTCAGCTTAGCGATCGTGGCGAAAGAGAACGAAGCACCCTGGATATGGTCAATGTATTCATTCAGGATTTTGCTGATATTCCCAACGCCCAGATCAAGGTTAGCGATCAATCCGGTGCTGGTATAGGCGGCTCCGGCATCAGCTTCTACCTGCAAGGTCAGGATCAGGAAGTGCTGGACGAACTCAAGAACGACGTGATGGACAAGATCAGGGATATTCCTGGTTTGATCAATGTTGATAGTAGTTCACGTCCAGGCCGTACGGAGCTTACTTTGTATCCCAAACGTGACCGCATGGCAGAGATTGGAGCCACAGTCTATGACTTGGCAGTAGCGCTGCGCACAAACGTGGAAGGGATGGTCTCCACCTATTACCGCGAAGCCGGAAATCAATATGACATCAGAGTGAGCTTGAATGATGATGATGTGGACCACCCAGAGAAGATCCTCAACCTCAGCGTAATGATCATGGGTCAGCCCTATGTGTTATCACAACTGGTAGATGTGGATTTCGCTCCCGGTGTCAGCCAGCTCATCCACGTTGACCGGTTCAAGACCATTGAAATCACCGGTAATGTCACCAAAGGTTTCTCCTCCGGTCAGATCAATGCGCAGATCACCAAAAGAATGGATCAACTTGATTTTCCCTCCGGATACCAGATCGCCTGGGGTCAGGAAGCTAAGATGCTCAATGAGACCATGGCTGATATGGCTAGAACCTTCTTAATCGCTGTACTGCTAACATATATGCTCCTGGCAGCAATCCTGGAAAGCTTTGCACAACCGCTTATCATTCTGGCAACCATTCCGCTAAGCATCATCGGTGTGATTCTGGCACTCTTCTTCTCCGGCGTAGGGATCAATTTGTTTTCCATGCTGGCGATAATAATGTTGGTTGGCATTGTGGTAAACAACGCTATATTAATATTAGACTATGTTAATGTGAAGCGTAAGGAAGGAATGTGCTCACATGATGCGTTATTGGAAGCTGGGAAGATGAAACTGAAACCAATTATCATGAGTACCCTGTCTATAGTGATCGGGATGTTCCCGATGGCAATGGGGATCGGTGATGCGGGGCGTGAGTTCCGTATGTCGATGGGTATCGTGTCGATTGGAGGACTCATCGTTTCCACAATGTTGACTCTGATTGTGATCCCTGCATTCTACTTCCTGAGTACACATAACGAGCAAAAAAAGGAGATCTGTAATGAACAAAATCGTTAAGCTCACCAGTGTGGCACTGATCGTTGTACTTCTCGCAATTGGTTTGTCCGGTTGTTTTGGCAATTTCGCCGCAACACGCAAAGTGTATGATTTCAACAAGAGCTTTGGTGACAAGTGGGTCAATCAAATTATGTTCTGGGTCTTGTCATGGATTCCCGTCTATGGTGTTGCCGGCACAGCTGATGTCCTGATATTCAACACTGTGGAATTTTGGACTGGTAGCAATCCTCTCGCCATGGCTCCCGGTGAAGAAGTGATCAAATATGCTTCTGAGAACGGGAAAGACCTCAAGATTACTATTCGTCAAAACCAAATCCATGTTGAAGATCTGGCAAATCCAGGTCAGGATCTTGCCCTGCAATACAAGCCCTTTGAAAAATCCTGGTACTATCAGACTGAAGAAGGCCTGGTAAAGATCGCCACAATTTCCCAGGATCAGGCCAGTTTCTTCCGCCCCAATGGTAAAGCGTTGACTCTCAGCGCTACCATGTAATACTGATAAGGAATACCAATGATCTCAAAAGAAAAACTCGAAGCCGTACTTGACAAAGTACGCCCTGCCATCCAGGCTGATGGTGGTGATGTAGAATTGATCAATATCCGCGAAGATAATGTGGTGGAGGTTCGTCTCAAAGGCGCCTGCAATGGCTGCCCCATGGCTACCCTCACTCTCAAAGCGGGTATTGAACGCATCGTAAAGGAAGAAATCCCTGAGGTTGTGGAAGTAATCTCAGTATAACATCAAAAAATCCCCCCTGTCTCAGAAAGATAGGGGGGATTTTTTCTGTCTATTCTTAACTGAGCTCTAATCCAGAGATCACTAGTCCTGATACTTCTGAGTATGTTCACGATCCCGGATTGTAATAGCCTGATTGATCAGTGACACAAAGCCATTACGCCAGCCTTCGGTATCTTCACCAAGGCTGCTGCGTGCCATGTTTCGCACCATCTCAAAGTTAAGCTCTCCCTTGCTTTCACCATCGGAGAGGATCATACCAAAGCCAGCCACTGCATTCGCCCAGCGGAAGGTGTTGCTGCATTTTTCCCAGTGCTTTGCCTCTTTGCCGACGCTTACGTCCATCGGGCTGCTTACATCCTGATCCGGCTTTTTAAAGCGTAGTTTCACAGTTGCTAATTCAGGAGATTTGGCAATGCTGGTTCGCTGATACTTCAATTCATCCAGCTCGGCAATCTTCTCTTCGGAACCCGCTGGGATGATCTCGTAGAGTGCCGTCACTGTGTGTCCGGCTCCCAGTTCTCCGGCATCCTTGGTGTCATCCTTGAAATCCTCAGCTCTCAGCATGCGGTTCTCATAGCCCACCAGACGATAGGCCTTCACATGTGCAGGATTGAACTCGATCTGAAACTTCACATCTTTGGCAATGGTATATAGAGTTCCTGCCATTTGATTCACCAGCACTTTTTTGGCTTCTTCGAGATTATCAATATAGGCATAGTTACCATTGCCCTTGTTCGAAAGCTCTTCCATCCGGTTATCCTTATAATTACCCATACCGAATCCCAGAATGGTCAGGAACACTCCTTTTTTTCTGTAGCCTTCGATCATTTGGGTCAGTTCTGCTGTGGAAGATACTCCAACGTTGAAATCCCCATCGCTGCAAAGGATCACGCGGTTGTTTCCGCCTTCGATGAAGCTCTCCTCTGCAGTTTTATAGGCAAGCCGGATCCCTTCTCCTCCAGCGGTTGATCCACCGGCATTCAGACGCTCCAGGGCAGCAATGATCTTAGCTTTTTCGTTACCATCAGAACTTGGTAACACCAATCCTGCGCTGCCGGCATACACTGCTATTGCCACCTGATCCTGCGGACGCATTTGCCCGGCTAAAAGCTTCATCGATTCTTTGACCAGAGGCAGCTTGTTGTGGCTTCTCATGCTTCCACTTACATCGATCAGAAATACCAGATTGGATGGTGGAGCCTTGCTCATATCAAGCTCTCGCCCTTTGATCCCGATGTGCAGAAGCTGGCGCTGTTCGTTCCAGGGATTGGTGCCTAATTCAGTATAAACGGAGAAATCCTTGCCTTTCTCGGGCTCCGGATAATCGTAATCAAAGTAATTGATCAGTTCTTCGATCCGCACGGAATTAGGGCTGGGCAGTTGATTCCGATTAAGCATACTGCGTAACTGCGAGTAAAAAGCAGTATCCACATCAATGGAAAACGTCGATAGTGGCTGATCCAAAGGACTATGGAAGATGTTGCGGGTTAGAGCTGAATACTCCTCGGTGTTACCATCATCTGCATCGTAATGGTGCATGCTTGGAAAACCATGATTCTGATCAAACCTCATGTTCGGGTTAAAACTCATGCTCGAGGTTGCTGAACCAGCTCCGGCAACCATTCCCAAGCCGCCTGCATCGCTGGCGATGTAATCCTTGTGACCAGATCCCCTACCCGCTACTGAAAACCCCTCCACACCAGTAACAATGGTATAATTAGGGGGTTGTACCTGATTTGCATTGGGGTCAAACCCTCCCGATAATAAGCTGCTAATAGACTCTGCTGTGGCTTTTTCTGCAGATTCTTTCTCAGCTTTGCTGATCCTGGTCAGAACCAATTCTACTCTCTGTTTTTTGGATAAAGGCAATCTTAACCTATGTACCAAAACCTGATAACCGGGTTGCGATATATGTAACTCATAATCCCCAGCAGCCAGATCCTGGAGCGTGAAGATACCATTCGTATCAGTGGTAATGGATAACACAGTTGTGATGCCTTGAACGACGTCAATGTTTACATTGGATAGCGCTTTGCCATCCTGATCCTTCAAAATTCCGGTGCATACACCGGTGCTGCGAGACTGAGCGAGAATGGCGGTTAATAAGCCTACAACCACCATTAGAACAAACAATGTCTTTTTCATTGTTCCTCCATATTATGATCTTTACATAAGCTAAAGATTGTCAGATTTATGTCAAGCAATATTTTCGCGCCTCTACCTAAGATGCCGTGCCTCCCTCCTCATTGCTTTGCCTCAGTTTCAGCTCGAGTTCAGCCCAATATCTCCCCGTGTCAGGGGTGAATCAGAGGTATCGAATCCTATGGATTTCACGGAAAATGTCGTCCCGGGACTCAACGCGTATATATTTCCCATATTGGAATAAAATCTGCAACGTATGCAAGGAGTGATCACATACAATCACGCAAACCGTTTATAACAAGGGAACTGATTCACATCTGAGGGAAGGATGGAAAGTATGAAACTTGCAGCGTTAATCTGTATTTTCGCTTTGTTTTGTGGCATGGTGGGAGCTCAAACCGCCTATCGGCCAGAGGTAGATTTGTGGAAAGACCTTGATATCTGGCTGTATGCCGGGTATGGGGGCGGTTGGCTGAAAGAACACAAAATGATAGTAGCAACGGGAGGTCTGAGTGTGGATTTTAAGAATAGGATACGAATTAGCGCTTACGGTGTGACCTTTTGTGAATCCATGATGTTACTTACAGCTCCCAAGTATAGTTTCGATGGTCAGGGATTTCAGGTGGGATTGGTATTGCCGACAAGCAGAGTCAAGTTTACTCCCTCAATTGGTTATGAATATGGTGAGATGAAAATCGGTGAAGGGGAGCTGAATTGGAATTGGTTCGTTCATGAATACGACAGCTATCGGAAAGAAAAAATCAGCTACATACCATTTACCGTGGATATTCAAGTGGAGCTGTTCAGTTGGCTGGCATTGTCTGGTAAAGTGTATCATGCGGAAAATTCAGATTATCCGATGCAGGGCTTTATGTTCAACATCTGCCTGGGTAAAATCTAATCCAGTCCCTCTCGCGACCAGACCTATCTCATGCCTCAGCGCCCATTTCGCCGCGCAGCAGCCTATCTCGTTGCTCAGCAACCCATATCGTCACGCAGTGACCCATTTCGTTGCGCAGCAACCCATTTCGTGCCTCCGGCACCTATTTCGTCACGTAGTGACCCATCTCGTTGCGCAGCAACCCATAAACTTCATTCACATTAGTGCCGGTATAGCAGCCCGGGATGATGGCATCAATGGCTTTGAGGGCTGAGTAGGAATCGGAAGTACGGATTGCCTGTTCGGGATCGCATCCAGCAGTGATCATTTGTTGCCAGCTATGTTCATCTACGATGGCGCCGGCGGATTCTCTGATATTGTCGTTTCCATCGGTGGCATAGGCGACGAATGTCGTACCGGGCATAGCGCTGATCTCTTTTGCCATCAGTAATGCCAGATGACTGCAACGTCCGCCCTTGCCATTGCCGGAGGGCTTGAAAGTGAGCTCACCGCCAAAGAGGTAGATGCCGGGTTTGGCTTTGGGCAAATAGTTGCTGAGGGCTTTGGCAAAGACCCCGATATCCTGATTGATGAAGCGGGAGCTAAGGTGCACAGGCCATGGGCAGGATTGTTGCAGGCTTCTTCTTAGTACTTTGAGAAAGGCCTGGTTGTCTCCAATGATCTGGTGGGGGATAGGATTGCAGACGTCCTCGTCTGCATAAGCGACAAGGTCGCTTTCTTTTACGGAACTACGTTCCGTTTCGACACGGGGACGTGTCGAATCCTGCTGTGGATGCGACATCCTGTCGCATGATTGTGGATTCGGCATCTTGCCGAATGAGTTTATTATCAAACGTCTGGAAGACGTTTCCACACTTGACGTTTCCACCATAGACATTTCCACACTTGATGTATTCTCACTTTGCCTTTTCACACTCTCGGCGCTACGGCGAGCGCCGGTACTATAAAATGGACCACTGCCGATGATTGCGGGATCATTGCCTTCCACATCAGAAAGCAGATAAACTCCCCTAATCCGGCAATTGATATAGCTAATCGCTTTGCCACTCTTCACCTGTGAAAGCTCTCTGCGTTTCAGGTTGATTTGCCGGATGTCCAGGCCACTGCCCAAAAGAAGACGGTTGAGACTGATGATATCTTCCAAAGTGTGGCCATCTTCTGGAAGCTCGAAGAGAGCGGAGCTTCCACCGCTGAGAAGGATGATGATTTCGTGATCTGCGGGTAGCTTTTGCAGGTAATCCAGGATGGCTTGAGTGTGCCGGATGCTGTTTTCATCAGGCGCAGGATGCCCTGCTTCGAGGATTCGGATGTCAGGATTGCCGGCTTCGCCCAATAGGATTGCAGACGTCTCGTCTGCATAAGCAGCGTAGCTGCTTTCTTTTTGACGGAACTTCGTTCCGTTTCGACACGGGGACGTGTCGAATCCTAGGGAGGATTCACTTTGATCTTCTTGACACGAGACTTGTCGAATCCAGTGGAAGCGGCATCCTGCCGCTTTTGAACTTGGGCCGGGATAGAAGCCATATTTGGTAAGCACAGTGCAGGAGGCAAGCTGGTGGTGGCGCAAGGCCTGATTTGCCACATAAGCCATTTGCCAGGCAGCTTTTCCAATGGCCAGAATGTGCAGGGGCTTAGCGGTATCCAGCAGATTCAACCGCTTGACCAAAGCGGGATAAAGAGTAAATTGCTGCAGGCTGTTCTTGATGGCCTGAAGCAACAACTGGGCTTGCATCACGCCCTCAGATTGATCTTTATCCGGTTTTCCTGAGCTTTGGAGAGCAGGAAGAAATATTCCTCGTGATCCACGAGTTTTTGATCCCCAAAATCGTGCATCTTCAAATCCTCCAGAGTTGTGCTATAATGACATTCCTGAAGATAGTAAGGATCGCCGGGCAGAAGCAGATCTTGAATCTCATAGAGGTTCTTCCAACTCAGCATTTCTGGGGCAAAGGTGGTTCGGAACTCATATTCAACTCCGCTCAGACGAATGATTTCCATGCTGCGCATGATGGAATTGGGATCCACATCAGTCTGTGTAAGGGAAGGATAGAGCATCAAAGGCGCTTTGAGATCCATGGCAATATAATCCAGCACTCCGGCTTGAATCACTTTGCAGAGAACATTGGGCAGAGCGCCATTGGTATCAAGTTTGATCTTGAAACGCATGGCTTTGAGGATTTTCAGGAAGGGAATCAGATCTTCCTGCAGGGTTGGTTCACCGCCGGTAACAACCACTGCGCTCAATTTGCGCCGGCGCCGATATAGGAAATGCAAGACCTTTTCCGTATCCAGCAAGGGGCCAAAAGCAGCGGGCTCCACCAATTCAGGATTGTGGCAATAGGGACAGCGGAAATTGCAGCCTTGAGTGAAGATGATCGCTGATAGTTCCTTGGGATAATCCAGCAAGGAAAACTTTTGCAACCCGCCGATCTTCATGGCAGGGCCTGGCTCCGGGCTTTTTTGCCTTTCTTGATGAAATCTGAATCAAAGGTTGTGCGTAGCTTGAATTCTGCTTGTTTCCCTTCATTCCATTGAGAAACCGGACGCAGATAGCCCACGATGCGAGAGAAGACTTCACAGCTCTTGCCACAGGTGGGGCATTTGCTTTGTTCTCCAATCAGATAGCCATGGTTTGGACAAATGCTGAAGGTGGGTGAGAAGGTGAAATAGGGTAGATGGTAATTGTTGCAAACGCTTCTAACCAGATTCTTGACGCTTTCAGCGTGTTCCAGGCGTTCTCCGCCAAAGATATGCAGCACCGTGCCTCCGGTGTATTTGCATTGCAGATCATCTTGCAGATCAAGCACTTCAAACACATCATCACTATAATTAACTGGCAACTGCGTGCTATTGGTATAAAAGGGGGCATCACCACCGCAATTTGCGCATTTAATGCCAGGATGGTTGCGCCGATCCAGGATTGCAAGGCGGTAGCTGGTTCCCTCGGCGGGAGTTGCTTCCAGGTTGTAATTATTGCCGGTGAGATCCTGGAACTCAATCAATCGTTCACGAAGATAATCCATGACCTTCAGGGCAAAAGCCTGTGCTTTGGCTTGCCCCAGATTCATCCCGAGGAAGTTCTCACAGGCCTCATTCATGCCAATGATTCCAATCGTTGAAAAGTGGTTCTTCCAATATTGCTCAAAGCGTTCACGAATGTTTTTCAAATAGAAGCGCGTATAGGGATATAATCCGCTATTGGTATAGGTTTCCAGCACCTTGCGCTTGATTTCCAGGGATGACATGGCAATGGAGAGTATCTTCTGTAAGCGGGCAAAGAAATCCTCCTCGTTTTCCGCCAGATGACCAATGCGCGGCAAATTGAGAGTGACCACACCGATTGAGCCAGTGAGGGGATTTGCGCCAAAGAGTCCGCCCCCCCGGGCTTGCAGCTTGCGCGTATCCAGGCGCAGACGGCAACACATGCTGCGCGCATCATTGGGATCCATGTCGCTATTTACAAAGTTTGAAAAATAGGGGATACCATACTTGGCGGTTGCTTCCCAAAGATACTGCAGAGTAGGATTTTCCCAATCGAAATCCTTGGTGATGTTGTAAGTGGGAATGGGGAAGGTAAAGACGCGCCCTTTGGCATCTCCTTCGGTCATTACTTCCAAAAAGGCTTTGTTGATGATGTCCATCTCCGCCTGGAAGTCGGCATAGCTTTGGTCCTGAGCCTTGCCCCCGATGATGACGGCTTGATTCTTGTAGCTATCGGGAGGGAGCAAATCCATGGTGATATTGGTAAAAGGAGTTTGGAATCCCACACGTGTAGGCACATTTACGTTAAAGACAAATTCTTGCAGAGCCTGTTTCACCTCATCATAACTGAGTCCATCATAACGAATGAAAGGGGCTAGAAGAGTGTCAAAACTGGAAAATGCCTGAGCTCCAGCCGCTTCACCCTGAAGCGTGTAGAAGAAATTGACGATCTGTCCCAGCGCACTGCGGAAATGCCGGGCAGGAGAGCTTTCCACCTTGCCTTCGGCACCACAAAACCCAGTCAGGAGCAGATCCATCAGATCCCAACCCACACAATACACAGAAAGCTGCCCCAGATCATGAATATGCAGATCCCCACTCACATGAGCTTCACGAATCTCTGGCGGATAGATCTTGTTCAGCCAATAAGTCTTGCTTACCTCAGAGGCGATGTAATTGTTCAAACCCTGCAAAGAGTACGCCATGTTTGAATTCTCATTCACCTGCCAATCGAGTTTTTCCAGATACTGGTCAATCAACTTTACTCCTGCCGTGGAAACCATTTCCCGGATGCGGGCATGCTGATCCCGGTAAATAATATAGGCTTTGGCAGTTTTCTTGTAGGGTGAGGCGAGTAGCACTTCTTCCACAATATCCTGAATCTTTTCTACCTCAGGCAGCTCTTCAGTGATCATATTGATGGCCAGATTCATTACTCGAAGGGTCAGGTTTTCAGCAATCTCAGCTCCGAATTCACCGCTGGCTTCTCCAGCCCGATGGATGGCGCGAGTGATCTTGCTGCGGTCAAAATCAACTATATGTCCGTTACGCTTACGGATTTTGGCAAACATGGCAGCTCCTAAATATATCAAATCATTAACACGTTGTTATGTAAATGCTTAAAAGCCCGGACTATGGTTTTGCAATTCCGGCACTCAAGCTTCGATTTACATAAATATGGTCACTTAGCAATCTGTCAAGTTGATACTTTTCCACTATCCGGTTTTCGGCTGTTTTCGGTTGGCTGGGATTTTTCCTTGAATGAGAGTGTATTCTCGATACGCGGATTGATAGAAGCCTGATATGACTGATGGATTGACCATGCCGACTTTTTCTTAGCACGCAGATTACGCAGATTTACAATGGACTGTTGTATTATATCGGATTAATCAGTCTTATCAGTTCAATCTGCGTACTATTATCCTAAAACGCCAAAACCTAAAACGTCAGTTCGATCAGTCAGTAAAAATCAGGTTTCTACTACTTCAGCATAATCATCTTGCCGCTATCGCTATACGATCCACTGCTCAGCTTATAGAAATATACACCGGAGCCCAGTTCAGAACCGTGGGCGTCTTTACCATCCCAGGCCACACTGTGTTCTCCGGCCGATTTCACCGAGTTTTCCAAGCGCCGTACCATCTGTCCCTTGAGGTTATAGATCTCCAGGGTCACGGGACCTCGTTCTTTCAGGGAATAGCGGATGCTCGTAACTGGGTTGAAGGGATTGGGGTAGTTGCCTAATAGTCGGGTAGTTAGTTCCGGGCTTTGGCCATCGGTATTGCTCAGCGGGATGCC
>Ga0265294_10005157_pt1 | contig 16015 bp, 14 predicted proteins | sample MunlanPumphouse3_FD_192504 | JGI IMG/M metagenome (GOLD analysis project Ga0265294, IMG submission 192504) | Groundwater microbial communities from a municipal landfill in Southern Ontario, Canada - Pumphouse #3 | ecosystem: Environmental > Aquatic > Deep subsurface > Groundwater | place...
AAGTGAACAAATCAGAGTTGCACAAATCAACCCTACCCTAAGATTTTGCTTGACCGATAGGCACTTACTTAAAATTATCAGCATAATCCAAAAAGCATGGAGAATATAGAGTTTATGAAGAGATACCTGATTCTTCTCGTCTCAGTCTTGCTTGCCATCTCTGCCTGTCAGAGTGAGAGTGCCCGGGCTGCAAATGCGAATAAAAAGTTAGGCACCAGGCAGAATCCGATCAAGATGTATTTTGTCCCTTCCCTGGAAGCCGGAAAGGTTGTAGCCAGTGGAGAAGCCATCGCGGCAGCTCTGCATGAAGCTACAGGATACCACTATAAGGTGGCTGTTCCCACCAGTTATGCTGCGGTGATCGAGGCTCTGGGCAATTATCAGGCCGATATTGCCTGGCTGCCCACCTATGCTTATGTATTGGCGAAACAGAAGTATGATGCCAATGTCCGGCTGATGACCGTGCGCAATGGTTTGAAGAGCTACCGGGGTCAGTTTGTGACCGCGCGGGACGACATTAAAAGTCTGGAAGATATCCAGGGGAAAGTAGTTGCCTATACCGATGCAGCTTCCACTTCGGGCTATATCTATCCTTCAGCTTTGCTAAAAGATAAAGGCATTGAACCCAAAGATCACCTCTTTGCCGGAGGACATCCCCAGGCAATTTTGGCTGTGTATAGCGGAAGGGCAGATGTGGCCTGTTCATACTGGAGTCCGGCGGATTCGACTGGGATGCCGATGGATGCAAGGGAAAAGCTCTATTCTACTCATAATGACGTATTTACGAAAGTACGCATTGTTGACTATACGGATTGGATTCCCAATGATACAGTTACCTTCCGCAGAAACTTGCCTGAGGAGTTGGAACAAGAGGTGGTGAAAGCGCTGTATGACTTTGCTCAAAGCGCTGCCGGGCAGGCGACCTTGAAGACCTTGTATGATGTGGATGGACTGGAACACGCTTCCGATGCAGATTACGATGTGGTGCGCAGTGCTCTCAAAGCCATGAATATGGATCCTGCTGAGATGCTGAAGTAATGCCAATTCTCGAAATCAAGCATCTCTATAAAAGCTATGACGGCAAAAGCTATGCCGTCAATGACCTCAGTTTTTCAGTGGAGGCAAATGACTTTGTAGTACTGCTGGGGCTTTCCGGCAGCGGAAAATCAACTCTTTTGCGCTGCATCAACCGCCTTATTGAACCCACAAGGGGTGATGTGCTCTTTCAGGAAGAATCCATTACAGCATTAAAGGGAACGGAGTTGCGGCAATATCGACGCAATATAGCGATGGTGTTTCAGCAGTTCAACCTGGTAAAAAACCTCAGTGTACTAACTAATGTTTTGACCGGGAGACTGGGTTATCACCGGATCGGCTCCGCCTTTACCAAAGCAGAAATCGAAAGTGCCATGCAAAACCTGAAACGGGTTGGCTTGCAGGATTTTGCCTCGCGTCAGGTCAAACAGCTTTCGGGTGGTCAGCAGCAAAGAGTGGCAATCGCCAGGGCTTTGATGCAGGAACCCCGGATAATATTGGCCGATGAGCCCGTTGCCAGTCTGGATCCTGCCACGGCGGATTCGATCATGCAGTATCTGGCTGAGATCAATGGCGAGGGCATCGCAGTGATCTGTTCGCTGCATTTTCTTTCCCTGGCACGGCGATATGGCAGCCGGGTTCTGGCTTTGAAGGATGGAATCAAGGCCTTTGAGGGTTTGCCGGCAGAAATTGACAAAGCACGGTTCAAAGCGATCTACGGCGAGGATGCAGAAGAAATCTGATTCAGGTTTTCAGGTTTTGAGGTTTTCGAGTTTTGAAGTTGTCGTAAGTTCAAAGATATCGCTACGATTCAAGCAGAAACCTGACCCGTGAAAGAATTGAAACCTGATTGTACTGATCAATGGGTTCAATTGATGTGAAGCCAGTTAAATCAAACGGATTACATATCCAGGAAATCTGTGTATATCCGTTAAATCCGTTAAATCTGCGTTCCATTTTCGCTTTTTCGCTTGACAAAAACTCCAGCGCTAAAAACATGGTAATACATATGACGCGAGGTGGAGCAGCTGGTAGCTCGTCGGGCTCATAACCCGAAGGTCGAAGGTTCGAATCCTTCCCTCGCTACCAATTTTGAGAGCTCCTTTGCGATCTCTCTTTTTTAAATAGAGTGTGGCGGTGTAGCTCAGCTGGTTAGAGCGTCGGAATCATAATCCGCAGGTCCGGGGTTCAAATCCCTGCGCCGCTACCACTTTTTCTGCGCCAGTAGCTCAGCAGGATAGAGCAGCAGCCTTCTAAGCTGCGGGTCAGGGGTTCGAATCCCTTCTGGCGTGCCAAATATTGATCTCTTTCTAGCATGGTGGATGTAGTTCAATGGCAGAGCACCGGATTGTGGTTCCGGGCGTTGTGGGTTCGACTCCCATCATCCACCCCATCTTTGAAAACTGATAACAGTTGCAACCGCATCGATTTCGGAAGGTCGATGCGGTTTCTTTTTGGGATTCGACACGTCTATTCTTTGGATTCGATACGGCGCGTCTTTCGATTCGCCACGTCTCTTTTTAGGATTCGACACGTCTCGTGTCGATCGAGGCCGCAGGCCGAGAAAAGTAAGCAGCTGCGCTGCTTCTGCAGACGAGACGTCTGCAATCCTATCCCCGGCTTTCATTGTCGGTGGCAAAAACCGGCTTGAACACCAAACAGCTAAGTGATGCAATTGACTATTCCCATAGTCCCGAAAAAAGTAAACAATGTTAACACACCATTGGTGACAAATGTACAGGTTGGATTTCCCTGAGGGAGCCGGAGCAATACTTCTAATAAACTGATGGGCATATAGTTAGTAGGCTTTAAAATAGCGCTGACCAGCTTAGGAACGAATCTTGCATATAGAATTAGCCAAGAACAACGCGTGAGGAAATCATGAACAAGAGAATTGCAATATTAGCCTGTATGATGCTTGTGCTAGCTGTAGGTTTGTTTGCCAAGCATGAAAAAGTACGTGACAGTTTTGATATATCGCCCAATCCGATGGAGCGAGTAACTACGATCTATTTACACTACAATACTCCGGTGACGGTCACCATTACTGTCGAGGACATCAATGGGAATCATGTCAGAACAATTTATAGCGGTCCCTGCGATAAAACTGCAGCTTTCACCTGGGAACGTGATGATGACGAGGGGACTTATGTTCCCAACGGCACCTATTATGTGACTGTAAACCACGACAGCCGTTATACTTCCACAAAGAAGACCCTTATTCTGAAGTAAGCCGGGTCTCGAATATTTATGACGAAAGACTACAAAAAGAAGTCTGTGCCGGGCTTCTTTTTGTTTTTTGCCGCAACTTTGCAGGAGGCTCTGCACCTTAGGTCAAACCGGCATGTTAGCAGCATGGTGATTTTGCGGCAGATCCTTTTTACTGGATATGAGGCATTGCCTTTGATCAGCTTTTTGGCTCTGGCCATAGGCGGCTTGATCATCCTGCAGGGCACCAACCTCCTAAGTAATTTTGGGCAGGGCATCTGGGTACATATCGTTTTGGTAACCGTTGTGGTAAACGAGCTTTCCGGGATTCTGACTGCATTGGTAGTGGTTGCCCGCAGCGGTACAGCTATTTCCACCGAACTGGGTAACATGAAGGTGAGGCGTGAGATAGATTTGATTGAGTCCTTCGGCATCTCACCGATCGGTTATCTGGTGGTATCTCGGATCATCGGCGTGGTCGTGGCCATGGTGGTATTGGTAGTATATTTTAATGTAATTGCGATTCTGGGCGGCTGGCTGTTTTCCCGCATCTTCAATCATCTGGAGTTCAGAGCTTTTATGAACGATTTTCTATCCATATTGAAGCTCTCGCACGTTGTCTCCAGCCTGATCAAATCAGTGGTGTTTGGCATCATCATCTCCAGTTTTTCCACCTATCAGGGAATGAGTGTCCGGCATGCCAGCACCGAAGTTCCGCAGCGAACCATCCGGGCAGTAGTGACTTCCATCTTTGCCATAATCGTCAGTGACTTGCTGATTACCTGGTTGTTTTGGGTGTTTAGATGAAGATAACCTTTGAAAATGTCAGCAGTCTGGAGGGAATCCGCAATCTGGATTTAGAGCTGGATTTGAGCCATGTGACAGTGCTGTATGATCCCTCCGAGATACTTTCCCATGCGATTTTGAATGCCATTGTGGGTTTGGACGAATTGTGGGATGGTCAGATTCTTGTGGATGGTATTCCTCATTGGCAGTATCTGGATCAGGAGCCTCAGGCCCGTAGTTTCGGATATGTGTTTGATGAGGGGATCATGCTTTCCAATCTTTCTCTGAAGGAGAATTTGATGTTGCCGCTGAGATGGTTGAATCCGGATTTGGATGAAGGGGAGACTCAGAAGATGATTGACAGTTGGATGCAGAGATTTGATTTGAACCTGGATCTTTCACAACGTCCGGTGGTCTATCGCCCTGGCGAGTTGAAACTATTGAGTTTTGTGCGTACCCTGATGATTGCTCCGAAGGTTTTGTTGATTGATGATCCATATTACATGCTCAATAAAACAGAGCGGCAGAAATTGTACAGGATACTGTGTAATCTGAAGAATAGCAATCCCATGTTGATTGCCAGTATTGATGATGATTTTGGGAGTGGCTTTGCCGATGAGATTATCGATTTGAGTGGCAAGCAGGGAAATTTGGTGTCAGTAGCAAGTCTTTCTTGACAAAATTGTGCCCTTCTAAAAGGCTTAATTCGTTTGGGAAAAAATATGAACTACAAGTTGAAACACACCCGGCACATAGTAACTCTATTCATCATCATCCCCGCGTTGGTGCTGATTACGACTGTCGTATTCATTGCGTTGAAGCAGAATTTGTTTGAAAAGCGTTTTCATTATCACAGCAGCCTGGAAAATGCCCTGGGGATATCCACGCAAACCCCTGTGTTGTATAAAGGTTTCGAGATTGGTCGAATCCATAGTTTTGAGCTCAATGAAGATGGCAGGATTCTGCTGGATTTCTATGTATTAAAGCGTTATCAACCCAATATGGTAGAATCCAGCGTGCTATATCGCACCACCAATCCGATTACCAGCAAGACCACCCTGGAATATGTCCGCAGTCCCGAGGCAAAGGAATTGTTGAAAGAAGGGGCTCACATCCCCTCCACGGATTTTGCTGAAGGCAGAGCCTTGCTGAGAACTTATCTGCCCAAAGCCAGCGATCCCATTGCAGCGATCATTGAAAACATTGAAACGCTCACCCGGGAGCTGAATCTGGATAACAATGCGGACAAGGGTTCATTGATGCGCATTTTGGTATCGGTGGCGGATCTATCGCAGAAAGCGGATAACACCTTGGATCTGCTGAATGCCAATCTGAACCAGATGAACACCTTGATATCAAATCTCAACAGCGATCACAATCCCGATGATGGAGTGATCCTGAGAATCCTGAATAATGTAGCCGATCTGAGTGAAAGTGTGAACGGTCAAACCGAGGAAATGGAAAGGCTTTTAGCCACTATCAATCGTGCTGCAGATAACTATGCCGATCCAGATAGTCTGATCATCAAGATGCTGGATCCCCAAGGTGATATGATTATCAATCCCTTGAGCAGCACACTGTACAACCTCAGCGCATCCCTGAAGAGTTTGGAATTGATCCTGGCCAGTCTTTCCCGCTCCAATCCAGAGCTAATGCTGATGATCAATAACCTGAACGAGACTTTGGGCAAAGCCTCAAAGACTCTGGATGGATTGAACAACAATCCGCTTATCCGTAAAGGCATTCCGGAATCCAGAATCAAGGCTTTTGCCCCCAATGGACGAATCGAGGAGTTGCCCGATGGCGAATAGACTGTTGGTGCTATTTCTCCTGATTGGGCTTTGCGCATGTTCCAGACCCCAAAAAGTCTTGCAACCTCCAGCCCGGGTAGCTGCAGATGCAACGCTTAGTCTGGCTCAATCGCTGGAGTTAAAACAGCGCTGGCAGGATGCAATCCAGACCTACCGCAGTGCAGCATCTCAATATGAAGCCTTTGGCGAGATCAGAGGTCAGGTTTATGCCTATGCAGGTCTAGCCAGAATTGCCTATCAGAATGCAGAATCTGAGGATTTTGACAGCTATCGGGAGCAGATACGGCTGCTGATCGAGCTGGGTGATCCTCCCAGTCAATATATAGCCGACCTGTTGGATATTTATTTGCTGGAAAGTCAGGGTGATTATGCGGGGATACTCCGGATTGCAGAAGACTCTTATGAATATCCCCTGCACATCCGAATGCAAATGCTAAGCCACAGATTGCAATCCGAATCCTATCTGAATCCCGGCTACACCAGCACCTCATACTCTGATCTGCAGCGACTCTCAAATCGATATCGCAGATTGTTGAAAAAGGATTTTTCAGCAGATCCCACTGTGCTGGCCAATGCAAATTACGCAATGGCTTATTACAATTATTTACACAGGCAATATAACGAAGCTCTGCGGCGTATTGATGCAGCCATTGATCTGGACTACCGTTATGAGAACTTTGGCGGTCTGGGCTCTGCTTATTGGTTACGCGGAAAAATCCGGGAAGCAATCGGGGAACCCACTTTGGCTCTGCATGACTATGTGAAGGCCAAGCACATCTTCAACCATTATCAGGATCCGGAGATGCAGAAACAGGTAGAATCTGCAATCACACGGCTACAAGGAGATTAAATATGAATATGCAAGGTAAAAAAGCCCTGATCCTGGGGATCGCCAATCGGCATAGTATTGCCTATGGGATCGCCAAAGCGCTTAAAGATCAAAATGTGGATTTAGCAATCTCCTATGCATCTCCCACATTGGCAAAACGGGTGCATCCCATAGCTGAGGAACTGGGTGTTGATCTGCTCTACGAATGTGATCTCAGCAAGGATTATGACATCAAAAATATGATCAGCCTTTTAGCCGAGGATTGGGATCAAATAGATTATATCGTTCACAGCGTGGCATATGCACCATCAAGTGAACTGAACATTCCCTTTCACCATACCAGCCGGCATGGATTCATCACCGCCATGGACGTTTCTGTGTATTCACTGCTGGCCGTGCTGCGAGAGGCTGAAGTGCTTTTGCATCCGGGCTCTGCAGCCATCACCATGACATATTATGGGGCTCAGAAGGTAGTGCCAAATTATGGGGTGATGGGAATTGCCAAAGCAGCATTGGAAGCTTCAGTGCGCTATCTGGCGCACAGCATGGGTGAAAAAGGAGTGCGGGTGAATGCCATTTCTGCAGGCCCCATACGCACCTTATCATCATCGGCAATTGGAGGCATAGCACAGATGCAGCGCAGAATCGAGAAGACTGCGCCGCTATCCAGAAACATTGAACAGGAGGATATCGCTAAAACAGCCCTGTATCTGCTCTCTGATCTTGCTTCGGGAGTAACCGGAGACATCATTTACGTGGATGCAGGAAGCTCAATTATGGCATATTAATGAGTATGAAACTATTTGAAAACGCCTCCCTTCCAACCAGTTCTAATGCCCTGAAACGGGTGAATGTATTATTTGATACCCAAATCATCAAGATTTCCAGTGATCCCATCCTGAGTGAAGAGGATCCCCAGGTGATTGATCTCAAGGGGAAAATCCTGCTGCCTGGTGCAGTGGATCCCCATGTGCACATTCTGGGCAAAAAGCAAGCCATGCCCGATGCCATCCGCAATGCCACCCAAAAGGCCATCAGCGGAGGCTGGACCACACTGGCAGAAATGAGCTATCACAGCGAAGTTCCCATTTTCAGCAAGCAAGACCTTGGCAAGATGATTGCCTTAATCGCAGAAAATGCAGCTTGTGATATGGCTCTCTGGGGCAACGTTGACATCCTGGATTATCCCTATCATGCTGAAGCCGCTCAGGAGCTTTGGACCAAAGGCGTGGTAGGTATAGCGCTGATGGCCCCATCCCCCAATGCAAAGATCCAGGAACTTTCCTTTACGGAAATGATGGATTTGTTTATGGATATCTATGAAAGTGATACGGAGTTTGCCTTTCAGGGTTATGACTTTGAAGCTCACGATAGCTATACAATTGGTTCCCAAATGGATGGGATCAAAAAGATCTTGCGCAGAATGCAGGAAAACCCGATCCACATTCCCCGCATATCTCACTTCCCGGTGATTGAGTTTATCAATACAATTTCCAAACGCAGCGATATCTCCTTTGCGATCAGCATGCAGGATCTGATGTACCTATTGGAGCCAGAATATTTCAGCTCTCCCTGGAATACAGATTTTGCCGAATATAAAGATCTGCTATTTGAACTGCTAAGGACAAATAAGATTTACCTGCTTTCAAACGCCACCGGGTTGCCGGATGGAGATTGCGAGCTGTTTCAAGGCAGCAGCCCAGAGCTGATGAGCCACAGTTACCATTGGGTGCTGTCCCAGCTTTGGAAACGCCGAAAGATTCCCCTGGCCACTTGCATCAAGATGACCAGTGAAAACGCCGCCAAACGTCTGGGGATATATCCTCAGAAGGGATGTCTGGAAGCTGGATCGGATGCAGATTTTGTAATTTACGATCCTGAGGGAAATCAGAACATCATCAGTTCAAACGGCAGCAATATGGAACTGATTGGCAAGATCGATAGCGTGTATCTGCGCGGTGAATTATGGGAAGCTGGACAAGCACCTGCGGGCAGTTTTATCGCTCGTAGAAATAGTCCCAAGCGACGCCATAACAACAGCACCTGGATTTAAAACGATAAGGATATAAACGAATGAATGAAACACTTGAGTACCTGAAAGCGGCTCTGGATAAGCATCCAGGCTTGAAGTATGAGCTGGAACTCAGCTTTTGGCAAACCGACTTTCTCCGCTTTTACCAAAGCCAGACAAACTATAATATCAGCAAGGATATGCACGCTTTAAATGCTACTATCTACAAAGGCAAAAGATCATATAGCTTTGATATTGACGCTCCCAGCATTGATAAGGTTGATAAAGCCTTGCAGGACGCATTGCAGATTATAGATTCTTTGCCGGAGGATCCTGATTTTGTGGATCTGGAAACCGATCTCAGTATGGCTGAAGCGCGTCAGATCACAAACAACATCGAAGCCATTCCCCTGAACCAGAAGACGGAGATACTTACCTCATTGGCTCAAAGCGCCAGCGAACATGATTTTGAACTGTATGGCACCTTCATCTGCAACTACAGCGGATATCGGATGATCAACAGCAATAAGATTGACAAATCCACCGCTCAATCGCCTATCTATCTTGAGGTGAAGGCAGTGCATAATAGCTCTCAGGTCACCGTTCTGGAAACCTTTGGGGGAGATAATTTCAAGCTCTTTGATCTGGAGGCCTTCCGCAGCCGCCTGCTTACCAAGATAGCCTATACCAATAATCCGGTGATCGATGTAGAACCAGGTGAATATGAGGTGATTCTCGCCCCTCGCTGTGTGGCGGAGTTTTCGCAATATCTGGCTTATGCCATGCATGCGCGCTCTTTGGATCAACACAGCAGCTATTTTGAAGGGAAAATCGACCGCAAGGTCTTTCCAGAGTGGATAAACATCAGCGATGATCCCACTGATCCTGAAATGATCCGCAAGGATTACGGCTCTAATGCTCACATCTATCGTCCCCTCAAGCTGATTGAGCATGGCTATTTCCGCAACTTCCTTTGTAATCAATACTATCACCACAAGCTGGGACTGCCCAAGAATGGAAATACTGCCAGTTGCTTGAAGATCGCTCCCGGAAACTCCAAATTGGATGACATGATCTCCAGGGTCAAAAAGGGATTATACATCTCCAGCCTGCATTATATGAATATGATCAATGCCAAGCAAACTTCTCTGACCGGGCTAACGCGGGATGGCACTTTCCTGATTGAAGATGGCAAGATCAGTGCCGTAGTGAACAACCTGCGTTTCACCGAAAAGATTTCTCGCATCCTTGAAAACGTTATTGAGCTGGAAGATACTGCTTACACGATTCCATTCTCGGATAATTATGCCAACTTCGATGTTGATACCGTGAAAGCACCTCACGCCAGAGTGCGTAATTTTAACATAACATCATCCACCAAGACCATTTAGGATATATCAGATATGGAACAGAAAATCAAAAGCATTATCGCCAGATTGGACAGCTCAGAGATCGCCTTTGCGGATGTACGCATTACTAATACAGATTATGAAGCCATCGGCTTTGAAAATGGCAGTTTGAAACATTATGGCAATTCTGCCGGATCTCCGGCAATCGGAATCCGGGTATTGATCAATGGTTGCTTTGGCTTTGCCGGATCCAAGGATCTCAGCGAAGCATCAGTGGCACGTTTGATCACCAAGGCAAAGAACAACGCCATCCATGGTGCTCTTTTCCAAAAAGAGAAGCTCAGCTTTCCCCCCTTGCCTGCCAGCATCTGTGAATACATTCATCAGCCTCAGATCGATCCCTTCACGATGTCCAAAGCAGATAAGATGGATTACCTGAACAAGCTCGCCAATGCCATCAAACCGGCAGGAAAGATAGTTCATTCCTATGTGATGGCAGAGTTTGAGCGGCAGGAAAAGTATTATGCAAATACCGAAGGCAGTTATAGCCATACAGTGGTTTACAACACTCTGCCTGTGATGGGAGTGATTTCTGCCGATAGCGGGCAAATCCAAAGTCGCACCTGGCCAGGTCACATGAGCGCTGCCAGAGCAGGATTCGAGCTGTTTTATCAACACCAGTTTGGAGAAAACACTCAGCGCATCATCCAGGAAGCTACCGACCTGCTTGATGCTCCAGAGATCGACGAAGACCGCGCAGATATCATCATTGGTGGTGGCCATCTGGCCCTTCAGCTTCATGAATCTGTGGGGCACGCCACGGAGGCTGACCGCATCTTTGGTCAGGAAATCTCCTATGCTGGAAAGACCTTTGTCAAGCCCGATATGCTGGGTAGATTCCACTATGGTTCCGAGATTCTGAATATCTACAGTGATAGCACCGATCCGCGAGGAATGGGTTATCACCCCATGGATGATGAAGGAGTTCCGGGGCGCAAGGTGGATATCATCAAAAACGGCATTCTGGTGGATCAGCAAACTTCCCGCCATATTGCTCACAAACTGGGTTTACAGCCCTCCTCAAACATGAAGGCTGCCTTTGCAGATGATTTCCCGCTGGTGCGGATGACCAATCTGTGTATTGCTCCCGGAAAGGGCAGTCTGGATGAACTGATCAGGAATACAGAGCATGGTTACTACCTGGATTTCACCAAGACCTGGAGTATTGACGATAATCGCAACAATTTCCAGTTTACAACTGAGATAGGATATCGCATTGACAATGGTAAAATCACTGGCCTGGTAAAAGAACCCACCTATTATGGCATTACCCCAGAGTTTTGGAATGCCTGCGATGCCATTTGCGGAGAAGAAGAATGGGCATACCACTCCACCTTCCACTGTGGTAAAGGTGAACCAGGGCAGATCATGCGCCTCTCCCATGGAGTAGCTCCTGCCAGATTCAAGAATATCAACGTTAGCGTGAAGTTATAGCGCTCAAGTTCCGGAGTCTCGATGCCAGATCTGCGGCAAAAGCCTCATCGCTGGCATCGGGATTGCGGGTTGAATACCATATCTCACAAGGCGCTAAACCGCATTCTGCACAAGTTTCAAAGCCCTTCTTTACTACACAGGCGTAGATCGGGCAATGACTGCTGCCATAGAACTCAGCCCAGCTTACCCGACCCTCCAGCTCGTTGCACCCCGCACATTCAGTTCCAAAGGCCCTGCAATCACTTGCGCAAATCACACCGCATTTACTGATCATTGTTTTCCTCATTCATAGCTGGTAAAGAAAAATAGAATGTGCTGCCAATGTCTGGCTTACTTTCTGCCCAGATTCTACCACCATGGTTTAGTATTATCTTTTTGCTGATTGCCAAACCAATCCCGCTGCCTTCTGCACTCTCAAGATTGTTCAGACGTTTAAAGGGAACAAAGATTTCCTCAGCCTGTTCTGCCGCAAAACCCACTCCATTATCTTTCACATAATAGACCAATTCCTTGTCATCAAAGACACAACCTACCTCTATCGATTTTTCACTATTGACGCTGCTGAATTTAATGGCATTCTCCAGCAAGTTCTGCCACACCTGCCCCAGCAGCGTTGAGTCGCCCCAGGCACTGGGCAGGGGGTGAAGATCAAGAACAAAACCGTCGTGCTCCAAGTTAAACCAGATTTCCTGTACCAATTCATTCATATCGAAGTTTTCAGCTTTGATCCCATCCGGACTCAGTTTTGCCAAATGCAGCAGTTCCATGATCAGCTTATCCATGCGTTGGGCAGTACTGCGAATATTGCCCAGCAACTGCCGCCCCTCTTCATCCATGTGATGGGCATAATCCTCGGCCAGAGCTTCGCTGTAGCCATGAACCAGTTTCAAGGGTGATCTCAAATCATGAGCCACTGAATAGGAGAAAGCTTCCAATTCATCCAAAGCGTTTTGAAGCTGAGCTGTACGCGCAGCCACAGTGCGACTGAGTTCGTTGGAATGCTCCCTGATGGTTTGGATCAAACTGATATGGTTCAATACGATTGCCAATTGATCAGCAAAGTCCAATGCAATCTCCAGGTGCTCATCTGTAAAGAAATCCTCCTGGAATGAACCAAACCATAAAAAGCCCAGCAGCTTATCCCGCACGATCAACGCATTGTACATAAAGGATTGCAGCCCATCCTGAGTCATCCTGGAGCGCACCGGCATTTTGGTACTCTTGATTTCAGGGCTGCTAACAATCTGCCAGCGGTTCTTTGCCAGGTGTTCGATAAAGTCCATATCCGGAACATGGAACTGGTGATTGTGCAGATATTCAAAGCGATTAACAGGCTTTAATATCTTGATCAGCTCTACTTTCTTATCTTGCAACATATTAATGCTCAACAGGTCATATGGGATTAGCTGCTGAAGTTTTTTTAGAACCTGATCGCAGGTTTCATCAAAGGATAGGGTCTCCAACACGATGCCATCCAGCTCCCGTAGAATCTTCAGACGAAAGGCATAACGGTTTCTTTGCTCTTCCGTTTGCACCCGATCCGTTACATCACGCAAAGCCGCCAGCATCCCTTGTAATTTTCCGTTCTCGATCAGCGGGGTACTGCTTACTTCTACCAGATGAATCTTGCCTTGCTTATCATAGATTTCCAGGTTAAAGAGTTTCGAACTCAGATCTCCATTTGTTCTATTTTGCTTGTGAATTTCCAGTAACTCATGATACTGTGGCAGGACGTAGTCCTTTGCCAATACAACGTTTATATCCTCATCCATAATCCCAAGCAGTTCCTGAGCTTTCCGATTCGCAAAGCCAATTGTTCCATCCAGGTTCCTGATCAGGATGATATCATTGGAAGTTTCTGTGAGCAGGCGATACTTTTCTTCGCTCCTTTGTAACTTCTGCTGTTCTTCATAGCGCCTGATCCTGCGAGCAGCCAATTGCCCCATTAGCACCGTGCCCAGCGGGTAGATGATTATCACGGGTAAAGTGATCGTCCGCACAATCATCCATCGGATATCCGCCGGCATCAGCAGCATCAAAGCGATCATCGTGATATGATTCAGAATCCCCAGGCTGTAGAATTCGGCAAAGCCATAGGGTTTCTTCCAATAGCGATGAATAGCCCGGAAAATGAAACCCCAGGCGATGGAACTGATAATTGTGGAGCACCCTGTGATCACCCCATCACCGCCCATCCACAAACGATAAGCCAAAGCCATTAGCATGGAAACGACGCTGGGTACAACCCCAAAGAACATTACCCCCACACTCAGAAAGATAGTCCTGGTATCAAAAACTACCCCCGGGCGCATAACCCAGGGATTCATCATGATCCCCAAAGTGATGGCTCCCAGAATAAAGCCAGCCAGAATTTGTTCCCAGAACTTTTCGGTGTGTGCATCGCGGGATATCACATCAAAAACCACTACCAGACTCAGCAGCAGTGCTGCATTATATAGCATGCTCACAAAAGCTTCAAGTACCATGCACTACTCCTTTGGAACAATTCTCTGTTACAACACATCAGAACTCGTTTGCAACCAGCACTTGGGAGGTTGCTACCTAAAATCATATATATTATAGTCAGCATCTGTACACTGGCAAGTTAGCAGCTCTTTTGCAAAATCGACAATTTGCTTTATCTTGTACCCAGATGATTAGTTAGCCAAAGGAGGTAAAAATGCTTACAGATCTGGAGATAGGACAGCTCACCAAGCTGAAAAACATCGACGAGATAGCCGCAAAGATCGGCTTGAGCCCTCAAGATATTGATCACTATGGAGATTACAAGGCCAAAATCCGGTATTCTGCGCTATTTGCCAATGAAAACAACCCCATGGGTAAGCTCATCCTGGTTTCTGCGATTACACCAACCCCCGCCGGAGAAGGCAAAACCACAGTGTCAATTGGTCTTTCTCAGGCCATCAACCGCCTTGGCAAGAAGTCAATCGTGGCTCTGCGTGAGCCCTCCCTGGGACCTGTGTTCGGAATCAAGGGTGGAGCTGCGGGGGGAGGCTGGAGTCAGGTGCTCCCCATGGAGGATATCAACCTCCATTTCACCGGAGATTTCCACGCAGTAACCGCTGCAAACAACACCCTGGCTGCTTTGATTGATAACCATATTTACTTCGATAATGAGCTAAATATCGATCCCCGCCGCATCACATGGAAACGTGTTTTGGATGTGAACGACCGGATGCTGCGTAATGTTGTGATCGGTTTGGGGGGCAGCAAACAGGGTTTTCCCCGCGAAAACGGATTTGATATTACTCCTGCCAGTGAGATAATGGCCATCCTCTGCCTTTCCAATAACATGGACGAACTCAAGGAGCGCATCGGCAACATCACCTTTGGCTTCACCTATGAAGGTGAGCCGGTGAAAGTCAATCAATTAAAGATTGAAGGTGCCATTGCCGCATTGCTCAAAGATGCTCTGAAACCAAATCTAGTGCAAACCACGGAAAACACACCCGCTCTTGTGCACGGTGGTCCTTTTGCCAATATTGCCCAGGGTGCAAATAGCGTTCTGGCTACCAAAACAGCCCTGCGTCTGAGCGATTATGTAGTTACAGAGGCTGGCTTCGGTTTTGATCTTGGAGCAGAGAAGTTCTTTGATCTGGTCTGTAAATACGGTGGATTCTGCACCAATGCAGTGGTTCTGGTAGCCACAATCCGGGCTTTAAAAGTACATGGCGGCGTGAGAGTAAAGGATCTAAACACACCTAATCCCCAGGCTGTCACCGAGGGCCTGGCAAATCTGGGTAAGCACCTGGAAAACATCCATAAATTCGGCATGAAATCCATTGTCGCCATCAATCGCTTCCCCAGCGATACCGAAGAAGAGCTGCAGATTGTTCAGGATTTCGTTCATCACAACGGATTTGAAGCATCCGTGGTGGAGTATTTCACCAAAGGCGGTGAGGGTGGCATCGAATTGGCACAGAAAGTTGTGCAAATGGTGGATGAGGACGTTTGTCAATATCACGGTTTATATGATTGGAACAACCTGGTTGAGGACAAGATATTTACCATCGCAAGTGAGATTTATGGCGCTCAAAAAGTGGACTATACAGCAGATGCCAAAGCTGATTTGAAGAAGATCAACAAGTATGGATTTGACAAACTGCCCATTTGCATCGCCAAAACCCAAAAATCCCTCTCGGATAATCCAGAGCTAATTGGTCGTCCAAAGGACTTCCTGGTTACTGTGCGAGAGATCGTAATCGCCAGCGGGGCGGGTTTCCTGATTCCCATTACAGGCGAGATTATGCGCATGCCAGGATTACCCAAGAAGCCCAGTGCCGGGGCCATTAATGTTGAATCGGATGGAAACATCTCTGGCCTGTTCTAAAACATCTCTCACAGGGAGGAGTTTGATCCAACTCCTCCCTTCGATTATGTAGCAGAACTGGATTGAACTGCCTCCAATCCAGTTCCGGACAGTTATTGCAAATTCTCACTTAAAACTTCAAAGAACAATTAGTCAGACATG
>Ga0265294_10005158_pt1 | contig 16013 bp, 15 predicted proteins | sample MunlanPumphouse3_FD_192504 | JGI IMG/M metagenome (GOLD analysis project Ga0265294, IMG submission 192504) | Groundwater microbial communities from a municipal landfill in Southern Ontario, Canada - Pumphouse #3 | ecosystem: Environmental > Aquatic > Deep subsurface > Groundwater | place...
AACACACCCTGCGCCATCTCCATAATAGTAACATCAAGTGTGCCGCCGCCAAGATCAAATACCAATATTTTCTGTTCCTTCTCATCCTTACCTAACCCATAGGCTAAACATGCGGCTGTCGGTTCGTTAATAATTCTCAATACTTTAAACCCAGCAATTTCACCGGCATCTTTAGTCGCCTGACGCTCACTGTCATTAAAATATGCCGGACAAGTTATAACTACCTCATCAACCTTATCGCCTAAATAAGCTTCAGCATCATTTTTAATCTTCTGCAATATATACGCTGATAACTGCTGAGGCGTATATTCCTTGTCCATAACCTTAAATTTATGAGTCGTCCCCATCTTACGCTTAAAGCCTGTAACAGTCCCCATCGGATTAATTGCCGCCTGTCTTCTTGCCGGCTCACCAACAAGAAGCTGTCCGTCTTTAGTAAGCGCTACATACGACGGAAACGCTTTACCGCCGCCAACAGTAGTCCCTTCAGCTGACGGTATAAGAACCGGCCTTCCGCCTTCCATAACAGACGCTGCCGAATTAGATGTACCCAAATCAATTCCTATAACTCTTGCCATAATCAAACCTCCCTATTTTTAAAAAAATACAGAAAACCGAGAATTAGAGGGTCGTATCTGTCCCCTTCTCTCCGTCTTCCACCTCATCTGATTTATTTTCTATACCCTGCTCTTCAACTTCCGTCTTTTTAGTTAACATACCCACAATAACTTTCGTAGTACGTAAGACTTTGCCGTCAAGTTTATATCCTTTTTGGACTATATCCAGAACCATACCGTCCTGTCCTTCATCTTCCACGTCACAAGGGGCAACCATCTCACAAGTATGCGGATCAAACGCTTTACCTTTAACATCAATAACTTCTACACCTTTTTTGCTAAGCAAAGAAATAAAGTTACTTTGCATAAGCTCCACACCCTTGACTACCTGCTCATCTTTACAATGCTCATTAACAGTTTTTAGCGCCTGTTCAATCACATCCATGAAACCTACCAGCTCCTGCAGTAATCCGGAATTAGCATATTTGATAATATCCACTCGATCACGATCCCATCTTTTACGCGCATTATCAAACTCGGCACGCGCGCGTAACAACTGTTCCATCAGTGACTCGCACGTCTGACATCTCTCCTTGATATTATCCTTCTCATCATGCGTTCCTTTTAAATCATCATGACTTTTTCCTTTATCCGAAAAATGGTCCTTTTTCATCACATACCCTCCGAAAAAATATCTTTTAAATAATCACGCGTAGCCAGTAAATACGCTCCGGCCCGTACATAATCCATACGCATAGGACCTAACAGCGCCAAAGACACCGTTGTCCTGTTTTTATTTTTGCTGATACCCGAAACTATCATCGCGCATTCAGCAATCTCGTTAAACCCTATCTCATCACCTATAAGTATCTTCAAATCCTCTCCGGAATAATAATCCAATATTTCACGAAGCTCATCCATACGAACTTCTAACGTATATAAAATATTTTTAAACTTAGCCAAATCATTAAATTCCGGCTGTTCAAGCATAAGCCGCATCCCACGGCAGACAAACTTATGCATATTATTATCAGCTATAGAGATTAACGAGGTATATCCACTTACATTGGATAATATCTCAAGCACATCACTTACAGTATCATCAACCGAAAGTTCACCCGAAAGACCAAGCGGTAACTCAAGGCCATCGGTCATCTCTCTTTCGCGCTCTTTAATAGCTTCGACGTAATGCCGAAAGCCTACCTGTGTAGGTATACGGCCCGAAGAAGTATGCACATGACAAACAAAACCCTGCCGCTCGAGACTCTCCATAACATTACGCACAGTCGCAGACGAATACGGCAAGTTAAATTTCTTACAAAGATACGATGAACTTATCGGCTTTGACTCATGAATATAACTTTCAACTATTAAGTCCAAAAGATTAAACTCACGTTCCTTAATGTCTGATATTCTCATAAAATATGCCTCTTTTAGCACTCAGAGACCAAGAGTGCTAAATATAGTAACATAACAAAAAGCCATAGTCAAGAAAAGCCTACTAACAATTAGCGGCTAATCCAACGGGTCTTCATCCAAGCAGCTTTTGATGCTTTCACGCCCTTTACCAAGAAGATGTTTTTCAACTTTATATTTCACTTTCCTCAACTGCCTAGAAACTGCCTGAAAAGTTTTATTAAGCGTAACTTCCGGTTTAGTGCCCTTCTCGTCAACCACAACAAGTCTCGCCGGCAAATAAACATTAACCTTACAAAAATACTGCTCTTTATTCGGATTTTTCTCTAAATGCACGGATACGTGTATAGGCGCATCTTTCCTATATATCTGTATACGCCGTTCAAGTTTTTTAATATTTTTATCCAAAACATCATCTAAAAGCTTACTATCAGTCAAATACTTAAACGATACATCAACCTTCATAAAAACTCCTTTCTATAACTTATATCTTTTTAAAAATTATCTTCTTATTATCAACATCAACAATTATCTTATCATTCTCCTTAAACGTCCCTTTGATCAGCTCAACACTAAGCGGATTAACAACCAGCCTTTGTATCACACGCTTAACAGGGCGTGCCCCATATTCAGGACTATACCCTTTATCCGCAAGAAACGATTTGGCGTTATCAGACAATTCTACATCTATCTTTTTTTCTTTCAACCTTTCTCTGACAATTTTTTCCTGAATACCTACTATATCCTTGATAGCATCCAATTCAAGATGATTAAAGATCATAGTTTCATCTATCCTATTAAGAAACTCCGGCCTGAACTTAGCTTTAAGAACCATATTTACCTGTTGCTGTACCGCCGCTCTATTCATAGTAAGGTCATTATAAAATTCACTGCCAATATTAGATGTCATAACAATAACAGTATTTCTGAAACTAACTTCACGGCCTTGTGAATCAGTAAGCCGTCCGTCATCCATAACCTGTAAAAGTAAGTTAAATACATCAGGGTGCGCCTTTTCAATCTCATCAAAAAGCACAAGCGAATACGGCTTACGCCGGACCTGTTCGGTAAGCTGTCCACCCTCATCATAACCTACATATCCGGGCGGAGCACCGACAAGCCTTGAAACCGAAAATTTCTCCATATACTCACTCATATCTATCCGTATAAGGTTATCCTGCGTATTAAACAAAAACTCAGCAAGCACCTTAGTCAACTCGGTCTTCCCCACACCCGTCGGTCCAAGAAAAAGAAAAACCCCTAACGGCCTATTCGGATCAGCAACACCAGCACGCGCACGTCTTATACAATCTGAGACAAGCGTTATCGCCTCATCCTGCCCGACGACAGACGCCTTCAAGGCATCTTCCATCTTTAAAAGTTTACTTACTTCCTCCTCTATAAGGTTTGTCACCGGTATCCCTGTCCACTTAGAAACTATCTGAGCGATATCTTCTTCGTCAACTTCTTCCTTCAGCATCTTTTCGTTCTTCTCTATTTCCTTTAGCTTATCATTATTGACTTTAAGATTCTTCTCAAGCTCAGGGATCTTGCCATATCGTATTTCAGCAACCTTATCCAAGCGCACTTGCTTCTGAAACTCCTGCGCCTGAGTACGGAGGTTTTCTATCTCTTCTTTTATCTTTTGTATCTTTGATATTACATCCTTTTCTTTCTGCCAGACTACCATTTTATCTTTGAGTTCTTTCTGTATCTCCTCAAGCTTCTGCTCAACCTTAACAAGCCGCTCTTTACCTTCCTTATCTTTCTCTTTTTTTAATACCTGCCGCTGTATCTCAAGCTCCATAATCTTGCGTTCAAGGATATCAATTTCTTCAGGTTTACTGTCAATTTCAATACGCAATTTAGACGCCGCCTCATCAACAAGATCAATCGCTTTATCAGGCAAAAACCGCGCACTTATATATCGATCAGATAAAATAGCAGCAGCGACAAGCGCCGAATCTTTAAGCCTTACACCGTGATGCACCTCATATTTTTCTTTTAACCCCCTAAGAATAGAGATCGTCTGCTCAACAGTCGGCTCATTAACTATCAATTGCTGAAACCTGCGTTCAAGTGCCGCGTCTTTCTCTATATATTTACGATATTCATCCAAAGTAGTAGCGCCTATACACCTCAACGTCCCTCGCGCAAGCGCCGGTTTAAGCATATTAGCAGCGTCAACCGCGCCTTCAGATTTCCCCGCGCCCATAACAGTATGCAATTCATCAATAAAAAGGATTATCTCACCTTCTTTACTCTCGACCTCTTTCAATACACTCTTTAACCGTTCTTCAAACTCCCCACGAAACTTAGCCCCCGCGACCAACAATCCTATATCAAGCGCGATAACTTTCTTCTCTTTCAATCCTTCAGGCACATCACCTGTTGCTATACGCTGGGCAAGCCCATCAACAACAGCCGTTTTACCTACCCCGGGCTCACCAATAAGTACAGGATTGTTCTTAGTCCTACGGCTTAAAACCTGCATAATCCGCCTGATCTCCTCATCGCGTCCTATAACAGGGTCAAGCTTACCCTTACGCGCAAATTCCGTTAAGTCACGCCCGTATTTTTCAAGTGCTTTATATGTATCCTCGGCACTTTGTGAATCAGCCTTATGCGCACCGCGGACTTTCAAAACCATCTGCTCAATATCTTTATACTTAACTCCCTGTTTACTCAAATAATCTATAAGAAAATTCTTATCAACTTTAGCTAAAGCTAATACCAAATGTTCAGAACTTACAAACTCATCATTAAACTTCTTAGCTATACTTTCAGATTCAAAAAACAAATCACGAATATCAGACGAAGCATAAGCATTGGCTCCGCCCTCTACCTTAGGCAAACCCATCAGCCTTTCATTTACTTTATTGTTAATATCAGGAAGATCGACCCCCAATTGTCCCAAAACATCGCAAAAGATACTTCTTTTATCACCCAAAAACGCAGCCATAATATGCAAAGAAGTTATCATCTGATGCTTATTTCGTGCCGCAATACCTGCCGCTCCGGCTATAACTTCCTGAGCTTTATTAGTGAATTTATTCATATTAAACATATATCTTACCTCCTGTAAAAAATATAAAATACCACAAAAACACTTTATTTATCAATACTTTATATATCCAAGAGCAAAAAAATAAACCTTTAACTTTTTGAGTAATTAGCAGTCTAACACCGAGAGTGCTAATTTGCAAGGAGAATTTTTTATCTTTTTTTAACTGAAATAATTATTAATTATTTCAATATCTATTAAAAAGAAAAGTCTTCTCTATATAAAAAAATGAACAAACACACTTACAGAATTTTTCGGATTAAAATTAACTTGGAAGTAAACAACTCTACAATACATCGAGTCACAATAAATAACACCTTTACCACAAAAATAAGATTTAACTGCTTTGAGTATCAATAGCCAAACCTGTACTACATAAAAATAAGGCTGCGCACTGCCACTCAGTACCCTCCACCATACCACGAGCCACACTGTAACAACAACTCAACACCGTCTGTTCCGGATTAAGTTTTATCTTTACTACTTGATGTTTCTGCCACTTCTTCATACGACCCATCTTATAATATTAAAAAAACAATCTCAAATTACACGGGATAAAACATTTAAACTATAGATCAAAGACCTAACTGCTAACTTGTTCTATATGTCCCGCAGTCCCACATCCTGCGTCAACACATTGAAATGGATCCGTTACAAACGCGCGCTGCACAATAATACAACAACTCAATACTGCCTGTTCAGGGCTCAGTTTCACCCGTGTCATCTCGAGCTTCAGCCACTTTTGTTTATTCAGTAATTTTTTATTCAATTCCCGATTTTCCATTTTTGTCTTCTGTTGACTGTTATATATTTTCTCTCTTTTCAGCTTAAGAGTAGTTTATCAGCTAATGGCTATTTTTTTTCTATAAACTTATTTCAGAACAGCTCAATTCTTGCTAAAAGCTAGAAGCTGATGGTTGATTATCAGCTATTTAACAAATAGTATACTTCAAACATAAATTATCAAAATGCTTCAAAGATTCACTACTGCCTTTGATTCGGTAAACTACCATGGTGTCTTTATAATCAGTATCAATTATCTCACAAAACTTATGTAGATATTCCTTAACACCCATCTTATCAAAAGTTACATTAAGAAGTATTTCTGTTCTATCCGGGTTTAAGATATCGTATACTTTTTCTTTTAGTTTTTCTATTCCATCACCCGAAACCGCAGATATAAAAATACTTGCTGGATAACTCTTTTTAAAACCAATAAGCGCTTCTTGATCAATAAGATCTATCTTATTGAAAACTTTAAGCAAAGGCTTATCCGCCAAATCCAAATCAAACAATATATCATCAACCACTTTTATTAATAACTCAAATTTAGGATTAGAAATATCTATAAGATGAATTAACACATCGGCATAATGCAGTTCCTCTAAAGTAGCCTTAAACGATTCGACCAACCCAGGCGGAAGATCATATATAAAACCGACCGTGTCAGTGAAAAGCACACTTTCGGAATCTTTTATCTTTATAGTACGGCTGACAGTATCAAGTGTCGTAAACATATCCGATGACACTACCTCACCTGCCTGAGTCAGTTTATTAAAAGTAGTGGTCTTGCCCGCGTTAGTATATCCCACAAACGAACCTACTTTGAGGTTACTTTTAACCCGTTTTTTACGCATAACGTCCCGGTGCTTTTTTACATCTGCCAATTCTTTTTTAAGCTGAGCTATCCGGTCAAGGATTTTACGCTTATCGATCTCAAGTTTTTTTTCACCGGGTCCGCTTGTCCCAATACCGGCACCCTGTTTAGATAACATAATACCCTTACCCCTTAACCGCGGCATAAGATATTCATTTTGCGCCAGCTCAACCTGTAATATACCTTCCTGCGTATTAGCATGCCTTGCGAAAATATCCAAAATCAATTGTGTTCTGTCGATAACCTTAACCTTAAACTGATCCTCCAGATTACGCTGCTGCCTAAAATTTAATTCATTATCAAATACTACAAGATCAGGCTTATCTTCCTCAACCATCAAGGCTACTTCCTCAGCCTTGCCTTTGCCTATATAAAGATTAGGATTAATAATATCAAGCTTGGCAACAACCAGATCCATCACCTCAACACCGGTTGATTCAACAAGCTGACGGAACTCACCGGATAAAATATCTATCGGCCAGCGAACCTGCCGTGTCCGCGCTAATACTAATAACGCACGTTCCTTGAAACTCGTAGATTTAATTTCATTCATTCTATTGATAACCTTTCGGCTATATGCTTAGCCGTATTTTCCACTTTATTAACACTCATACCAACCTTCGCTTTAAACTTATCAAAAAAAGTTCTATACCGCTGTTCAACAGTCCCGGACTTTATAATAACTAATGGCAGGCCTAAAAATAAAACTGCCATAACAAAAAACGCTATTATCCGGTTAAAAACAAAAAGCAGCCTTGCGCGCTTAATAACCTTAATATTGTCATTTATATGTTTCGCCTTAACCAACAAGTCATCGGCAAACACCTTCGTATTATCCACAAGAAAAGTCTTAACGCCCTTTACATTATAAATACTCACCGCCCCAACTCGTCCTTTAATATTATAAAAAAAATTAAAATTCTTTTTCCTGGGATAAACAATTATTTTTGTCATGTCCTCAATATGCATAATGTTTTTCAAATTACGGCCATACAACAAACTGTCACGTGTCAATTTAAATGCCGTACTGACATGCGACAACAAAGACACTAACAAAACATAAACGACAAAAATAACCGCTAAACTTATCTGTAGATATACATCATCTGCCATAAACGCGGCAATAAGGATAAAAAAAGCAAGCATTACAGCTCTCCAGGAAACAGACAATTCATAAGTCCTTGATATTTGCATTTTATCGTTCCTTATAGAATGGTATATCTACGGTAAAATTTGAAATTTGATAATTTTCAACTTGCAAAACTATTAGCTGCCCCCAACCCTCCGGCAACAAGAGTACCTCCAGTACCTTTTGCGGTAACCATACATGTAGCTAACGGCCCTGATCCGGCTACACATATAGGCGTTGTGACTCTATTGAAATACTGACCTCCTACCACACATACCTGTAAAACTGCCTGCTCCATATCAAGCGGTATTTCCATAATTTTAGGTTTTTTATAATGCTTCATTAATAAATTTTAACATTAACTCTTATGCTTGAATAGTAAAATCTAAAACACTTAAAAAAATATATTACACCTTTACTCTCGATAAAACTTCATCTGCATTCTCAACCCACTTTATTCTTTTATCAGCTCTGAACCACGTCAACTGGCGTTTAGCATAATTCCTGGTATTTTTCTTCATCAATTCCTTACAGTCATTAAAAGTTATTCTCCAGTCAATATACTCTTTTATCTCAGGTATACCTATTATCTTTTTCGCGCTAACGCTTAGTTCAAATTTCAATATCTCCTTAACCTCATCAACTACACCTTTTTCAAACATAACATCAACACGCTTATTTATCCTGTCATAAAGTTCATCTCTTGTATATTCGACAGCAAAAATATCTATATCGTATTTCCCCCAAAGCCCGTTATTGGCATCGGGCTTAAATTCAGAAATAGTTTTACCCGTAAGTTTATATACTTCAAGCGCTCGGACTATACGTTTTAAGTCATTATGCGATATTTTTTGAGCATAGACAGAATCGATTTTTTCAAGTTCTTCATATAAAACATCTAACCCTTCAGATCTAGCACGTTCCGTAAGTTGTTTGCGCAATTCATCATCTTTGGCAGGTGTATCGGCAAGCCCGTCAAGCAAGGCTTTCATATAAAGTCCGGTTCCTCCGCAGACTATCACAGACTTGCCCCGTGACAAGAACTCTTTAATCTTCTGCGTTGCACTTAAATAATAATCAAAAACATTATATTCCTGTGTTACCGAAATAATATCAATGAAATGATGTTTGACTTCGCTTAAAATTTCTTTGTCAGGTTTAGCAGTAACAATACAAGGTTCTCTATAAACAAGCATAGAATCACACGAAACAATATCAGCACCTGATCTTTTGGCTATATTATAGGCGACATCCGTCTTACCTGTCGCGGTAGGCCCTACAATAAAAACAAGCCTACTCATTACTCTCTCCTACCCAGTTCCCGTCCGGGACGGGAACTAGGTTATCTGCCAAAAACTCGATATACGCCGGCAAAGACATATCGCTAATGGAACTTAAAGGTTCAACAACTCCATACTTATCGTTTAATACTTCTTGTAATGAAGAATACTTCCATTCCTGCGGGCTGTCTACTAATCCGCTTTTACAAGGATTCCGATATATATATCTTGTCAAATAGATTAGCTGTTCATCCTCTTTGACCAAAACATTCTTATATCGTCCCTGCCACAAAGGTCCTTGTCTTTTATATTTTTTATTGAAATATTGGGCATAACTTTTAGATATTTTATTCATAAAAAAACTTATCCCCCCCTCTCTTATCTCACGCAATAATAAATGTACATGAGTAGGCATAAGACAATAGGCATATATTTCAACAATTTTTTCATATTCTTTAATTTTATCAAAAAAATCTTCTTTACCTCTCCCAAAATAATAACTTAATTTATATTTCTGGTCTAAAATATTATAAAAACTTAAGCAAGATAGCATTCTATGATAGTCGAAATTATTATTAAAGATAACAAAACCCTCTATAGTTTTGTTAAAGACATGATAAAAACTGCCTACTTCAATTTTTTCTTTTCTTAACGGCATACTGTTATAAAACCTAGTGACCGTCCGGGACGGGAACTAGGTTATGGATATATCTTGGCAGAATACCCTTGCCTTATCAGCTTATCATAAACACTTTCGGCATCAAGTCTGCCGTAAAACTTCCCGACCTTAACTTTATACAGCGTATAATCTTTTTTATAAGTTACATCAACATACGAACTATAACCTAACTTCTTAAGTTCATTATCCAACGCGTACGCATTATCTTTACTGCCAAACGCACCCACCTGTACGGTAAAATAATCGCCCTGCTCTTTCAAAATATCGGCAAATTCTATCTCCGGCGCATCACGAAAATCACTGTCAATAATCCTTAAATACGCGCGCTTATCCGCCCAACGCCCTTCTTTAGCCGATATTTGCGCAAGTCTAAGATACACTACCGGCAGTCTATCAACATTAGGATACTTCTCTTCTATCTCCCGGAAAATATTATCAGCACGCTGCAGGTCACCTTCAAGAAAATACGTATCACCTAACTTTATAAGCGCCGTCTCATAATCTTCAGACTCCGGATATCTTTGCAAATACCGACGCAAATGTTCGCGTGCGACACTATAATTACCAAGCTTGATGTTTACCAACCCCATAAAATATAATTTCTCTTTACTATCAGGCATACGGCTTGCTATATCGCGCGCTTCGTCATAACTGCCCGCAAGATATTCTTCATAGGCGCTATCTAAGGCATCCGGCCAAACATTAATGACACAACTTAAAAAAATAAAAATTAATAAAAATAAACGCATGAATAATTCTCCTGAAAATTAACGCATCCCGATAGATATTCTTTTTTGAAGATCCAGCAATATACTATGCCGATCTTCTTTGACTTCTTTTGAAACGTCATCCTCCATTAACGCCGCTTTTGTCCCTTCGCGCGGTGAATATTTAAAAATAAACGCAAAATTAAACTTAACAGTCCCGACAATATCTTTAGTCCGCAAAAAGTCCTCATCCGTCTCGCTTGGGAACCCTACAATAATATCGGCACTCAACGTACCGTTAACAATAAGTTTATAATCATCAATAAGTTTAAGATAATCTTCTCTCGTATAGCCACGGTTCATAAGCTTTAATATACGGTTCGAACCTGACTGAAACGGTATGTGTAAATGCTTTTTTATCTTTTCACTTTTAGCCATAACCTCCAAAAGCTTACGCGACGTATTCTTAGGATTGGCACTTACAAAATCTATCTCCTCAATCCCTTCTATCTCAGATACTTGAGCTAAAAGATCGGCAAAATCCATAATCTCATCATCTATTTTGCACCTATAATCATTAACATTTTGGCCCAGTAGTGTTATGCGCGTGTTACCGTTTTTAACATTACTTTCAACCTCAGCCAATATGTCTCCAGGCTCACGAAACCTCAAATCTCCCCGCACATACGGCACAATACAATATGAACAATAATTTGAACATCCTGTTGAAATAACAACTTGAGCATGCCGTCTATCTTCCCTGAATATTGAACTATAAAACTCTTCTTCTCTATCGATATCCTCGATATCAATTATCCGCTCACCGGTTTCAATTATACGTTCAATATATGCAGGTATACGATGCGCGACTGCCGGCGCGCATATGAGATTTACATGTTTGAGCCTATCATAAAGCTCTTTGCCCTTGTTCTTTGCCATACACCCAATAATACCTATTATCGGTTTATTATCTTTCATAATGCCTTTTAGGGTTGAAGCAAACGAAACAGCCCGGCTTTCGGCGTTGTCTCTTACAGAACATGTATTAATAAGAATAACATCCGCTTCTTCCGGCACAAAACTTTGAGTAAATCCTCTATCAAGAAATAACCCCAATAAAGCCTCTGAATCTCGTGTATTCATTTGACATCCGAAGGTACGCAAAAGCACACGTAGCTTCTTCGGGCTTTTGCCTCCGGAATCGCCTGTATTGTCGTCTTTTCGTTCGTTTTCAACCATTTCATCCCCTCTTCATAGCAAGTCTTCCAAGGCTCATTCAACTCAAACTTCACGATTTCCTGATTCTGGATAGTAATCGACTTAAAGACAATCCGCATGAACGTCTTTATAAGGTAGTCCAATTGGTGATTGTCGCTTTCGGGCGTACTGCGCAACCTTAAAAGGAAATCCTGCGTCGCTTTCACCAAATTGACGGAATTGCGCTTGTCCAGAATCTTAAGATGAATGGCCTTGATATCCTGCTTTAGTTTTTTCTCCTCATTACTTAAAAGCTCGGCTCTGTCCTTATAAAGCCCCATATTTATTTTGTCTTCTGAAAATAATTCGTATATAGCCCTTTGCTTCTCCACGTTCTTTTTAAGAAGCGCTTCCTTCTCCTCCAACTGCTCCATATATACCCGCTCCGGCTCAGAAGCGTTAAGCCGAATCATGTCGCCTAATTCTTCCAGCACGTGAAGATTTTTTCTAATAACTTCAACGATATCCCAGACCTGCTTATTGATAGCATCAGCAGTCACGGATTTATTGTTGCACTTAATATACCGAATCCCTCTAGACGAACATCTATACCACGGACGCCTCATTTTGGTGCGGTGATTAACGATATGCGTCATCCCGCGATAATTACCGCCGCATTCATTGCATTTTAATATACCGGAAAGATGATAAACATTATTCCTGAATCTAACTATGCCATTAGTGCGGTTTCGCTTGAGAAGCGTGGAAGCCTCGTCAAACTCCCTTTGCGAAATAATCGGCTCGTGCGTATTCGGGACCTCGATGATCTTGGAAGGATCATTCTTGATATAGCAATATCCCTTTCCCTCGCCATTTTTAGTCTTGATCTTTGTATCGTAACGCCGCTTATTCCAGACCAGCATTCCCAAATACACTTTATTTTTAAGGATATCCGAGATGAATTTAGTATAAAACTTCCCGCCCTGCCGCGAAGGGATACCAAGCATGTAATAATGCCCGGCAATCTGCGAAGTGCTCTTGCCATTTATATACATCGAGAAAATTTCTTTGACGATTTTCGCTTCTTCAGGGTGGACTTCCAGTTTCTTGGCTTCCTTATTATAACGATAGCCATACGGCGCGTAACGCGCTCCCTGCCAATGCCCCCGCTTAACACCTACAACCATACCCGGAAAAACGCGCTCAACTAAACGATTACGCTCAAATTCCGCGCAACTGCCAAGCATTTGAATCGCCATTTTGCCCGCGCTCGATGTAGTATCAAACGGCTCAGTCGCTGATTTATAGCCAACACCCAAAGAATCAATCTCCTCAAGCAATCCTAACAGATCCTTGAGCCGACGACTTAAGCGATCTTGTTTATACACCAAGACCAAATCAAACTGCTTATTGCGGGCATCGAAGAGAAGCCTCTGTAATGCCGGTCTATCCATATTGCCGCCGGAATAGCCGTCATCCATATAAACATCCCGGCCCGACATACTGCAAAAAACATCCCAGCCGAAGTTCTTCGCATATTGCAAAAGATACGTTCTCTGCACCTCCAGCGAAAATCCTTCGCGAGCTTGATCCTCTGTGCTAACTCTTGTGTATAACGCTACCCTCATTAGTATCCTTTAGTGTCTCCCGCCATTCTTTAATCTTGGCGATACACTCGTCCGTAAACACGGGCCAGTCTTTGTAGTCGCGCTTGGGCTTAACCCAACCCTTGCGGATCCAATTGATCATGGTCTGCCGGTGAACACCCAGCTTTTTTGCCGTCTCTGTCATGGTGTAAGTTTTCATAATTGGCACCCTCTAAGATTAGTGCCCAGTATACCGTATTATACAACCCTATACAAGGGTTTTCTTCTCCGCGTCATACGAGGACAGGAACATTTTTGACAACAACTCAATGCCTTCAAAAAAGGATTTACGCGCCTCCTGAATCTCAATGCTGGATAGGCCGCGGCCTTTTAGCTTTATCTCTAAAGCATCCCAGCCCCTAAGGCTAACCGCCTGATCATTATTTGTGCGTACATCCTTGCTCATTTTCACCGCTACCCATTAGGACATTAGGACATTTTTCGTGTCGTATGATGTCCGGTTTCACTGACATACTGACATAACTCGTGTCAGTGAATGTCAGTCAAAACACCCCTCAAAACCATCGAAATACCCAAAAATTGACACTTTTTCCGCAAAAAATGCCTGTTTTGAGCCTTCCTGACCACATTTTGACGCTCTCCGGATAACCCCATATGACATGACATCACTTTTTCAAAATTTTAGATCACTGACAAACTGCGCCTCGCCCGACCCTCACCCGACACCGGCTGCCAAGGACCCGTAAACAAAATGCGTGCGGAGGAGGGCGGAAGGTGTCGCCCTCTGCCAGACGCATTTATCTGGCAAAACTTTCGCGATGGAAGAAGTTAACAAGAACATCGATCCGGTTCCTCCGCATTAGATTGTTACTCAGCAACCAACTCTACCTGCTCCACTGGCTTTGCGGGCTCAGGCCGATATTTTTTCATAAGGTTATTAATCTCCTGCTCGAGGTCGAAATGCGATACCCAGTGATCCCTGACACGGATATCCTCCTCGATATCTGCCGTTGTCGGCCTGCGAAGCTCGGCGATACCCTTTTCTTTCTCAGCATGAAAAATACTGTGCGGCTCTGTTCCTAAACTGGGGCTAAACGCGGGGTAATCTTCCAAATGCCGTCGGGTAGTCTCTGGATGACCGTAGATAGCAAATGCTAAGGCAAACAACCGGCCCTTCGCCTTCCACAGATCGAGGATCAACGTCTCCTTCTCTCTGTTCATGGCTTTACGGTCTTCGATGAGCCTTTTCATCTCTTCGTCCCGCTTCTCCGTCAACGCTTCCTCCATTTTCGTCTTGAGTTTAGCGAGGCTCTCGGCAACGACATCGAGATTGATATTGCATTCCTCCAACGCCAAATCCGCTAGCTTCACAGCCTCGGGATTAATCCTCTCGCCGCACATAACCCGGCTTCTGATTTCTTTTGCTTTCTCTTTAGCTTCAGTTTTTTCCTGCTCGCAGAGCTTCTGCTTTTCTTCAAGCGCCACAATCTGCTCGGCGATCTCTTCCGGCGTGCTTTTGCCCTTTAACACGTTTAAAAAATTCAGTTTCATTTTTCGTTCCTCCTGTATTTGTTGATTTGAATTACTATTCTTCTGCCTTGGTTTTTACGTTTGCCTACATCTTTCACCTCCCCTTTTTCTACCCTCTGAACGTTGTGAACATTGACTACCCTTATTTTTCTAACTGCCTCTAATGACCCCCTACAAGGGGCTTTCCCTCTTCTTTTTCTTTTTTAGAAAAGGAAAGAAACGACATTCACAATATTCATGAATCCCACATCCTCTTGTAGATTATGAGGATAATCCGTGACCAAAGCTGTGAACGTAGCCCGTCCACAGTCACAATGGTCACACCTTTAATACGGCCTTGGATCGTCTTCATCACAAAAATCCTTTCCTTGTTCACCTTCATTCACGCCTTCGTTCACACTGTCCTCAAAAAGGGAGTTACCCTTTATCCTGCGTAAAATAACCAGCTTCCTGCCGGTACCGGCTTCACGCTTTTCCGGACGTAAAATATCAATACCCACACTGCGCATAACCGGAGCTATGCGCATAAGCTCTGAACCAAGCGCCCGGGCATTGCCGGGTAGCGTCTTATCAAAGCCGGTTTCCGGCTTAATGCTCTCAAGCAGTGTGGTCGCGGAACCCGCCCACTCGCCTCCGTTTGATTCCACAAGATAGACCAGCTTTTGCGCGAAAGTGCTCTCTTCAGCGGTGTCCTCCCATTTGTGATCAACCGATTGCTGATACCGCTTAAAGAATTCCTCCCGGGAGAATCCCAAATATTGTGACAACGCCGCGCCCCACTGCGCGAAATCCGACATCCTGAAACGTTCATGCCCGGACACGCCGTCAATAACTGCCATTGCGTTTGAAATTGCCGAAAAGAAACCGCCGAGAATACCGGGAAGCGAAGCCCGCCATTCGTAAGCGATGACTTTCTCCGGCCTTGTCTCTTTTAAGATTGGAATATCGAAGATAACTGAACGGTCTAATAAATCCGGACGGCATATAGAACTGCCGATACCGTTTAAAACGAAACATCGGCGATAGGTCCTGATGAATTCCTCATCATTGGTGTAAAGCGATCGCTTCATATCTCCCTCGCCTGTTACTGCCCGGCATAAAAAATCACTGAACCACTCAGACACGCGAGAAAGATTGTCGAAATTATTCAACCAGTGTTTATCCGCGATCATCTGCGCCTGCTCTAAATC
>Ga0265294_10005159_pt1 | contig 16012 bp, 14 predicted proteins | sample MunlanPumphouse3_FD_192504 | JGI IMG/M metagenome (GOLD analysis project Ga0265294, IMG submission 192504) | Groundwater microbial communities from a municipal landfill in Southern Ontario, Canada - Pumphouse #3 | ecosystem: Environmental > Aquatic > Deep subsurface > Groundwater | place...
GTTTAAAGTGAACAAGTGGAGGATTTATGACTGGGTTTATGCCATTCTATTACTGATTTATTGGTCTTCTATTAATGGGTTATTGGCATACTATTATCTTTGAGTTTTGGTATTCCAATGCGTAGTTCTAAGTATTTGATTGTATGCTCCTAAGGATTGGCAAAAGTAAAACGCCGTTTTAAGGCTCGAGAAACGGCGTTTCAAGGGTCTTAAAGTGGCGTTTCGTGGATGGAGAAACGGCGTTTTGATTATGGTGATGTGGAGGATGGCTTATTTTGATGTGGAGGTTTGGGGTTATTAGGGCTTGGGTTTAGTTTGGGGATTTCTTCGTTTCGCTTATTCTGATATGGGGTTTTTCTTAGGTTTTTTTGGACAAAAAGAAATGCACATCTTTCGTAGTGAAGGATGTGCATTTTGGTTTTATTTGAGTTAGGGCGATGTTATGTGGGAGTTAGGGCGGTGTTAGGTGGGTGTTATTCCTTTGGTTTAGTTGGGTTAGGGCTTTGGTTTAGGTTAGTTATTCCTTTAGTTTAGGGTTGGGAGGAAGGAGTAGTGTTTGCCGTATTGTAGGTGTTGCTTGAGGAAGTCTTTTGGATATGTGAGCTGGTATTTGATGATTTTGCCGTCTTTGTTCGCCACTGGGGTGATCTCAGGGTTTACAAATCCGCCGTATGGTTTGATGTTTAGCTTGGTGTAACGGTCGATTATTTCTTGGTGAAGGACTGGATCTATCTTGACTGCATACTTCTCTATTAGGTCTTTACCTGCCTGATAGTCGCCCTTAGACTTTATGTCTTGTAGGGTTGCGAGTAGCTCTCCGAATATCTTTCTCACCATTTCGTGGTCTTTGATTTGGAAGTATGTCTTGCCGTTTTTCTGGAACTTGACTACGGCACCTGCCTCCTGCCCTCTTTCAAAGGTATAGGTTGAGATGAGTTTTCTGGCTTGCATGTGGGCTTGGTTGACTGTTTTACCAAATTCTATTCTTGCATATTGGGTTAGTAATCCGTTGCGTAGGTAGCTGTCGTATGCTGCTTTGCCTACTCCAAGGTCTGGGATTAGTCCTATTTCTATCATGTATGGGTCCATCATATAGTAGAGTGCAAATAGGTCAGCTCTTGCTTCTTCGAGTGATGAGGAGTAGTCGGCAAGGGCTGAGGGTGAGGTTCCTGGAAGTAGTTGTCCGGAGCCGTGTCCAAGGCATTCGTGCATATCGGTGTGGAGGTCTCCTGATAGTGATGAGTATTTTTTGGCTAGTTCTATCTCCTCTTGGGTTGCTGCAAACTCTTGTAGTGCTCCTTTTGGGCTTTCTAATGAGGCAAGGTCGTAGGCTGAAGATAGGTTTGCGATGGTGACGGATTTAGAGCCGTACTCTTTGCGAATCCAGTCTGCATTGGGTAGGTTTATGCCTATTGGTGGGGTTGGATAGCAGTCTCCGCCGAGCATTACTGCGTTTATTACCTTTGCACTTACTCCTTTTACTTCTTTCTTTTTGTACTCTTTGGCTACTGGAGAATGGTCTTCAAACCACTGTGCATTAGAACTTATTACCTCTGTTCTCTTGGTTGCTTGTATGTCTTTAAAGTTAACGACTGACTCCCATGAGGACTTCATGCCGAGTGGGTCGGTGTAGTTTTCGATGAATCCGTTGACAAAGTCGCACTGAGATTCTATATCGCTTGCCCATGCTACGTTGTAATCGTCCCAGGTTTTTAGGTCTCCTGTCTTATAATATTCAATTAGTAGCTTGATATATTCGCCTTGTTTTGCATTTTCAACTGTCTTTTCTGCTTTCTCTAACCAGTGTAGTATCTCGGTTATTGCTTCATTGTACAGCCCTCCTACCTTATAGGTTTCTTCGTATATCTTGCCGTCTTTCTTAATTAGTTTTGAGTTTAAGCCGTGGGATAATGGGCGGTTCTCATCTTGTGAAACTTGGTTATTATAGAAGTTTTCCGCCTCTTCTCTTGTCACTCCTTCGTAGAAATTAACGGCTGAGCTTGCCACTATATCCTTTGTTTTGTCGGTTTCTTTCCTCACTGGAGCTACCTTTGGGTTGAAGATAATGTCTGTTATTCTTGCTGTAAACTGGTCAATTCTCTCTCCCTTATTGGCAGGAAAGGTGTTGGGACTTGAGGCTTTTATTAGGGTTTTTAGGTAGTCTTTTGAGAACGTAGGCATGATTTTGTCTTCTGAATAGTGGTGGTGTATTCCGTTGCTAAAGAAGACTCTCTTTGCGTAAACCTCAAATCCTGCCCAGTCTTTTGTTTCTCTTTTGCCCTTAAAGCTCGAGAGTATGTTCTCTAAGGTTCTTCTTACGGTTAGGTTGTATTTGTAGTTTTGATCCCATAGAATGTCCCTTCCGCACTTTGCAGCTTCGGATAAGTAGTATAGGTATTCTTGCTGTTTGAGGCTTAAATCCTCCCATCCTGGTATCTGATAACGCATTACTTTGATGTCTGCAAACTCGTCTATGACATACTTAAACTGCGTTTCTTTTTCGTTGTTTTGCTGTGCCTTGACATCGGTTGTCAGGGATGTTAGGCATGCTAATAAAGCTGTAAACATAATAGTTCTTTTCATCTTATATTCATTATTTTGATTTATTTGAAAGCAAAAGTACAAATAAAAGGTGAAATCTTCGTACTTTTGTGTTTTAATTGCTTATTTTTGATTGTGAAGAAACTTGATACACTTATTATAAAATCTTTCTTAGGGCCTCTCCTACTCACCTTTTCAATTGCAGAGTTTGTTCTTCTGCTCCAGTTTCTATGGAAGATTATTGAGAAGATGATTGGCAAAGGCTTGGATACAATTGTTATAATTCAGCTGCTTTGGTATATCCTTATCACCCTTGTTCCTATGGCACTTCCCTTGGCTATACTCCTTGCTTCGATTATGACATTAGGCAATTTTGGGGAGAGATATGAGCTTGTTGCGATGAAGGCGGCTGGCATTTCACTGTGGAGAATCATTCGTCCTCTAATCATTGTTGTGGCGTTTCTTTCAGTCTTTGCCTTCTTTTTCTCCAACAACTTTATGCCTATTGCCGAACAGAAAATGAGGACTTTGATGTATGAAATCAATACAAAGAAGCCCACAGTTAACATAAGACCCAACGAGTATTACTCCGATATTGATAGGTATGTTATAAGGATTGGGGCTAAGGATAAGAGCGGAAAGAACCTGTCGGATATAATAATTTACGACCATAGTAAGGAGCTTGGCAATGTTAGTATTACCGTTGCAGAGAGGGGACAGATGTATAGTGAAGACGGCGGAAACACCCTTGTTTTTAATCTATATGAAGGATATTCTTATGATGAAAGCTCAGATCAGGACAACGATTATAAAAATCCACTGGTCAGATTAAACTTTAAAGAACAGATAATTCGCTTCGATATATCCGACTTTGCCTTCAAAGCAACCGAGGAGGATAGGTATTCCAACCACTATAAGATGATGAATATCTCAAAGCTAAACAAGAATATTGAAATCCTAAGAGTGGAGAACGATGAGTTTAACAAGACAATCATAATGGGGATTAATAGCCAACTTTTGCTTAGTAAAAAGCTTGATACAAATGTAGTAAAACTTGATACTAATTATAGTTTTTCTTTCTATAAGGACTATAAAGCCTTATCTTTGAAGCAGAGGAAAAAGCTTAGAACCGATGCTGCTCAGAGGATAAGCTATATTCAAACCGACTTAAAGATGCTTGACTCTAAGAAGAATGGAGACAGTGAATTTATAATAAGACACAAGAATGAGTGGCATAGGAAGTTCACCTTGTCTGCTGCTTGCATAATCCTTTTCTTTATTGGAGCTCCCTTAGGTGCCATAATTAGAAAAGGAGGACTTGGTTTGCCAGTTGTTATTTCGGTACTTAGTTTTATCCTATACTATGTTGTGGGGATGATTGCAGAGAAGGCTACCATTGAAGGAGTCTTTTCAAGTGCTATTGGAATGTGGATAGCCTCACTCCTATTTCTTGCTATTGGACTCTTTTTAACGATGAAAGCAACAACCGACTCCTCCCTTATGAGTTCAGAGGAATGGGGAAAGAGGATAAGCAAAATGAGGAAAAAACTGTTAAGAAAAAAGATTAAATAATGAAGATACTACAACTCTGCTACAAGCCACCTTTCCCTGCTGTTGATGGCGGATCGATGGGTATGCATAGTCTAACAATGGGACTTTTGAACAATGGACACAAGGTTAAGGTTATTGCTTTCAACTCTTTTAAGCACCCATCCGACATAAACAAACTACCAAAAGAATATATTGATAAGACAGGTTACGAGACTATCTTTGTTGATTTGAAGATAAAACCTTTGCAGGCTCTCCTATCTTGGCTAAAGAATGAGAGCTACCACATCAAAAGGTTTATCTCAAATGAAATGAAAGATAGGCTTATATCCCTACTTAAAACAGAGGACTTTGATATAATACAACTTGAAAGCATATTCCTTGCTCCTTACGTTCCTATTATTAGAAAGTACTCAAAGGCAAAGCTTGTTCTTAGAGCTCCCAATATTGAACATGTGATTTGGGAAAAGACAGCCCACTCAACCAAGAACCCATTCAAAAGACTATATCTTAATCAACTTGCTTCCAGCCTTAAACATTTTGAACTTAAGAACATAAACGCATTTGATGGAGTTTATCCTGTAACAAAGGTTGATGCTGATTTCTTCTTAGAAAATGGATGCACGACATCTTGCAAGGGAGTACCTGTTGGCATAGAATGTTCTGACTTTGTTGATATGGAGACAGCAGAACCTAACTCTTTATTTCATATTGGCTCAATGGACTGGATACCCAACCAACAAGGAATTAAATGGTTTATTGATGAAGTTTGGGACCAGGTGCATAAGGATTTACCTCATCTAAAAGTTTATTTTGCAGGCAGAGCTATGCCAGATTGGTTACTTAACCTTGACAAAGAAAACATAATAATATATGGAGAAGTGCCAGATAGTGCAAGATTTATCTACTCAAAGGATATAATGATTGTACCGCTACTTTCAGGAAGTGGGATAAGGATTAAGATACTTGAGGCAATGTCTTTAAAGAAATGTATTATTGCAACAAGCCAAGCAGCCGAAGGAATAATGTATGAGAACAATGTTAATATCGTTATTGCAAACACTCCAAAAGAGTTTAAAGACAGCATAAAGAAGTGCATAAACGATAAAGAGTTCTGCCAAAGGATAGCCCAAAATGCAGAGAAACTAATTGCAGAAAAGTATAATATAAATGCAGTAGCCAAAGAATTAGTTGATTTATATACAGTCTTACCCTAACCAAAGCCAATGAGATGAAGATATTAGTTGTACTATCACGAATACCCTACCCCTTAGATAAAGGCGACAAACTTAGAGCCTACTATCAAATCAAAGAGCTATCTAAGAGAAACGATGTTTACTTGTTTTGCCTAAATAATACCCCTTATGAAAGCAAATCAATAGATATATTATCAACCTTTGTTAAGGGAATTCATATTGCAGAATTTAATAATATTGATGGACTAATAGGGATAAGTCAGTCTTTCTTCGATGGCACACCTTTCCAAACAGGGTATTATTCCCATTCAAAAAACATAAGAGCCTTCAAAGAATACTGCAAAGAAATTAAGCCAGATATAATATTTAATCAGTTTGTTAGGACAGCGAAATACGTTTGTGATAACATTCCAAAGGTATTAGATTACCAAGATGCATTATCTGCAAATATGGAAGGCAGAGCCTCAAAGTGCAGTATAATTAAGAAGTTCCTCTTTAGGCTTGAAGCAAAGAGACTAAGAAAATACGAGGCAAAGATGTTTGATATCTTCGACAAACTAACAATTATTGTTGAAGCAGATAAGAAAGAGATAAGACATAATAGGCAATCAGAGATAATAGTCCTTCCAAATGGCGTTGATAATTCCTACTTTGAATATAAGACCAAAGAGGAAAAAGAATTTGATATTATCTTTTCAGGCGGAATGTCCTACGCACCAAATGTTGTTGCAGCCCTATATCTTGGAAAAGAAATCATGCCCCTTGTTTGGAAGCAGCTCCCCAATGCACGCTTAGTTATTGCAGGAGCAAGCCCCGTTCAATCAGTCAAGAACCTTTCATCAACGCATATCAAAGTTACAGGCTGGGTTGAAGATATGAAAGAATACTACGCAAAGTCTAAGATATTTATAGCACCAATGCAAATAGGTACAGGACTTCAAAACAAGCTCCTTGAAGCAATGGCAATGAGTCTCCCTTCCATAACCTCACCCCTTGCAAACGAAGCCTTAGGAGCAAAAGAAAATGAAGAAATCCTTATTGCCACCACGCCCCAAGAAAACGCCAATCATATAATATCCCTACTCACAAACCCAACGCTTGCCCAAAGGATATCCTCTTCAGGTAATGACTTCGTAAAGACCAATTACCGATGGGAAACTTATGGCAACCTATTAGAAAGCATCTTAAAAGAAACGATAGTTTTGAAGGAATTGTAGAGACTCGATTTATCCCGTCTAAGAGATGAAATACGCTGTATTATTTAAAAGTTATAACCTAAGGAAAAGAACATACAAATATCAGGGTAGTTACTATAAAAACTTGATCCAGATAAGCTACCAACATCACAAGAAAGAGTAAAGGAATACTTATTGTAGAAAATAGATAAACCTATATTACCTCCATAATCCAAGAAGAAATGATGATCGTAAAAATAATGATAAGATGTCATTTCATTAGGATAGTTTGAAGAATCTGTACCTTCATAATCTCTTTTTTCATTATATATCCCAAATATCCCATAAGAAAGGAATCCTCCTATTTGAGGTTTAAGTTTTATTTTATCATTTATTGAAATATTATATGTAAAAAGTAAAGGAATTTGTAATTGGTAGCTTGAGATATTTACCTTATAATAATAATTATATCCATGGCTTGGTTCTGCATAAGCATCTATTTTAGTTCCTTTGTCTGCAAAATAAACTCCAGGAACAAAAGAAAATTTGGATGAGCCAAGAGGAATATCTGCAACTCCTCCAATATGAACTCCTGGTTTAAATTTATAGAAAAATTGAGCGGAATTATACGATGACAAAGTCATCCCCCCTCTAACTCCGTAAGAAGTTTGTGCTATAGCTGCTATACTTACAAATATAAGTGCAAATAAAACGATTGTCTTTTTCATAGCTGTTTTGTTTAATTATTTACCATATTACATTCATATACATCTGCTTCAAAACTTGCTCCTTCTTCTACTTCAAAACCACCTAATAATTCATTCTAACTTCTTCAATTGTTTTATTCAAGCCTCAAAGATAGGAAAATGTTTTGATTACTATTATTCTAATCTATATTTTTTCTACAAGTAGTTTCTTTGTTACAATATAATTATGCCGTCTATGCATCTATACAAGAGTTTTTATGTAAAAGTAAGTGAAATTATAAAATATAAATTATTCTACCTTGAAAACATGTAATATTCCCCAACAACTTAGTTGGGGTAATATTCATATAATATTATTATTTTATACTTAGGTATAGGTTAGAATAAATGAATAATGAATAAGTTCAACAAAAAGGGTTAAATAAATTAATGGTTTGTTTATTGTAGAGACGCGATTTATCGCGTCTAAGAGATGAACCAACAAAATTATCAGAATCAGGATTTACAGGATTAAAGGATGTATAGGATATTATATTCCATAATTAGCAATCAAGAAAATCCCTTAATCCTGTAAATCCTGATTCAGACAAAGAGATGCAATAAATCGCTTCTCTACACATCTAATTTGCACAAACGCAGAAATAATCTACTCTTATAAGGGAAGAAAGAAATATTACGAAGATTCGATAGAAGAATCATGCCATGATATTGGTGGTTTCATGCCATGATGTTGGAGGTTTCATGCCATGAATTGACCAACATCATGCCATGAATTGGAGATTGAATCAAAGAAAGAGAAAATTGAAACGCTGTAATAATTTACTAAAACGCAGTGTTATTTATTGTTCTATTAGAAGTTTAAACTCAAATTCAAACCCAATGTTTGTGTTGTTTGTTTGTTCATTTTTACAAGCCTATAATCAGGATTAATTGATAAATGCTTGTTGTTTCCTAAATCAAACCTTCCTAAATACTTCTTGTTTATAGATTTTGAACTCATATTAGCATCTATCATACTAATAATCCAAGAAGCCAAATAACTCACACCTGCTACTATTATTATAACATTCTTAGTCTCAGTATTATCTATTGAACGAGATGAATAGCCATATTGACCTGAAACTATTTTGTAATCTGACATATTAAAACCGTAAGTCATAAGTCCAACACTTGCACCTGCCCACAGAACAAACCCTATTCCCTTTAAGCTTTGATTATTATAAAACTGACCTCCCCCTGGTATTGTCATAGACATAAATGTTGCAATCCCGGCATTTCTATAAGGAATTCCCTGCATATAATAATTCATATTAGTTATATGCTGATTACCCTCTAGGTAATTAATATTTGTTATATTATCATTATTCATCGTTTTATTAGTTATATACTGATTTATGGATTGTTCATCAATTTCAACTGTTTCAATATCTTTCTTCGGTATGCTGTATATTGAGTCTTGTGTTTTTATTTCTACAAATTCATTATTTATTTTAATTACTTCTCCCTTATAAACATCCCCGTTTTTTAAAAGGAAAAAATTTAAAATGTCATTTTGTGCTAATAGATTAGTTGCAGAGATTAAAGCAAATAATAATGCTAAAATTGTAATGATTTTCTTCATAGTCTTATATTTTAATTTATTAATTCATTCTGCTAAATTACTAAATACATTAATACAAACAGGATATAAACATTAATAAAACATCTATTTCCTAATTTATTAAATAAAAAACATTACTTTTGAAGATTGAATAAACAATTATAAGAATATGAAGAAACTAGTCATTCTATTATTAATGCTTATTTGCACAACAGCTAATGCAAACAACGAGCAGTATCAAGAAGTAAATAGCGGTGATATTACAATGCAAATAAATCAATTGACTATTAATTCAATGCAAGATAATATAAAGAAACTTGAAAAAGATATTGAAATATTGTCAGAACGACAAGATACAAACCTCTCTATTTATAAGAACAATATAACATTGCTTATCATTATAGCTGTTCTTATCTTTGCTCAAACAGCTGCTTTAGTCCCATTATTTATTAATAAGAGGAATAAAAAGAGGTTAAATGAGATGGAGGATGATTTCTCTCAAAAAATAGTTAATCAGGAAAAGAAAATAATGGATCTATTCCAGAAGATAATGGCTCAGGATAGTAAGATAGCGTCTCAAAATATGAAGCTAAAAAATCAAGATAAGAAGTTGGCTAGTAAGGATTAAAAATAAATGTTTTAATAGAAAAAACTAAGACAGTATTATAAAACAAGGTGTTATGAAAAGAATTGTATTGATTTTGGTATTAATGTTACCTTTTATTTCTTGTTCTAAATCGTCAAAGGTTACAGAAGAAATTATTGAATATGAAATTAACGGAATCCTTTCTTTGAAGATTCCACCAAATTTTGAATTAAAAGAAGAACCAAAATACAAAGAGGTAAACAATGTAAGAATATTAAGTTACAGCGATTATGAATTATCGGAAGGGATTAGATTTCTAACCAAAGGATATGAAGAGCCTAAAAGTAATAATGGTGGAATAAAAATAACAATAGTCCCCCTTAATCCCTCTGATAAATTAAACATTAAAGATTTAACAGAAGAAGAAATTGAGACATTGAATGATAGTCATAAAGCTATGTACGAAGATAATTACAAAGATCTTAATCTGAAAATAACAAAATGGATACCATTAAAAAAAGAAAATGTAGGAGGTGAGTTTTGTTTACGAACAAGATATAATGTTGATGGAGAAGGAGCAGTATTTAGCAATGGCGAAATGAGAGCAGAGGAATATCTTTTCATGATTAATGACAAATCAATTGAAATAATCTTCACTCATTGTGATTCTAATAATGATTTACCAAAAGATTTTGAAAAGGTTGTAAAGTCAATTAAGATAATATAAGAAGATAGTTACTAATCAATTCGGCTTAACGCTTTCGAAAGATAAAAATCCACATCAACAAGAACCTATACAATACAGAAAAGGACGCTGAAATTAATCAACGTCCTTTTGGTTTTATAGGATAAGAATATTATTAGCGGTATTCGTTGATAATATCTTTTACTCCGTCTGGTGTTAGTCTGCCGTAAACTTTGTCGCCAATTAAAACAACTGGTGCAAGTCCACATGCTCCTACACAACGTAGGCAATTTAATGAGAATTTACCGTCTGGTGTGGTTTCGCCAACGCCAATCTTTAGTTCTCTCTTAAATTCGTCCAATACTTTTTCTGCACCACGAACATAACATGCTGTTCCCATACATACTGAGATTGGATGTTCACCCTTTGGTGTCATTGTGAAGAAAGAGTAGAAGGTTACAATGCCGTAAACATGTGCTGCTGAAACTTTCATTTCTTGTGCTATTACGTCTTGTAGTTCTGCTGGTAAATAGCCAAACTCTCCTTGTACTTTGTGAAGGACATTGATTACTTCGCTTGGTTTGTTTCCAAATGAAGAGCAAATTTCCTTTATCTTGTTTATCTTATCTTCTGATAATTTTATTTTTGCCATAGCCTTTATGTTTTATCCTTCGATTTCTATATGTTTTGATTTGTCGAAATAGTGAGTGTGTAGCAAGTGATGAGATAATTCTCCACAAGGTTCACCCAACCAGTCTTTGTATAATGCTTGTATGAAAGGGTTTTCGTGTGATTTACGAATTGGCTTTCCTGCGTCTTCACGGTAAATTGCTGCGTGACGTTTTCTGATTATATCAAAGTCTCCGTGGTGGAATGGTTGACCTGCTCCACCGATACATCCTCCTGGACAAGCCATAACTTCTATTGCGTGGAAGTTGGTTTTGCCTTCACGTACTTGATCAAGTAGTTGGCGTGCATTTGCTAACCCGTGAGCTATTCCAATATTGATTGGTGTTCCGTTGAAATCAACTGTTGCTGATCTGATTCCTTCTAAGCCACGTAATTCTGTGAAGTCAACTTTCTCAAGTTTCTTTCCTGTGAATAATTCGTATGCCGTTCTGGTTGCTGCTTCAATTACTCCTCCTGTTGCTCCAAAGATTACTGCTGCTCCTGTTGATTCGCCAAGTGGTTGGTCGAAGTCTTGTTCTTCTATTGCATTAAAGTCAATATTGAATTGTCTAACAAGTTCTGCAAGTTCACGAGTTGTAAGTGCAAAGTCAACATCTGGGTTGCCATCTACTTTAAACTCGTCTCTTTGACATTCAAACTTCTTAGCAACGCAAGGCATGATTGAAACAACAACCATATCTTCACGTTTGATGCCAAGTTTATCTGCCCAATAGTTCTTTGCTACTGCTCCGAACATTTGCATTGGACTCTTAGCTGTTGAAGGAACATCTAACATATCTGGGTAGTTGTATTCAAAGAAGTTAACCCATCCTGGACAACATGATGTTAGTATAGGTAATTTAACTGTCTTATCTCCTGCCATGAATTTAGAAATACGGTTTAGAAGTTCTGTTCCTTCTTCCATAATTGTTAAGTCAGCTGCAAAGTCAGTATCGAACACGTAGTCAAAACCAATTGTTCTAAGAACTGCTGCCATCTTACCTGTTACTATTGTTCCTGGTTCCATGCCAAATTCTTCTCCAAGAGCAACACGTACTGCTGGAGCTGTTTGAACGATAACTGTTTTTGTTGGGTCAGATATTGCTGTGATTACTTGACGTGTTTGGTCAACTTCACTTAATGCACCAACTGGACATGCTGCAATACATTGTCCGCAATATGTACAAGGGCTCTTAACCAAGTCTTGTTCGTATGCTGTTGCAACAACTGCTTCAAATCCTCTATTGATTGCTGAAAGAGCACCAACTGTTTGCCATACATTACATACGGTTTCACATCTACGACACATAATACATTTATCGATGTCACGGATAATTGCCGGTGACATATCTTTTCTATATGTTGATTGTGCTCCTTGGTAAGGGATTTCTCTAATTCCAAGACGTTGTGCTAATGATTGCAATTCGCATTTTCCACTCTTAGAACATACTAAACAATCAGCAGGGTGGTCAGAAAGAATAAGTTCAACAACTGTTCTACGAGCATTAACTACTCTTAGACTATGTGTCTTGATATTCATTCCTTCCATAACTTCTGTTGCACAAGCTGGAGCTAAATTCCTTCTTCCCTCAATCTCTACTACACAAACACGGCAACCACCAGGGCGGTTTTCAAGGTTTACACCATCAAGTTCGTAATAACAAAGAGTTGGGATATCAATGCCTATTTCACGAGCTACTTTAAGGATGGTTTGTCCTTTCTCAGCTTTTACAGGCTTATTATCTATTATTATATTTATCATTTCCATTTCTGTTTTCTCTTTTATAGTCAACAAATAATTAGCGTATGCTAATTGCATTGAATTTACATTTTTCAATACAAGCACCACACTTGATACAAAGTTCCTGATCAATTAAGTGAGGCATTTTCTTTTCGCCTTGAATTGCATTAACAGGACAGTTTCTTGCACAAGCAGTACAACCAACACATTGTGCAGGGTCAATAATATATCTCATAAGTGATTTACACACTCCTGCTCTACATTTTTTATCCTTTATGTGTTCTACATATTCATCATAGAAGTTTTCTATTGTTGAAATAACAGGGTTTGGTGATGTTTGTCCTAATCCACAAAGAGCAGTATCTTTAATTACTCGTCCAAGATTACGAAGAGTATCTAAATCTTCCATTGTTCCGTTACCCTTGGTTATCTTTTCTAAGATTTCGAATAGACGTTTGTTTCCTACACGACAAGGAGTACATTTACCACAAGATTCTTCAACTGTAAATTCAAGGTAGAACTTAGCAATAGCAACCATACAAGATGTGTCATCCATAACAACCATTCCTCCTGAACCCATCATTGAGCCAGCAGCAATAAGGTTATCATAGTCAATTGGAGTGTCTAAGTGTTTTTTTGTTAGACATCCACCTGAAGGACCTCCTGTTTGAGCAGCCTTAAAGTCTCTTCCGCCTTTTATTCCTCCACCAATTTCGTAGATAATTTCTCTTAGAGTTATTCCCATTGGAACTTCAATAAGACCTACGTTGTTGATTTGTCCTGCAAGAGCGAAAACTTTTGTTCCCTTAGATTTTTCAGTACCTATTTTATTAAACCAATCAGCACCTTTATTAATAATGATTGGAATGTTAGCGTATGTTTCAACGTTGTTTACGTTTGTTGGTTTGTTGTTATAACCAGATTCAGCAGGGAATGGTGGTTTGAATGTTGGTTCTCCACGATTACCTTCCATTGAATGGATAAGAGCAGTTTCTTCTCCGCAAACAAAAGCACCAGCTCCGTAGCGTAGTTCGATATCAAAATTAAATCCTGAACCTAATATATCTTCTCCTAATAAACCATATTCACGAGCTTGTCCTATTGCAGTTAATAGACGATTAATTGCAAGTGGGTATTCAGCACGGATATAGATTAAACCTTTGGTTGCTTCAATAGCATAACCATTAATTATCATAGCTTCTAAAACTGTGTGTGGGTCACCCTCAAGAATTGAACGGTCCATGAAAGCACCTGGGTCACCTTCGTCAGCATTACAAACTACATATTTTTGATCAGCATGATGTTTTGCAGCTATTTCCCATTTAAGTCCTGTTGGGAAACCACCACCTCCACGTCCACGAAGACCAGAAAGTTTTATTTCGTTAATAACTTGTGCAGGAGTCATTTCTCCTAAACACTTAGCCAGCGCAGTATAACCATCTGCTCCAACATATTCTTCAATGTTTTGTGGGTCTATGAAACCGCAGTTACGTAATGCAATACGTAATTGTTTTTTGTAGAATCCCATGTGTTTTGAATCCGCAACGTGTTGTTTGTTTTCAGGGTCAGTATAAAGTAAACGAGTTACTTTTCTTCCCTTGATAACATGTTCTTCAACAATGTCTGCTGCGTCTTCAGGTTTAACCTCTGTGTAGAATGTGTTGTCTGGCATAATCTTCACGATAGGGCCTTTTTCGCAAAAGCCAAAACATCCTGTAAGAATTACCTGAACTTCATTTTCTAAACCTTTGTCCTTAAGATTGCTTTTCAAAGTAGCTGCAATCTCTTGGCTCTTTGATGCATTACAGCCTGTACCTCCACAAACTAATAAGTGCATTTTAAATTTAGCCATATATTTTTCCTCCTAAAGTTGAATAATTTATTCGGTTTTATTTATTAATTGTCTGATAGTTTACAGGAATTATTCCATCAACTAATTCACCATCTCTGATGTATTTTTCGATGATTTCATCTGCTTTCTTTAGGTCAACATAACCAAAAACTATTGGTTCTTTGCCTGGAAGTGTTACCTCAATTGTAGGTTCTGCATGGCAATATCCCATGCAACCAGTTTGTGTAAACACAACGTCCATGCCTCTTTTCTCAGTCTCACTCATCATGTAATCCATCACTTGTTTTGCACCTGCAGCAATACCACAAGTAGCCATAGCAACTTTAACCTGAGCTAAACCTTCAGCATTCCCTTTTTGTCTAGTATCAATTTTGTCTTGAATACTTTGTTTCATAGCCTTTAAATCAGCTAACGATTTGATTTTTGTCATCTTTTGAAACCTCCTTATTTTGTTTAAATTAAATTTAACCTGTATTTTCGAGGGCATAACATTCCCTAAAAAATAATATGCAAAGATATATCTTATTTTCTGAACTCTCAAACCTTTAAAAGAAAAACTTATACAAATCTTTCGTGACCACAATTTTAAACCAAATAATAAGACTTATCCTACTATTGAATTAAGATATAAATTGACTATAAAACAAGGCAAAACTAAGGGCGAAAAGTGTGAAACTATAATATAAAAATATCATATAATCTCAGCAAGCTCTAAAATATTTATCACGTTTTTTGTTTCTATTGTATAGTAGTATGAAAAATTTATTATCTTTGCCAAGTTAAAGTCTAATGTATAATAGTGTAAACTAAAAACAATATAAACTTTATTTACTAACATTTAATGCGATTAATAACAAGCAACTTAATTATCTTTCAATAGAAAAAAATCAACCCGTTATTTCACATCTGTGTTTTGAATAAGATTACTTATAATTGCTGACGTACTGACTTTTAAGATAGAAAATAATTTATAAATATATTATTTATTTTACACTTTAATATTAGGGAAACGAATAAAAATATGACAATTTTTATAGAATAAATGAAATCATTCAAATGCATTTTGATACTAATCTTTATTCCAATGGTGATGTTTTCTAAAGACAATGTTGATATTGTTAATAATAATATTGAACATTATTATTTGTATGAATATGCATCGTCATATATTAGGGTTGAAGATGAGTTTAATATGAACAATGGTCCAACAGGCAGGAAGAAGATAAAAAAGAAGGACTACGGAAATAAGGTCAAGAACTCAAGAAGAAAATATTTTTCCAAACGTTTTCCTCAAAAAAGGAAAAAGCCATCTAAAATAGCTAATCAAATCCCATTTGCAATAAAAACCAATCTCGTTTTCGCCTCAGCACTAACCCCCAACCTTGCTTTTGAACTACCTGTTAAAAAGAATTTTTCTGTGGAAATTTCTTCAACCTACAATGCTTGGGATATGAAGGATAATATTAAATGGAAGAACTTTCCGTCGTGCGGGATTTGCAATCTCGCACTGCTTTATTATTAGGATTTGCAATCCTTTCTTGCTTTGCAATCGTCAAGCCTTCGTGCGGGATTATTTATCTTACGGATTACGACGTTGATTTCTTTGCTTTGCAAAGCGACAAAGTCGATAAGCAATCCCGCACGAAGATAAATAACCCTCAAAACCAAGTCTCAAACTTTTTATCCTTTACTTCCATTTCAGTATAATGCCA
>Ga0265294_10005160_pt1 | contig 16002 bp, 12 predicted proteins | sample MunlanPumphouse3_FD_192504 | JGI IMG/M metagenome (GOLD analysis project Ga0265294, IMG submission 192504) | Groundwater microbial communities from a municipal landfill in Southern Ontario, Canada - Pumphouse #3 | ecosystem: Environmental > Aquatic > Deep subsurface > Groundwater | place...
AACAACAATATCATAATGAGGATTGTATCGCCCATTTCCCCCAAAATGCCCGAAATAATCGCCGCGATGATAAGAATTAAAACCAAGGGCTCCATGATCTGATCCATAAATAATGCGAACAAACTCCGCGGCGGAGCTTCACGCAAAGCATTAGAGCCATAAGTTTGTAAACGATTATTCACTTGCTCTTCCGTCAAGCCCTCTGCAAGATTAGAATTTAATTCCTGCACAACATGTTCTACCTGTAAAGAAAACCAGTTTTTTTGCTCCATTCTGCTGAAAACCCCCTTAAACTCCACTATTAACGTTACATAAGAAAACACCTAAACAAACTAATACCAGTATTCTTTTTAACAATTAAATTTAATAATATACCTATCCTCTTGATAAATCTAGTAAATTTTTAACACTACTTAGTTAAACTTCTCAAATTCTTTTCAGCTTGGCACTTTCGGAATAATTATACATATAATACAGTAACAGATTATCCAAATTATTCAACCGAAAGTGAGGTTTCGTTCATGTCAAAGTCTTGTTTAACCACACCCTATCCTGGTTATCCTTTTACTACATATAAATATTATCCCACGTATTCATATGTCTCTTTTTATGCTTATCCGGAAGCCTTAAAAATAATCGCCGAAGCCGTACGTTCAGAAAGAGAAGACGAACTGTTTTACGACTATATGCTTAGTGTGGCCCCTCCCGCCCAACGGGAAATCATCACTTCCATCCGCGATGATGAAAGAAAACACGCCAAAATGTTCCGCCAGCTTTATTGGGAATTAACAGGACAAGACTTGCCGCCGGCACAAGAAGTCCCCTTTGAACGCCCCCAAAATTACTGTGCGGGTATTACTAAAGCACTCTTCGGCGAACTAGGTGCCGTAGAAAAATACCGCAAAATTTTATTCGGTCTGGAATTTTTACCCTACCGCAATATGATTACGGAAATATATACAGATGAATTAAAACACGCCACTAAATGGGGCTATCTTTTTACCGTAAACTGCCGCTAGATTTCCAATTTACAAAAACAGCTCTTCTAATATAAATACTAGAAGAGCTGTCCCTTAATCGTTCCATTTTATTGTCAACCCTTTCTCCGGGTCATATTGCAAGCATCCCTCCGCTACCCCTAAAGGGCTAAGTAAAACAAGAACCCCAAGTAATGAGCTACACTTCCCCCTAACACAAAAAGATGCCAGATACCATGATTAAACGGTATTTTTCTGCAAATATAAAAAATAACCCCCAAGGTATAAATTAAGCCCCCGATTAACAACCAGACAAAAAGTCCATGCGGAACCATCTGCAACATCGGCTTTATGGCAATAATAACCAACCAACCCATCAAAACATATAATACTGTAGAGATTTTTTTGGTTTTCTCTATACTAATGATATTCAGGACAATCCCTACCAAAGCCAAAGACCAAACAACGGCAAAGAGACTCCAACCCCAAGTGCCCCTCATCGCTACTAATGCAATGGGCGTATAACTTCCGGCAATCAGTAAATAAATGGAGGCATGGTCAAATACTCGTAACACTCTTTTCGCCTTTTCCACACAAACACTATGATAGAGTGTGGAAAAGAGATACAAAAAAAACAGGGTAGCACCATAGATACTAAAACTGACAATTTGCCAGACATCACCTTTGATACTGGCAAAAGCAACAAGTACAACTAAAGCGACGATGCTAAGCAATGCCCCGATGCCATGACTGATACTGTTAAAAAGCTCCTCTTTAAAAGAATACCTCTTAACTAAGCAATTACTTTGGGCATCAACGTCAACTAACAAATCATCCTTCATTAAATCACCTCATGCAAAAAAATACCATAACTATATTATACGCTATCTTCCGGTTTTTTACACCCTCATGAATTTTAAAAATCCTGCCTCTCTTCATCTACGCTGGGAATTCCTCACCCACATCACCCGCGTCGCATTTAAAATGGCGAGTAGAGCAACACCGACATCGGCAAAAACCGCCTCCCACATCGTAGCTACACCAGCTGCACCAAGAATGAGGACAACCCCTTTCACGATTAAAGCCAACATAATGTTCTGCCAGACAATCTTTTTCGTCCTCCGCGCTATTTGCATCACCGTAACCAATTTAGAAGGCTGATCAGTCATAATCACCACATCGGCAGCCTCGATCGCTGCATCAGAACCTAAACCACCCATAGCTACCCCTACATCGGCTCTCGCCAAAACAGGCGCATCATTAATGCCATCACCAAGAAAAATTAAATTCCCTTTACCTTTGTTTTTATAAATTTTTTCTAGCTGCTCCACCTTTTCTTGAGGCAAAAGTTCAGCATAAAACTCCTCAACTCCTAATTCCCATGCCACTTGAGCAGCCGCTGTTTTACTGTCTCCGGTCAGCATTACTAATTTCCGTACCCCTAGATTTTTCAATCCCTCTAAGGCCTGCCGACTATCTTTCTTAATTTCATCGGAAATTACCAAAGCACCAACATATTCTCCATCTACAGCCACGTGTACTATCGTACCCACTTCTTCTTCAACATCTACACAAATTCCGTTTTCTACCATTAGTATTCTATTTCCTGCCAAAATTGTCTTTCCTGCTACACTTACCTTCATTCCCCGACCGGCTATTTCCTCATAAGACTCAATCTTGTCCGCGGATACTTCCTCACCATAAAACTCCAAAATTGATTGAGCAATCGGATGAGTAGAAAAAGCCTCGGTCCAAGCAGCATATTGTAAAAGTTCTTTCTCCTGAAAGCCGCCTACCGGATGAAGTGCAGTAACCTTAAAAACACCTTTCGTCATTGTCCCCGTTTTATCAAAAACAACTGCTTCCACATTATTTAAAGCTTCTAAATAATTGCCACCTTTAACTAAAACACCATTTCTTGAGGCTCCCCCGATGCCACCAAAAAAACCTAGCGGAATAGAAATAACTAACGCACAAGGACAAGAAATAACTAAGAAAACCAAAGCGCGATATAACCACTCAGCGAAAACCGCCCCCGAGATAATTAAAGGAGGTACTAAAGCTAAAATTGCCGCAATAGCAACTACCACCGGCGTATAATAACGAGCAAATTTAGTTATAAAATTCTCGGTAGGTGCTTTTTTACTACCGGCATTCTGGACTAAATCCAATATTTTAGCTATAGTCGATTGACCATATTCCTTCGTTACTTCTACAAGTAAAAGCCCGGAAGTATTAATAAAACCGCTTAATATCTCTTCCCCTGCCTGCACTCTTCGCGGAACCGTTTCGCCTGTCAAAGCAGAAGTATCAACCAGAGAATTACCTTCTACAATTCTGCCATCCAAGGGTACCCTTTCCCCGGGTTTAACCACAACCAAATCGCCCACAGCAACCTCGGTGGGACTTACCCGCACTATTTCGCCCTCTTTCTGTAGATTGGCATAATCAGGTCTAATCTCCAAAAGGGTCTGAATAGAACGGCGTGACCTGTTTACGGCAAGATCCTGCACAGCTTCTCCTACCCGATAAAAAAGCATTACCGCTACAGCCTCCGGATAGACCTTGATGGCAAAAGCCCCGAGTGTAGCAATCATCATCAAAAAGTTTTCATCAAAAATCTGCCCATGACAAATATTCTGGAAAGCATGATAAACAATCTCTCCACCAATCAATACATAACTTATTAGAAATAAAGTTAACTCCAACTCAGGTGAAAAGGAACACAAAATTGTGACAAAATAAATTAAAGTGCCTATCGCTAAAAGGTACAAATCACTTTTTCCTTCACCCTCTTCCGCTCTTCTGTCAGGCTCTTCTGGCAAGGTTTTAAAGTATTCCTTTTTCTTTCTCATCAAATTTCTCATCTCCCCATCTCTTCCCGGCGAGTCCGCTTCCCTTAATGCCTGATATGAGCCAACCCCTGTGTAAACAAATTGATAATATGTTCATCATCCAAAGAGTAATAAACCATTTTCCCTTCTTTACGGTATTTTACCAGCCGCAAATTGCGCAAAACCCGCAATTGATGAGAAACAAGCGACTGGGACATCTCCACTACTTTGGACAAATCACACACACACAACTCCTCTTGCGATAAGGCGTGTAATAATTTAATCCTCGTCTCATCACCCAAAGCCTTAAAAATTTCGGATAATTTTCTTACCTCTTCCTCACTAAGACGATTTCCCTTCACCCTGCCTACTGTTTCCGGATGAAAACATTCGACTGCACAACGATCCATAAATTCGCTCATTTTTACCTCCACCTTATTTCTACATATGAATATGTATTCATATGTTAGCTTAATCTTACACCATTTTTAAATTGTTGTAAATAGATAAAAGGGAGTCAACTATCTACACAAAAAGTAGTTTCGCCACACTCCCTTATTTTAAAATAATTTTAACAAATTTTTCTCGTCAACGCACTTCCCTCTGTGGAGATTCTTTCGTTTTAGTTGCTTTTAAATCATTCCTTTTCTTTCCTTCTTCAATTTCTCCTTTGATCTTTCTCCTTAGAAATTCTTCCAGATGCACTTTTTGAACATACTCTTCAAGTGGTAACGCATATTTCAATTTACTTCAACCCCCTTTTTAAAATCCTCACGCCGTTCTAAACAGTTCGTCCCCTTTTTAGATACTCGCCCCATACGTCTCCCTGCTTCTTTAAAAATTCGTTAATCGCCACTTCTTCTTATTATTATAGTATATCTTCAGAAAACTTGCTATACATAAATTTAAAACATCTTCATATCTTAAAGCAGCCCAACGGTTCACTCTATTCTGTACGGATATTGACAAGCACTTTACAACAGTCTCCGTCCATTAAAGTGCTTTCAACAGCTATGCTTCCGGCATCGATTTTGCCTGTGGCAGTGATCAGCGCGAACATGGGATCTAAGCACCATCCGTGGCAAGGATTCGCTCCTCCCATTTTCTTGGATAGCGCACATAATTTGCACGAAACTGCCGTAGCAATATAACCGTCATCTGTTTTTTCCACAAACCAGTTTGCACAGCCATAAATTTCTGAAAGCTTGCCAAAAACATCCTCAACGGTTTCAATGCCAAGCTGTTGATTCAAAAAGGGCGCTGTCTGTGCCTGCCTTTCTTTTCTTCTCTCTACGATTGTGTCAAGCACCTTTAGCTTGTCATAAGTGTTTACAGTCTCTGCTATAGATGCCGCATAGGTATTTTGCAATAGGGCAAATCTCTTCTCAATATCCATTTTCATCTCTCCTTTAATATACTATTTATTTTAACGTTCGTTAGGTAGACGGGAAACAAATCATTCACACCCATGAAGAACGATTGAAATCTCTTCTCGGATTTCTTCTTCAGATAGAAACCTGTTTTTGACGACAATACTTTCTATCAATGTTTCCAATAAATGTACTAATGTTCGCACAATCGCGAGATCATTGTCTGCGTTCTTCAGATATGGTTTTAAGATCTGATAATGCCGTGGAAGTATCGTCTTTTCCCATTCATCCATGATTTCCATCAGTTCCTCATCGCCATCAAAGGACAGATAAACCTTGATTCCAAGCCGGTAAACTTTTTTATCATAGTTGCTCAAAGAGTTCAGATCATACACAAACTTTGTATAAAAATCTATGATGTTATTTGTCCTCAAGAGGGCCGCCTGTCTTTTTAAAAGGTCAAAATATTCCTTTTTTATGATTTCATCAAACAACTCCTTTTTATTATTGTAATAGTAATAAATCATGGGCAGGGAGCAGTTCACGTCTCTTGCTATGTTGCGGATCGTTGTTCCATGGTAACCATTACTGTTGAAATGCTCTACTGCTACTTCTTTAATTCTTTCTCTTAGGTCTTTTTCTACTATATTAAACACCTCCTTATTTAACGTTCGTTAGGATTATCACATAAAACATTTTGTATTGCAATAGATATTAAGTTCCTTGTCACATTTACTTATGCCCTTGTAACAACACCTCTATTGATTCCGGTTAGTCTCTCAATTTGCCTAATTGACAGTCCATACTTTCCCTTTAATTCTTTTAAGATTCCGTTCCTTGCTGTAATATCTAGCTTTTGTAAATCAGTTGCGTTTTCCAAGCTATATTTTTGCTTGATTATCTTTCTTGCTTCCGCATCAGTTAAGCGGTGCTTTTCTTCTATTTCCAGACACAAATCTGCATTTAGTTCATTATTATATTGAATAAATCTTTCTACTGCCATTTCTTTTTTATCGCTAAACATTTTTAAAGCAAATTCTGTGTCAATCAGTTTTTGTCTATTTATGTACTCACTATAACTACTCCATTGGTATTCTGCAACTTTTCTTGACATCCCCGCCTTAACCGGGTTTTGATGGATATATCTTAAAACCGCAAGAAAGTAGGCATCGTTTTCTACCGGTTCACTTTTAAATCTGTCATGAAATAAATTCCCGATTCTTTCATATTTCCGGTTATACCAATAAACATAACTTCCGCATATCCTGCACATTATTTGTTCTAATGGTTCTGGCCCTACCTTCAGTAAAATATGCAAGTGATTCCCCATTAAACAGTATGCATAGATTTCATATCTACTTTTTTCTTTATACTGTTGCATAGTTAGGATAAATCTTTCGCAGTCTTCTTGATCTTCAAAAATACTCTGTCGGTTAATGCCTCGCATTATAATGTGATATATTCCACTTTCACTTTTTTTACGCGCCTTTCTTGACATAAATTACCACCCCAAGACTATTAATATCATAGTCCCAAGGTGGTGTCAACAACCCCGTCCCCTTGACACTGTTTAATTAATTTTGATACTTCCTTAAATAAAGGAGTCCCGGCCTCCTTCATTAAATCGAAAACTACGGTTTCGGTATTAGTAACTACCGCGCCCATCTCTGACATAAGTAATAAAGCATTAAGATAATTCTCCGCGGTGCGAGAACAAACAGCGTCCTTTACCACAAACACTTGATAACCATGAACGAGTAAATCCCTGACCGTTTGAAAAACACAAATATGAGTTTCCATTCCTGCAATAATAATTTTCCGCTTTCCTAATCGTTTTAGAGCAGTAATTATTTCACCAGTACAACCAGAAAAAGTAATTTTCTCATAAACCGACACTCTTTCAAAATAGTTGCTTACTTCCGAAACCGTCTTCCCTAGACCTTTAGGATATTGTTCCGTAACAATTATCGGCAGGTTTAATTTATTGGAAACAGATATTAAAATATTAGTATTGCGTAAAACTTCCGGTCCACGGGACATTACCGCTACTAGCCGCTCCTGAAGATCAATCACCATCAACATAGTTTCTGCTTGATTTAAAGTGAATTTGTCCACAACGACCGCTCCTTTTTTTAAATTAACCAGCTCTTCAATTTCTTCCAATGTAAGATCTCCTTCATTAGTTTTTTCAAGCTGTTGGCTACAGGATCATGTCAAGGGGACGGGGTTGTTGACACAACCCCGTGCAGGAGTGAAAAGGTTTCGTGTTTTTTTAAAGCTACCTTTACTTCGGCACCGGTGTGGTATAAATATCGTCATACATACTGCCCCAAATCAGCACCTTTTTCAGCAAACAGGTATAAAGATTGTTTTTACCCGCAGACTCGACACGAACATAACCTTAATCCTTTTTTGCACGATAAACCCTCCCCTTAAAAAACACTTTATAATTATCGGTAAAATGACATAATTTCTCATTGTTTATAAATTATATCATATTTTTAAAAAAAGCAAGGGGAGAAGAAAGCCGCTATCTCGCTTTTATCAAGGGATTGCGGCCATTTTTTATGGGCTTGGTGTAAAAGTCAGGTGAGGGTGTGTCAACAACCCCGTCCCCTTGACACACCCTTGACACACTATTTGGTAATTATTTTTGCAATTAAATCGCCATCATTATTGAAAGAGAGTTTTAAATGTTTTATCATTATTTCGCCATTTTTAAAAAACACTTCAATCCTTACATTATCCGAGGGTAAATTTGCAAAATTAATAGAGCCATTCTCCGATACGATATTAATTGCATCCCATGGAATCCAATTCACATCAAAGGACTTATTGCCAAGTTCTTCATAGAAGGTTGTAAGGATTTCTTTTCCCTCAGCATCTCCTTGCCGCTGTGGGATAGGATGGAGAAAGCGAAATTCCCCCAAATCCGAAGTATATTTTACTGAGGATATATTTTTACCTTTTACGGAAATACCACCGGAATCAAAACCTACATCATAGGTATATATTTTTTTGCCTGTTTCATCAAGATAAAAATGCCGATCACCTCTTGATATTTTTCCAAACGGGAGTATTACTTGTGTATTTCCTTCGATATTAATAATCTGGTCACCACCATCATCAGCAAAGGCTACCAAGACAAATGCAGGTTTAGTTAGATTACTGGCCATAAATCCTCCACCTATTAAAAGGCATATGGTCACCGCCGCTACAACAAACCTCTTCTGAATTCCCGAATGCTTTTTAGCCGTAATATTATTAAGTCTTTGTGCAGTCTTTTCAATCAAATTTATATCCGGTGTAACGGAATCAAAATCCTTTTTATATTCTTTTCTAAACATAGTCATATTCTCCTTTCAAATTTTGTTTTAATAGTTCTCTTGCCCGAAAAAGTTGTGTTTTTACAGTAGAATCCTTTCGATTAAGAATGTTAGCGATTTCGGATACAGAATAATCTTCGTAATAATATAGATGTATCACTATACGGTATTTTTCCGGTAGTTTCATCACCGCATAGAACACTTCTCCCTTGTCATTTTCCGGTGGACTTGCGCTATCTTTTTCAGAATTCCACGAAGGGTCCTCTTTAAGAACAATCCTTTTTTGCCAAGCGGAAGCCAAAAGGTTTTTACTGAGATTAACTGTGACCCTGATTAACCAGGCCTTACAATGCTCCTCACTACTAAATTGTTGATTGGCTTTATGACATTTTAAGAATACTTCCTGAAACAAATCTTCTGCATCTGCTTTGTTTCTTGTCCGCGCATATGCAAGTCTGTATACCATGTCAGAGTATTGCAGCATAATACTCTCTATAGAAATGTCAGCCATTTTTGCATTCTGGGTTATCATCTTTTACCTCTTTTACCTCCCTTCTATAAACAACACAAATATAAGCATAAAAATGTTTCATTTTGAGATAAAAAGATTCCATATATTTGAGTTTCAGCAAAAAATCTTACCCTTAATTGCAATAGTAAATTCTACCCTTACATGCCTTACAGTAGAATTTACTATTGCAAAGCCCTTCCTTTATAACATATTTCTGGTCATGCTGCACTGTTCTATTTTGGCTTGTTCCTTCCTCAGTTATCTGTTGAACGAGATTTCCATATTTACTGTGCCAAAAGTTGCCTTACTGATTTCTTTCTAACCTAACGATTATTGAAATAGTGAAGTCATAAGATCAGGATATATGATAAAATTGGATACAGAGGAAAAGAGAGGAGATAGAACACATGTTTTCAAGGAGAAAATTTGTATTAATTATTGTTTTACTTTTTCTTGTATTACCGCTGGCAGCCCATGGGGAAAAAATGGAGGTTGGCACGGTTATTGGCAAAGTCATGTCGACGGACATCAAGACCTACATAAATGGTTATCAAATACCATCCGTGAATATAGACGGCTCTACTGTGATAGTGGCCGAAGATTTAAGAGGCTATGGTTTCGATGTGATTTGGGATCCGGCAAAAAGGGACTTAAGAATCACAGAGAACCTGTCAAAGGAATTTAAACCCATTACCATTGAAAACAGCGATACCACGAAAACAGGTAAAATATTGGGGGATGTGCTTTATACAGATATTAAAACTTACATCCATGGCAGGGAAATTCAATCATACAACATAGGGGGATATACAACATTATTACTGCGGGATCTTGAAGAATGGGGCAAAATTATCTGGGATGAGGATAAAAGGGAGGCAAGGTTTTTGTCAGACAGATTGGATAGCCGGATAGAAGACGGGAATGGGGATAATTTCAGCTTTAAGATTAATAAGCTCTCCGAAACCCGGGTAATACTTGAAAATAAAGGGAACCGATTCTATTTAAATGGGATTGAAGCAGGTTTTTATGATGGGCCTGCTATGTTATCTTTAAAAGCCATATCGGAACAACTTGGCTACTTCTGTTTATTCAAAGATGGGCATTATACTGTGAAAAAAGGCGGTTACGGCTTTACAATCCAGAAGGATGACAAAATTGTCAAAAGATCCTTTGATGGCAGATCTTTTGGCGAGGGCGAGAGCGAGCTGTGGCATAAACCTGTCATTAAAAGCAATGATTTATTTGTGTCAGATATTGATTTAACCAGATTATTCGGGCTGGATAAAACATGGGATCCTGAGACTAAAAATATAGGTTTAAGTTACCCCGAATTTGAAGTAAGGGATTATGGAAATCATGAAATATTGGGGGAAAAATTTATTCTCAGGTCTGCAGGTGATTCGGGCCCGGAGATAGGTATAAGCAACAGAACCTTAAACGAGGGTTATCGATACTCATCAGGCTTCTATAACAGTGAACGCTCCCAGTTTGAACGGGAGACCTATTTATTTTTAAGAAACGGAAATAATGAAATAGACGGGGCCGTAGTATATAAAGACAGGATACTGCTGTTGAAAACCTTCGAAAACATAAAACCGGATATTAAAACCCATAGGCTAGAGAATGAGAAATTTTTTGGCCCCTTTACTAATGTAAGAATAGATAATCCATCCAAGGGATATGTGGAAACAGAAGCCTCTCAATTCAAAATAAAGGGCAGCATAGTATCTGTAAATGATGACAGCCTTACCGTTGAGATTGAAAAGCTGAATGAAGATACAAATGAATATGTAAAGCTTTCACCCCAGAAATTAGAAATAAAGGATAATGAATTTTGTGGAAATATCATTTTGGAATCAGGTTACGGGATATATAAAATAAAGGCCTCCGCAAATATACCGGCGGGATTTCATGGGGTAAGCAGTAGCTATACTACAGTTTTGGAATTCTTTATAAACTATTCCCTACCGCAGTTTTGACATATAACAACCTTTTTGTTTTGCTTATTAATGTGTGCCTTTTAACAGAAAACTAAAAAAATTTATCTCCACAAAAAAAAATAAGGGCTTCCGAAGTCACCTCCATGACCTCGAAAGCCCTTATTTTATGCGGTTTTAAGTCTTTTCTACAATATGCCTTTACCCTTTCCGATAAAATCATAATTGTATCAAGGACGCGGCAGGGCGCAATCGTCCTGCCGCATAGTATCTGAGATCAAAATTGATCTGCATGTTCTTCATTCCAAAACAGTTGCCGTGCTTCTATTCGAAACTACTCCCCAAAGCACAAAAGTCCGCCCTTTTCGAGGGCGGACCTTTGCCTGCAGCTTCTGGCAACCAGGCTATCATAATGGCTTTCGCCATCGTAGACCCTTTGGCTTTGCGTCCCCGGCTTTCACCGGATTTGCCCTTTGCGTCATTTATGTAGTTTTAATTCGCGATGCACAACATCTATTTCGACAACAGATTATACAGCACTTGGGCCATTTCTGCCCTGGTGGTTGTACTTGTCGGATTTAACTTTCCGGCATTACCTCCAATAGTTCCTGTTTTAACCAGCAGTGTCATGGCTTCTTTTGCCCATGAATCAATCTGCCCCGCGTCGGAGAAGTGGTCGAGCGTCTTGTCGGAATCACCCTGCGGCAGTTGCCCGATGACCTTGAGGGCGTTGTACAGCAAGGTGAACATCTCCTGCCGTGTAATCTCCTTTTCCGGCGCAAACATATTGTTTCCAACACCGCTGGATATGCTTAAGCGTTTTGCTGCCGCCAGATAGCCGGTATAATAGGTGGCTCCGGCATCTGCAAAATTATTTTTTGGGTCTGCGTCGGGGGTTATGCCATATGCCTTCATCAGCATAACAATGAACTGCCCTCGGGTCAGCTTTGCTTCCGGGCTGTAGTTACCGTTGCCCGTGCCGCCTGTTACGCCTCTGGCCGCGATGAAGCTTACCGCCTTGTGATACCACGCGCCCGCAGTCACATCATTGAAGCTTACTTTGTTATACGCCACCGCATAGTCGCTGAAGTGGGTGGTGTCGAAGGTAACCATTCCTGTTGCCGGATCATAATGTCCGTTTGGTATAGTGACAACATTACCGCTGCCGTCGATGTACCATACAACGATGCTTTCGGGGTTAGCGAGCTCCGCCGCAGTCGGGGTATAGGATATGCTCACCGTTACAGGCGCGTCGAGATTACTCCAGTCGGTCTGTTTTCCGTCGATAGATAACGAGAGCTGTATCAGCGGCCTGTCGCCGATGGCGTCCCTGATATCCTCCTGCAGGCTTGATTTATCTCCCTGACCGATGGCAATCTCCGCTTTACTTCCGCTAATGCCTGATACGCCTGTCAGCATATTAGATGGGATCGTAATGTTCCCCGCGTCTGTGTTGACAGTCAGTGTTCCCTGAACATCACTCGTTGACAGATCCGGCACCGGTATACCGACCAAATAGGTATCAACGTCGGGAATCGAGGGTATCGTGATGACGGTTTCTCTCTGATTTAAACATTGGGAACCTGCGTCTACAGAGGCGGTTCCGGCATCCTTGCCAACCGTCACCGGAATTATAGTTTCCGCCCCGCTTCCTTCTTTCACGTCTGCTTTATAGGCCGGGGTCGCTGGGATTGTCGGAGTGCTGCTATCCCCGCCGCCTGAACCGCCGCCGCTGCCGTTATAGCTCCAGTTAGCCGTGACGGTCACACTCCTTGGAGGCATGGTGAAGGTTGTTGTCGCGCTATTCGAGTTTGTAAAGGTCACGCCATCCAAAGAAGTCCAGCCGTTGAAGCTATAATTTGTGCGACTGCCCGCGTCAATCGTGACTGTCACGTCCTGCGCGTAGCTGCCCGCACCGGTTGCGGCCGCATAGCTGCCGTTTACGGTGACGGTGTAGGCTGTCACGGGAATTGGCTCAAAGATGACCTTTACAGTGACATTTTCCGCAGGCATGATGAATTTGTTATTTACAATGCTTACACCGCCGCTGATGACCTGCCATTCCTTGAAGCGGTAGCCGCTGTCCGGCGTGGCGGTCAAGGTGATTTCCGTATCTTGTGCTGCGGAACTTAGATCGGCGGCAGCCGTACCGTTACCATCGTTCTGAACGGTGATTGGATAGGTAATAGCCGAGGCAGCCTTGACCCATACGATACCCGTTTCATTGGGAGGGGTGCTGTATTTCAGATAGCCGGGATTTGCAGTGTCTTCCACACCGGAGGATTTAGCCTTGTATTCGGTTCCGATGTTAATATAAGTCCATGCAGTAATCGTTCCGTCAATAGTGATTTTCCCGAGCCACCATGTTTTCGCACCACAGCCGCCTTCCCCCATCACATTAATATTACCCATAACATGGATGACAGCGCCGGCGCCGTCGGCATAAGCGCCAAAGGCGGAGCCACGATCAACTGTAACCATAATATTCGTAACCTTAGCCGAAGAGTTTTGTTCAACATAAACACCGGAAGAAAAATTGCCGCCTGTCTGAGAGATATTGAACTGTCCGGTGCCAATTAAATTCACATGAGCGCCGCCTGTAACAAGAAGTCCTTTTGCTCCTTCAGAGCCGGAATCCTGGTACACATTGAGGTTAAATGCGCCCACGTCGAAGGTGATGGATTTGTTTTCTACAACGATGCTTTTCATATGGTTGACGGATTTCAGCAGCTTGATGGTTTGCCCGCTTTGAACTGCCGTCAGCGCGTCATCCAGCGTGGGGTAGCCAGTCCCGTCGATTTCACATACGAATGCGGTCGGCGTAGCCGTCGCGCTTGCCTCCGCTCCATTGCCTGCGCTGTTGACCGCCCGCACCTTGAAGGTGTACGCCGCGCCGTTGGTTAAGTCAGTGAAAGTATGGGATGTATTGGTAGCCGCCGTAACCCATGTGCCGCCGTTATCATTGGACACCTCGTATCGGATGATTACAGCGCCGCCGTCGCTGGCGGGAGCACTCCAGCTTAACGCCACCTGACCATCGCCGGGCGTGGGGGCGAAGTTCTGCGGTACGGTGGGAGCGGTGGGCACGGCTTCGTACCCCTGCCATCTCAGGAATGGGTAGCCGTCATTAAAACCGGCATTAATACCCCATATGGTAGCAAAATTCCAATCCACATAGGTCGCCTGCTGCTTCATTTCCTCTGTGGTCTTGCCTGTGCCGCCAGCGGATGTATTTAAGAGTGATGTTTCTTTATCCCAGTAGCTGTCCGTAATGATACCAGCAAAGTCACCTTTGTCATAATTGTATCCTGCCAGGCCGCCGATATAACTAGTACTCCCATTTACTTTACCGGTCGCATAAGAAGCGGTAATCGAGCTCTTTTCATTAGAACTGGTATACGAGCTCTTGTTATACCCGACCAGGCCTCCAACTTGATCATTCCCAGATACGTCTCCTCTGGCAAAAGAATTGCTAATCGAACCATTGTTGTTTCCCACCAAGCCGCCAACTTTTGTATAATTACTATCGGTACCTGTCACAGTGGCGGTGGCGTAGGATTTATCAATAGTTCCAGTACTGGTTCCTACAAGACCACCGACGTTATACCGACCTAATACCGCACCCACAGCGTACGATTCGGTGATGCCGCCAAAATTATACCCCACCAGGCCGCCTGCAGAGCCATAACTGGTGTTACCGCTCGTTACAGTTACTTCTACTTCGGCATAACAGCTGGTGATTGTACCACTTGCAGTGTTTTCTCCCACTAAACCACCGATCTCGCCGCCATATTTATCCGTCACAGTACCTTGTGCGTAGGAATCGGAGATCGGGCCACTATTTTCTCCAACCAAACCGCCAGTTTCAGCCTCACCGGTTACATTACCTATGGCATATGAGTTGGTAACCTGACCACGATTCCGTCCCGCCAAGCCGCCGACGTGATTGTATCCGGTTACATTTACGTCTATCAAACTCACATTCCGGATTTCCGCATCGAGCCCGATATTAGCAAACAAGCCAATAAAGGGGGTAATCGGGCGGTTGATAACAAGGCCGCTGATGGTATATCCGTTGCCGTCAAAGCTGCCGGTGAAAGGAGTGTACTCACCGCCTATAGGTTCCCAGCCTTTGTCGGTACTGTAGCCGCTCATGTCTATATTTTCGATTAGTTTATAATGTTTATCAAGGTGATTACGCACACTATAAAGCTGATCCGCTGTGGCTACAAGGTAAGGATCCCCCTCTGTACCGCTTCCGCCGGCAAACTCCGCATCAACCTGCCATCTCAGAAATGGATATCCATCGTTGAAGGCGTAGGGTTGGACGAGGTCAATATCCCAAATCGTGTCGAAATCCCAGTCCGCTTCAACATTAGAATCATAAGTCACCTGCTGCTTCATCTGGGCAGAGCCTTTGCTTATCCCGCCATCGGAGGAGGTCTGCCCTGATGTGTTGTTATTCCAAAAGCTGCCGGTTATCTCACTATCCAGATGATTGGAGCCTATCAGACCTCCGGTATAATTTTCGCCGCTTACAGCTCCAATCTCATAACAATTGGTAACATCGGCCTCGTTATAACCGATCAGGCCGCCAACCATATCCTGCCCGGACACGTCGCCCCAGGCGTAAGAATCGCTAGCCGGGCCGGTGTTGTGCCCTACCAAACCACCGGCATAGGTATAATTACTTCCATCTTCTTCAGTGCCTGTCACATCCCCCGTGGCATAAGATTCGGAAATAGGAATTTCATTATAGCCTGCCAGACCGCCGACATACATTTCGCCTTCCGCCGCACAGGCAGAATAGGAATCAGAAATTCCTTCGGAGATTACTCCGGAGCCGGCGTTGATGAAGCTCGCTCCGACCAGCCCGCCGACATGGCTGCCGCCGGTTACGGCGCCGGCGGACCAGGAACCGGTGATTAATCCGATACTTCTGCCTGCCAGCCCTCCGACATAATCCTCGGCGCTTGTCACGGTGGCGTCCGCATGGCAGCCTTCAATCGAGCCGCCGCTGTTATCGCCCACCAGCCCTCCTGTATAA